>JQIA01000860.1_pt1 | contig 16019 bp, 14 predicted proteins | sample 811431 | NCBI WGS metagenome assembly JQIA01 (sample SAMN02998118, study PRJNA258478) | marine sediment metagenome | biome: marine; feature: seafloor; material: sediment; isolation source: oil-polluted sediment collected from 3 locations (0.5 km, 0.7 km and 0.9 km)... | place: USA: Gulf of Mexico ... | reverse complement strand
TAATGGTATTTTGGTTTGAAGTTCCAAACTAAACAATATATTTCTTTGCTTGATTTAAAGCCTCTTTAATACCATCAGGGTTCTTTCCTCCAGCAGTTGCAAAGAAGGGTTGACCACCTCCTCCTCCTTGAATCAATTTCCCAAGTTCTCGAACTACTTGCCCAGCATTTAAATCTTTAGACGCAACAAGCTCCTTAGAGATATAGCAAGACAACATCGCCTTTCCGTTTTGGTTAGCACCAAACAACAAGAATAAATTATCGAACTCTTTCCCTAGTTCAAAAGCCAAATCTTTAATGCCTGAAGCATCCAAATCAACTTCTTTGGCTAAAAACTTAACCCCATTAATAGCTTCTAATTCATTTTTTAAATCGCCTTTTAAATGCTTCGCTTTATCTTTTAAAAGATTTTCAATCTGTTTCTTTAATTTGTTGTTTTCACTTTGTAATTCACCAACAGCTTTAACCGGAGTTTTAGTATTATTCAATAAATCTTTTATTTCAAAAAGGGCTCTATTATTTTCGAAATAAAAATCTTTAACCGCATCGTTTGTTATCCCCTCAATACGACGTATTCCTGCGGCTATTGCACTTTCAGATTTTATTTTAAAATGCCAAATATCTGCTGTATTCTGTACATGTGTTCCCCCACAAAGCTCCATAGATTGTCCAAAACGAATCGTACGTACTGCATCATCATACTTTTCTCCAAACAATGCCATAGCCCCTTCTTCAATAGCCTGCTCCATAGGGACACTTCTACGTTCCTCTAGAGACAACTTCCCATCAATACGCGCATTTACAAAATTTTCAATATCTCGTAATTGTTCGGTCGTTACTTTAGCAAAATGCGAAAAATCAAAACGCAAATATTTAGAATGCACTGCGGATCCCTTTTGTTCTACATGAGTTCCTAATATTTCTCTTAAAGCTTGATGCAATAAATGTGATGCGGTATGATTACAAGCCGTTCTATAGCGTTGTTTAACATCAACTACAGCTTTAAAGATTTCATTAAGCTGTTTTGGTACGTTCTTAGCGAAATGAATAATGACATTATTTTCCTTTTTAGTATCTATAATATAATTAACATCACCATTAGGAGCTTCCAAATACCCTTTATCTCCTACTTGCCCTCCACCTTCAGCATAAAATGGTGTCATGTTAAATACTAACTGATACATTTCACCATCCTTTTTAGATATCACTTTTCTATACTTCGTTAACTTTACATTTGCTTCCAAAGTATCATATCCTATAAACTCTTGTTCTGCATCTTCCACTAAAACGACCCAGTCATCGGTTGTCATTTCACTGGCCGCTCTAGATCTGTTTTTTTGTTTTTCCAACTCAACTTTAAATCCTTGTTCATTAAGGTTTAATCCTTTTTCGCTTAAAATTAAAGCCGTAAGATCAATTGGAAAACCATAGGTATCATATAACTCAAAAGCCTTTTCGCCAGAAACTTCTTTCCCTTTTGTGCTTTCAATAATTTTGTCAAGTAATAACAATCCTTGGTCCAAAGTTCTCAAGAAAGACGCTTCCTCTTCCTTAATCACATTTTCAATAAGTTGCTTCTGCTCCCTAAGCTCAGGGAATGCATTACCCATCTTTTCACTTAAAACTTCAACAAGCCTGTATATAAAAGGTTCTTTTTTGTTTAAAAATGTAAAACCATAACGGACTGCGCGACGTAAAATACGTCTTATAACATAACCTGCTCCTGTATTACTTGGCAATTGCCCATCTGCGATAGAAAATGCTACGGCACGTATATGATCTGAAATTACACGAATGGCAACATCGACCTTTTCATTTTTTCCGTAGTCTGTATCGGTTATCGTTTCAATTTCTCGAATTATAGGTGTAAAAACATCGGTGTCGTAGTTAGACTTTACGTTTTGCATGACCATACATAATCGTTCAAAGCCCATTCCGGTATCAATATGCTTAGCCGGTAGATCTTCTAAAGAACCATTAGCCTTTCTATTGTATTGCATAAAAACCAAGTTCCAGATTTCAACAACATGAGGATGATCTTGGTTTACCAAATCTTTACCTGGTATTTTAGCCTTTTCTTCTTTTGAGCGAATATCTACATGAATCTCACTACATGGCCCACATGGCCCTTGCTCTCCCATTTCCCAGAAATTATCCTTCTTATTCCCCATAAGGATACGGTCTTCTGGAATTATTGCTTTCCAGAAATCATAAGCTTCTTGATCCATTGGTAGGTTGTCATTTTTATCTCCTTCAAATACTGAAACATATAAAATATCTTTATCGACGCCGTAAACTTCGGTAAGCAATTCCCAAGCCCAAGCAATGGCCTCTTTCTTAAAGTAATCACCAAAACTCCAATTACCAAGCATTTCAAACAAAGTATGATGGTAGGTATCGTACCCGACTTCTTCTAAATCATTATGCTTCCCAGAAACACGAAGACATTTTTGAGAATCAGACAGCCTATTATTTTTTGGTTTGGCATTACCAAGAAAATATTCTTTGAATGGAGCCATTCCAGAATTAACAAACATTAAGGTCGGGTCATCCTTTAATACCATTGGTGCAGATTGAACTATACTATGTTTCTTAGATTCAAAAAACTCTAAAAATTTGGTTCTAATTTCCTGAGACTTCATTATTTTATATGGGTAGCTGTTTCTGTTAAATTATATTTAATGAGAAACAATTTTTATATTTGTTCGTTGTTCAATTAATTCTGCTCTATAATAGTAGAATATATGCGCAAAAATAGAACTTTTTAACTTATGTCTAAAGTAAAATATTATTACGATTCTGAAACGCTTTCTTACCGTAAAGTGACTCGTAAAAAAAGAAGAACTGCCAAATACCTCTTTGTGTTTTTATTAGGCGCAGCTTTATTTGGTTTTATGTTTGTTTTCATTGCGAGTCAGTACTTTGAATCACCTAAAGAAAAGGCTCTTGCTCGTGAATTAGAAAATATGGAACTGCAATATGAATTGTTAAATAAAAAAATGGATGAAGCTGAAATGGTTTTGGCAAATGTAGAAGAAAGAGATAATTCCATTTATAGATTATATTTTGAAGCAAATCCCATTCCCGAAGAGCAAAGACGTCAAGGTTTTGGAGGTATAAATCGTTATAAACGTTTTGAAGGCTACGATAATTCTAAATTAATTGCTGAAACCAATAAACGTATCGATATTATTCAAAAGCAAATTGTAGTACAATCTAAATCTCTTGATGAAATTGCCGTCTTAGCGGAAGACAAAGAAAAATTTCTCGCTACAATTCCCGCCATTCAGCCCATAAATAATGACGACATGACTCGTATGGCTTCAGGTTACGGTTACCGGTCAGACCCTTTTACAAAAGTTCGTAAATTTCATTATGGGATGGATTTCACTGCCCCAAAAGGCACCCCTATTTATGCTACTGGTGACGGCATAGTAAAACGTGCAGATGCAGGTTCTTCTGGTTATGGAAAACATATCAGGATAGACCATGGCTATGGATATGTAAGCCTATATGCTCATTTGTATAAATATAATGTCAAGAAAAATCAAAAAGTAAAGCGAGGAGATTTAATTGGTTTTGTGGGAAGTACTGGGCGCTCTCAGGCACCACATTTGCACTACGAAGTATTTAAAGACAAAGCCCGAATAAACCCAATAAATTTTTATTACGGCAACCTTTCTCCAAAAGAGTTTAGCGAATTACTGGCAAAGGCATCATTAGAAAATCAATCTTTAGACTAATGCATATAAATTTACCCGAAAAACGATATTATGGTATTGGCGAAGTCGCCAAGGCCTTTAACGTAAACACTTCGCTTATTCGTTTTTGGGAAAAAGAATTCGATGTTATTAAGCCAAAGAAAAATGCTAAAGGCAATCGTAAATTCACTCCAGATGATATTAACAACCTGAAATTCATCTACCACTTGGTTAAGGAACGCGGATTTACTTTAGAAGGCGCCAAAACACATCTTAAAGAAGAAAAGAAAAAAACTTTAGATAATTTTGAAATCATTAGCAAATTAGAGGGTGTTAAAAACCAGCTCGTTAAAATAAAAAATCATCTGTAACATTTTTAAATAAATTCCTACTTATTAGTAGCAATATTAAAATACACAAACACTATAAATTTTATATTATGAAAAAATGGATGCCATGGATTGTTGTTGCAATAATCGCAGTAGGACTATATTCTTGGGGTAAAGGGTTTAACAATACTGCTGTGGAGCACGAAGCAGATGCCAAGACTGCTTGGTCTAACGTAGAAAGTGCATATCAACGTCGAGCAGACCTAATTCCTAACTTGGTAGCAACTGTTAAAGGATATGCTGAACATGAAAAAGAAACTTTAGAAGGGGTCATTAAAGCACGTAGCGAAGCAACTAAAACTACTATAGATGCGAATAGTTTAACACCTGAAGCAATGGCACAATTTCAACAAGCACAGCAAGGATTAACAGGTGCACTATCTAAATTATTAGTGACTGTTGAACGTTATCCTGATTTAAAAGCTGATAAAAGTTTTCTAGAATTACAATCTCAACTAGAAGGCACAGAAAACAGAATTAATGTAGAAAGAAACCGTTTTAACGAAGCTGTTAATATTTACGACATATACACTACTAAGTTTCCCGGCAAACTATTAGCTGGCTTATTTGGTTTTGAAGAAATGCCTAGATTCAAAAGTACTCCAGGAAGCGAAAATGCACCACAAGTAGAATTTTAACCTCGATTGAATGTCCAAAATAGAAAATTTCTTATCAGCAAAAGACGAAGCTGAAATTATAGATGCTATTAGAATTGCTGAATCAAAGACTTCGGGAGAAATCCGCGTACATATTGAAGCCTCTTTAAATGAATCTATAGAAAAAAGCGCTTTAGAGGTATTTTATCATTTAAAAATGGACAATACAAAACTTCAAAACAGTGTACTCATTTATGTTGCTGTTGATGATAAATCGTTTTGTATTTATGGAGACAAAGGCATTAATAGTGTTGTAGAAAGTGATTTTTGGGATTGTACAAAAGATACGATTCAAAACCAATTTAAACTCGGGCAGTTTAAACAAGGATTAATTGATGGTATTTTAAATGCCGGACAAGAACTAGGCAAACATTTTCCTTGGGACCACCAGCATGACACCGACGAATTATCTAACGAGATTTCTAAAGCCTAAGTGCTTTTGTCCTACGAATGTTTTCTAAAAGAGAACTATAAATATTTCTAAAAATAAATTAAAGATTATATTAATTGAGACCAAACAATCAACATATTAAGATTTCGCTCCTTATTATCGGATTATTATTTACTCACAGTGTTTTTGCACAGTTTGATATTCCTGAGAAGCCTAAATTTCAAACTAGTGTTTACGACTACATAGACCTGTTATCTCCTTCAGAAAAAACTAATCTTGAGCAAAAACTAATCCAATATTCAGATACAACATCGACACAAATCGTTGTTGCCGTAATCAACTCTACTAATGGCGAAAACATTACTTATTTGGGTGCTCAATGGGGCGAAAAATGGGGCATTGGTCAAGAAAAAGAAGACAATGGGATATTAATATTATTGGCGAAAAACGATAGAAGAATAGCAATTAATACCGGATATGGTGTTGAGCATTTATTAACCGATGCTATGTCAAAGCGTATAATAGAACGGGACATTATTCCTTATTTTAAAAACAGTGATTATCCTGGTGGATTAAACCGCGGTGTTGATGCCATTTTTGAAGTATTAACGGGCGAATATCAAGGGCAGCGACAATCATCAAGCTCAAATACCTTTCCTGTTGGAATTATTGTTTTTTTAGGTATAATCTTTATAGTTTTTATAATTGCCATATCGAGTAACCGTCGTAAAGGTGGTGGCAGCGGTGGCAAACGATTACAGGGCACTAGTATTCTTGACGCTATTATATTAAGCAATATGGGGCGTGGTAGTTATGGAAGAAGCTCTACTGGTGGATTTGGCTCTGGAGGTGGAAGCTTCGGCGGTGGCGGATTTGGTGGTGGTTTCGGCGGCGGCGGATTTGGCGGCGGTGGCGCATCTGGTGGTTGGTAAACCCACCGAGTATATTAGAAACAAAACCTACTCAAATCACTTTTTAATGAGCAAAAAACATTCTATTGCCCCTCGACTCTCCTTTGCTACCTAAACTATTAAATTTCCAACTAAAGCTTAACATAAAATAGCGCTGTAACACTGTACTCTGGGAATCTTGAATATAATTAGCTGTAGCTATTCGTTTTGCATTAGTATTTTGATTTAGCAAATCGTAAGCCTTTAATGTAATTGTTCCTTTATCTTTTAATACAGAATATGCTAAAGTAGAATTCCAAGACCACGCACTTTTTTGAAAACCTGGAGCAATATTTGGATTGTAATTAAAACTGATATCGTTACGCCATTCAACCTTTTTAGGCACAAAAGTAGTTGTTCGCAAACCTACAGAGTGACTAAGAAACTCTTGATCTTCAAAGTCATCTAAATCAAATTTCGTTCTGTTAAACGATAATCTATAGTTTGGTCTAAACTCCAACACTTTTTTCCAAGTGTAGGTAACACTAGCGCTAGGCGATATTGAATTGTTATTAGAAGAATATTGCTCACCATTATTAAAATTAATATTCTTATTAAGGCTAGCACGTAAGCCAAACCTATATTTAAGTGTTCTTAACGTATCAATTTTAACTGTTTTACTTAAACTACCACTGGCACTTAAATTATAAGCGCCGTCAACATTTGCGTATGTTGTATTTCTTACAAAATTTTCATCAATTTCAGTTTTAGAAACTACTTGATTGTTTCTAAAATTAGCATTCAAAAACCCGAAGAGGCCAGTGCCTTTTTGAAAATCGAAACTATGATAGCCAAAATTTATTCTATGGTTATTTGACGGCTCTAAATTAGGATTACCAGTAACCGTATTTAAAGGATTAGACACATCTTGAAATGGCTGTAATTGTGCTAATTGCGGAGGAGTATTACTTAAATTATAACCAAAATTTATTGAAGCCTTCTGGCTAAATCTATATCTAAAGTTAGACCTCAATTCTAAGGCTTCAAAATCTCTTTCTAAACTCAAATCTGGTCTTAAAAAGTCCTTATTTTCTAGAGTTCTAAACACATAACCAGATTCAAAACTCATAGACAATTTATCTTTTCTATATGTTAACTTAAGAGCAGGTGTAGTTCGTCTATTTGTATATTCAAAATCTGTACTAAGCGCTGAATTAAAAAGTGTATAACCCTGAGTCCCTGAATCAAAATCATAGGTACTTCTCACATCCTCACTCTTATCATTTCTGTAGCTAAACTTAAAATCTAAAAACAACTCTTTTGCCTTTAAGGGCAATCTGTAAGATGTACTAGCATTGAAGCCTTTTTTCTTCCGATCCCCATCAGTAAATTGATTTCTAATTATATCTTCAGGATCAGTACCATAAATATTAGTTTCAGAAGTTAAAAAATCCCCTGTTTCTGTAGCGTTATATTCATTTGAAATATTGAATTTTAAATAAGCTCCCTTATTACCAAAACGTTTTGTTATATCTAAATCATTACTAAAATTCTTCCCTATAGTTTCTACAAATGAAGAGGAATTAGATTGATTAGTTAAAGTATTTGCCTCATCTCTAGATGCTTCATTGGAAGCATAGTCAGTAATATTATTAGTAGCACTAAATGATGGACTTATATTTATTAAAAAAGTTGAATCAATTTCAATATCAAACCCGAGGTTAGCACTATGATTTTTTCCTTCATTATATGAACTAGACTCAGAGTCGGTAAAATACCTTGAATCTGGTAAAATATTCTCTCTTTGTGTTGCGCTTATGTTTTCTGAATTACTACCTGAATAGAAATAATCGGCAGATATATCAACCTTTTCACCTATTTTATCAGCATAATTTGCTCCGTAGTTTTGAGAAGTAGTAATACCTTGACCACCACCAAAAGAACGCCCATCTATTGTGAATGATCCTCCCTCACTAAAAGATATACTACTCCCTCTTCCAAACATTTTTGAAATTTCACCAAACCCGAATCCAGGAGAATTGGTGTTATTACCACCTGCTAAGAAACTAATGCGCTGATCATTATCAAAAAGATTCAACATCCCTGCAAACTCATAACGCTCATCTGTTCCTCCTCCTGCGGCAACACGACCAAATACACCTTTGTTATTTTCTTCTTTTATAGTAAGATTTATGGTCTTGTTTTCTTTATCACCTTCTTCTCCAGCAAAGGCCTCTGACTTAGTTTTCGTATCGGTAATTTGAACCTTCTCAATAAGCTCTTTAGTTAAGTTTCGTGTTGTAATGGTAGGGTCATTACCAAAAAACGGTTTCCCATTAACCAATATTTTATTTACTTCCTTACCATTAACAGTGATTTTTCCTTCTTCATCAACCTCAACTCCAGGCAACTTCTTCAATAAATCTTCAACATTAGCATCTTTCTTAGTTTTAAAGGACTTCACATTAAATTCTAAGGTGTCTTTTTTAACGGTTATTGGCGCTCTCGATTTAATTAACACTTCGTCCAAAGCATTAGTATCAGTATTTAAATTAATTGCATTTAATTTGATCTCTCCCTTATTCAAATCAACAGTTTGAGCATAAGTTTGATAGCCTACATAAGAGACATAAAGTCTTAAATTTTTGTCTGCAGTTTTATCTTCAAGCGAAAAGTTTCCGTTTTTATCGGTGATTGTATAACTCACTAAAGAGCTATCTTTCATCCGTTCTAAGTAAACAGTTGCAGATTCCAAAGGAGCTTTATCTGCCTCTGTTATTACGGTGCCTGTTATTTTGAATTGTTTTGTTTGTGCAAAAGAAGTGGTTGCGCACAATAATGCGAATACAAAAAAAATGTGTTTCATTAATAATTGATGATTAGTCTTATCAGTAGGCGAATATAACTTCCTTTTTGTGTGAATTTTCTTAAAAAAAATATAAAATTTAATCAACCTCTATAATTAGTGACGTTATAATTAATTATTTGTCACAAAATAAAATCCCAAATCAGAAAATAATGAAAAAAAAATGCCAGATACGAATCGTACCTGGCAACTGTATTTTATTGTAAAATTTTCTATTTTTTACGCATATAAACACTTATAGGCACACCATTAAAGTCGAAATGCTCTCGTAATTTATTCTCTAGAAAACGCTTATATGGGTCTCTTACATATTGTGGTAAGTTACAGAAAAAAGCAAACTGCGGCTGCGGCGTTGGCAACTGCATAATGTACTTAATCTTAACAAACTTCCCTTTATATGCTGGCGGCGGATAGTTTTCAATTAAGGGCAATAACACATCATTAAGCACACTCGTCTTAATTTTCTTTGTGCGATTTTTATAAACCTCTACTGCAGTTTCCATAGCCTTAAATAAACGTTGCTTTGTTAGCGCCGAAATAAAAATTATTGGAACATCAGTAAAAGGTTCAATTTGTTGTCTGATATGTTTTTCGAAATCTCTCATGGTTTTTGTGTCCTTTTCAACCAAATCCCACTTGTTCACTAAAATAACAACCCCTTTTCTATTACGCTGTGCTAACCAAAAAATATTTTGAACTTGACCATCAAAACCTCTAGTCGCATCGCAAACCAATAAACATACATCACTATGCTCAATAGCACGCACACTACGCATTACTGAATAAAACTCTAAATCTTCTTTAACCTTTGCTTTACGTCTAATCCCAGCAGTATCAACCAAATTAAACTCAAACCCAAAACGATTGTATTTAGTATCTATTGAATCTCTAGTTGTACCTGCAATATCAGTTACAATATACCGATCTTCACCAATTAAGGCATTTATAAATGATGACTTCCCTGCATTAGGACGACCAACAACCGCAAATCTTGGCAATTCTTCAACCTCAACTTCTTCTTTTTCTGGCAATGCCTTAACCAAATCATCAAGTAATTCACCTGTTCCACTACCATTAATACTGGCAATAGTATAGTACTCACCTAAGCCCAATGCATAAAACTCAACAGCATCTGCTGCTCTTTTACCATTATCAACTTTATTTATTACTAAAAATACAGGCTTTGTTACTTTACGCAACAACTTAGCGACATCTTCATCCATCCCTGTCACGCCCGATTCTACATCTACCATAAATATTATAGCATCAGCTTCATCAATGGCAAGTTCTACCTGCTTATCAATTTCTGCTTCAAAAACATCATCGCTTCCCTTAACATAACCTCCGGTATCTATTAGAGAGAATTCTTTTCCGTTCCAATCACTTTTTCCGTAATGTCGATCTCTCGTTACTCCGCTGACAGCATCAACAATGGCTTCTCTTCGTTGAATTAAACGATTGAAAAATGTTGATTTACCCACATTCGGACGACCTACTATAGCTACTATATTACTCATACACTTATAATTAACTAAAAACAATTAATGACAAAATCATTCACTTTACTGTCTTCAGAAATTTTTTGCAAAAATAGGAAATATACTCAAGGGAATGAATTTTTTTATAAAAGATTACTCGCCCTAGTTTATTTGATAAAAAATAGTACATTGAATTCTTTAACCTTTCTATATGTCTTTAAGTAATGATGTGGTTTTTCGTCCACGATTTAGAATTGAACTTAATCAAAGCAATGAAGAAGCCTTACAAGCTTTTGAAGCCACTAAAACTTCACAAAAGGATTTTATCATTACTCGTGTAGATGAGCATATTTATATAAAAATACCAAGAGAAAAGCAACACTTTTGGTCGCCACAACTTCATCTAGAAATCATGGAAGTTGATGACAAAAATAGCTCTCTTTTTGGGCTATTTGGCCCAAATCCAACAGTTTGGACAATGTTTATGTTCTTTCATTTTTTAGCAGCTGGACTGTTTATAGCTTTTAGCATATGGACTTACACCAACTGGTCTCTAGAAAATAGTTATGCTATTCAGTTATTCGCAACTCTTTTTATGATTATAATATGGTGTGCCTTATACTTTGGTGGACGCATTGGGAAAGCTACAGGAAAAGATGAAATGCACGCATTACATCATTTTATGATGATGACTTTAAAACTCTAGCGATTGTTATAACCAAATCGTTTTAATTGACTTTGGTTGCTACGCCAATTTTTATTCACCTTAACATATAGTTCTAAGTGCACCTGCTTACCAAAAAATTTCTCTAAATCTTTTCGTGCTTCAACACCAACTCTTTTTAAAGCAGAACCTTTGTGCCCAATAATAATTCCTTTTTGAGTTTCGCGCTCAACCATAATTACAGAGCGCATTCTTATAATTTTATCTTCTTCAAAAAACTCTTCAGTATCAACCTCAACGGCATATGGAATTTCCTTTTTGTAGTGCATTAATATTTTTTCTCGAATGTTTTCATTCACAAAAAAACGTTCAGGTTTATCTGTAAGTTGATCTTTAGGGTAAAACGCTGGAGATTCTGGGAGTAATTCTAAAATTCTGCCAAACACCTCTTTTACATTAAAGCCTTCTAGTGCAGAAATAGGGAAAAACTCTGCATTAGGCACTTTACTTTGCCATAGCGCTGCCTGTTCTTCTAATTGTTCTTGATTAGAAGTATCTATCTTATTTAAAAGTAATAATACTGGGATTTTAGAATTGGTAATCTTTTTAAAAAACGCTTCGTCTTTCAGCTCTTTCTCTCCAATTTCTACCATATAAATTAGAATATCGGCATCTTCAAAAGCAGACTTCACAAAGCCCATCATAGATGCTTGCAGTTCATAAGCTGGCTTAATAATACCGGGCGTATCAGACAATACAACTTGAAAATCGTCACCATTAACAATTCCCAAAATTCGGTGACGCGTAGTTTGCGCCTTCGAAGTGATGATGGATAACTTTTCGCCAACAAAGGCATTCATTAGTGTTGACTTGCCTACATTAGGATTACCAATTATATTTACAAAACCTGCTTTATGACTCATTGCATACTCTTTTAAGATTTTGCAAAGTTACAACCTTGATTTGTTTATTTGATATTATATAGTACAATACTTGTTTTTGAAGCTACAGTTAAGATGATGAAAAATAAAACTGTTTGGCCGATTAATTGGTTTTATTCTAAATCTGTATATTCGACATGCCGTTTTATGCAAACGGTAATTGAATTGAAGGGCCGAAATTTCTTCAAGCCTATCATTATCACAATTATATGATAATTAAAAACTGATTGAAATGATTATTAACAAAAAAATCATCTTGCTTATTACTTTTTTCCAACTGTGCTCAAGCTGTCTTTTATCACAAACGGCTATTGACAGTAACAAAATTGTAAAAGTATTATCATTTAATATTTTACATGGAGCAACAACAAAAGGCGACTTCAATTTAGATGCCATTGCCAAAGTAATTATCGATGCAGACCCTGACTTTGTAGCACTTCAAGAAGTTGATTACAAAACCAACCGAGCACAAAAGTATGATTTAGTGACCGAGCTAGGCTGGCGAGCAAAAATGGTTCCACTTTATGCTAGAGCTATGTATTATGATGATGGTGAATATGGAGAAGGTGTACTCTCTAAACATACCTTTTTAAATACAAGAAATATTGCTCTACCTTTTACTAAAGGAGATGAACCGCGTGCAGCATTAGAAATTACAACAGTATTACCATCTAAAGATACCATCTCTTTTATTGGTACCCATCTAGACCATTTGGATGTAGAAACGAATAGGATAATGCAAGCTAAGCATATTAATAAAGTTTTTGCATCAAATCAATATCCTACCATTCTAGTCGGTGATTTAAATGCCCAACCCGGGAGTAATACAATGACAATTCTTGAAGAATTATGGACAGGCTCTTATAATAAAAATAACCCGAAGCCAACATTTTCTTCAGACAATCCATCTATAAAAATTGATTATGTAATGTTTTACCCAAAACATAGGTGGAAAGTTCTAAAAACCGAAGTTATTCAAGACACTTACGCCTCAGATCATTGTGCTTATTTAGTGACGCTTCTATTATTAGATGAATAATTTCAGCTTAAAATAACGACAAATTATATTCCCACAAAGCAGCCATATCTAATACTATAGTTAGTCTTCTCACAATAGTTCATTACCTTTTAGTCCTAATAATTTTATATTTTTTCATTATTCCTGTAATGAAATTAAAAAAGCAGAGTATACATTATCAAAAGGCATAAACTAGTTAATGAATCTATCGGATGAATTTATGATGCAAAAGGTTAAAGAGGGCGACGTTGACAGACTCGCATTACTCTTTGAGCGCTACCATCTGGAATTATACAATTTCTTTTTGAAGTTTTCACGGGATCGAGACTTAAGCTCAGATCTTACGCAAAATGTATTTTATAGAATTCTGAAATACAAAAACTCCTATAAAGAACACAATTCCTTTAGAACCTGGATGTACATGATTGCACGTAATACCAGGATTGATGCTTTTAAAAAAAATAAAATAAGTCATCACAGCGACGACTTGGAGACACTTACAAGTTTTGAGGCCGATCAGGTTTCAGAACTTGAAACAAAAGAATCATCAGCACTAATTAAAAAAGCATTAGCACTGATGGCGCATGAGAAAAGGGAGCTCGTTATTATGAATTTTTATTTGGACATGTCTACAACTGACATTGCCGGAGTACTGGAAATCAGCGAAAACAACACCAGAGTAAGACTTCATAGAGCGTTAACCGAAATAAGATCTATTTACAACAAAATAGCACAGCAATGAACATTGAGGAATTTGAACAAGAGGCCCTAAATTATTTAAAGGGAAAGCTAAGCTCACAAGAACAAAAAGCACTTTTACACGCGATTGAAAAAGACGTGACTAAAAAGCAACATTTTGAAGAATTAAAGCATATTTGGAACGCCACAACAGCCGACCAAATGGAAGCTCCCGATGAGGCACTTAGAAAAGGCTTTTACAATATGTTGACAATGCATCAGTTTGAGACCGAGAAACCAAAATCTGTACTTCAAAAATTTGAAGCCTTTTTAAATGACCTCACACAATATAAACGTATTGGCCAGTTCGCAATGGTATTGATTATAGCTTCTATTAGTGGATTTATAGGCTTTCAATTTAATTCAAACAGTTCACAACAGGAATTGGAATCCTACGCACAAAAAGTGGATAATCTTAATACAGAATTAGCAACGACACAGTTAAAAAGTGCTTCTACTTCCGATAGAATTCAGGCGATAAACACTTTGGAATTTGTTAATTTGAATGAAGATGTAATTGTAAAAAAACTAGTTAATAAACTTTTGTATGATGATAACCTTCATGTAAGGATGGCTGCTGGGAAGTCCCTTTTAGCCTTCAATACCAATACTGAAGTCATGCCTGCAGTTATAAAAGCCATAAGAACCGAAACAGAGCTTTTAGTGCAAGCCACTTTAATAGATATCCTCATTACACTAGACAAGAATACCGCTATTAAAGAGATCTATAGAATTTATGAAAGTGAATCTTCAAGCCCGGAGCTTAGAACAATTTATCAAAGCATACTTGAATCAGAAAACATTTAACATGAAAACATTAAAATTTAAAAACTATATAATCGCATTAGTTTTACTACTTACATTGAGTAGCACTTACGCGCAGGACAATATTAAAAAAATTGAACAGTCCATGCCATACATCCAAGATCAGGATCTTTATTTTGAAATTGATTACGCCGATAAAATCAATGTAAGCTATTGGGACAAAGACATCATAGAAATTGTGGCAATGGTAGACTTAACGGATGCTAAAGGAAAAGGTATAAACCAGAACTTCGACCTCCAATTAAATTCAAAAAATGGCAGACACAATATTATTGCAACAGTTCTGAATCAAACCGCACATTATGTTTTAAAAAAAAGTGGTTCAGATTATAAACCCAAAGGCGCATTTAGCGATAAGGTATTGGTTGTGGGAACCCATATAAAACTAAAAATACCTAAAGGGGTTAACTTGGAATTTAAAGGCGAAAGTATGGGCGATATTACTGTAGATCATAATGGAGGCGGTTTTCTTGCTGCGACTAGCGGCAGTATTATACTCTATGTTGATAGGAGTACTAAAGCCGATCTAAAACTCAGCTCTCTTTTTGGCGCTATTGTGGTCGCTGATGCCTTAAATATTGAACAGGACAAACCTAAAAACGGACTTAGAAAATTAAGTTCCAGAGAAGATTTGGAATATAAACTGAACGGCGGTGGAAATCTATTAATATCCTTAACAGCATTTGGAGATATAACCATTCTACCAAAACATTAATTCTCCACTCAGACGCACACAACAACTTATTAATAATACCAATCACTAAAACGAAGTGACTAAGACACTTGTGCCAAATTTTAAACAAGAATACAATCAGAAAGCGAACACTATAAAAAACAGAATAATGAAAACAATCAAACTATTATTACTAATGCTGTGCATCTGCCTTGCAAACAACGCAATCTCGCAAGAACTGGTTCTTACAGAAAAACAAATGCTCGAAGATTACGACCAAACGATTTCTTATATTAATACTTTTGCAGTACATAAAGATTTAAATGCTATAAGGCTGGGTATAGACTATAAGAGCGCTTACAGCAATTTACGCAAGCAAATTAATAAAGACACAAGCATTTGCGAATTTAAGGATATCTTAGAAAAAGCCATCCAGTTAGTTCAGGACATGCATTGTAGTTTTATGTCCTACGACTATTTTGAAGCTTACGGACAGTACCAAAAAAAGTTCAATTTTAAGAAAAGTCAAAGCTACGAACGCATTAAATATTTTGAAACACATTGCGAAGCAAAAACAGTCAAACTTAAACTACCCTTACTTTACGAGAATGGAGATTATATAGTTTATGCCGACTTTAACTATAAAAATCATAATATAAAACGCGGTACCAAAGTGACGCTTTATAATGGCAACAAAATTGATGCATTTATAAAGAACAACTTTGAAAACGTATGGCCAGTTTTATGGGACCAAAACAACAAAACCCCTTATAACAGGAGTTTCTATGGG
>JQIA01000858.1_pt1 | contig 16022 bp, 9 predicted proteins | sample 811431 | NCBI WGS metagenome assembly JQIA01 (sample SAMN02998118, study PRJNA258478) | marine sediment metagenome | biome: marine; feature: seafloor; material: sediment; isolation source: oil-polluted sediment collected from 3 locations (0.5 km, 0.7 km and 0.9 km)... | place: USA: Gulf of Mexico ... | reverse complement strand
ATCAATCGTGTATCTAAATGTGACTCGAAAGATGTAATTCGTAAACTCATTACATCCTACATAAAATCCGTAATTAATTGTATATCTTGGTTAATTTTACGTAATTAATACAATCATACATAACTATTTTCATTATTTAGGAAAGATGTCTAATTAATTATTTTAGTTGATTTGTGTGGATGTTTTATATATTATGGGAGTAATTATGAGAACTGTTACTTTTAATGAAGCTAAGAATAATTTACAGTATATATTAAACCAAGTATCTAATAATGCTGATTATACTATGATTGCTGGTAGTGAAGATTCAGAAAATTCTGTAGTTATGTCTTTGGAAACTTTTAATGGTTATATGGAAACATTACATCTTTTAAGTTCTCCTGCGAATGCTGTTCATCTTCAAAAATCTATTGAACAGGAATGGTTGGTTTTTTGAAAAAGAGTTAATAGATGGATGACTCTATTACAATTTCTTGTAGACATTATTATTGAGTATATGTAGTAATTTTAATTTACATTTAAGGAGATGTAATTTATGAATGTTGGAAAAAAGATTATTGTTGGGGTGGTTTGTTTAGGGATGGTTTTGAGTAGTGGATTGGTGGTGGCAAAAGATATAAAAGCTGATCGCACTACAAATGCAGTTGAAATAGTTAAAAACTGGTTTAAAGGTATAATTTTTACTAGATTAACTGTAACAGTAGCAAGTGCAAAAGGTATAGATGACATACCTTTACTAAGAGGTAATAATATGGTAATTACCTCTCCAAATAAAGATAGTAGTATATATTTAGGATATTGGGGCAATAATAGTAATGATTCTGAAAGCGATATTACTTTAATATATGATAATGGTGATTGTAAGTATTCATCAAAACCGTCTGTTGAAAGAGTTAAAAAAGAAAAAGAAAATACTTTATACTATATGGTGATAGAATTTAAACCATATTCTTCTTGTAATTTTCAAAAAGGTAATTATAAATTAGCATCTTATTCTTTTAAGATAAATTCTTCTGAAGAAAAACAAAATTGTAAAAAAGACTCACCAATTGAAGACCTTCTTAATGATGCTTATATTTGTGCATTCGAAATTTACCAAAGGGTTATTGCTGCTCAAAAAGAAAGTAATAATAAAGAAGAATTTAAAAATATTGCTGAATATTTAGCAAATGACCAATTTGATCTTAACAAGTGGAATAAAGATTAGCTTTTAATTTATCTGGTAGCTTTAATTGCTACCAATGATAATTTTATTAAAAACTTTTTCCAACTAAAACAAATGCTGCCCAATAATAAGGATAAGGGTATTTTTTCATATTCGCTTTTATAGCTTTCTGCAAAGATATTGCTTTATTTAATTTACTATTATAATAATTTTTGTAAAAATCATTCATTAATTGCATAGTAAATTCTTCATCTACACGCCATAATGTACCTAAAACACTATTTACTCCACTACTGACTGCTATGCTAGTAAAACCAAAAGCTGTTTGTGCTTTATTATCTCCTTTTGCAGATTCACAAGCACTTAAAATAAGTAAATTTAAATTTGCTATATTAGGTTTTTTATTTGATAGTAAAAAGATGTTACGTAATTTAGGTATAGTAATATTATTACTATCAGATGTATATAATATTGTTTTCTTATGGTTTTCACTAAAAATTCCATGTGTTGAAATGTGTATAGAAGAATAATTATTTTTAGAAATATATTCTTTTAAATTATTAACTGTAAAATCTTTTTCTAAAAGGACTTTAATATTTGACATACAAGCCTTGATTTCAGTGCCATATTTATCTTTTCTCAAACATTGTTCAAGTTTTGAGTAGCTATTAATTATATTGTTACTGTTGTAATCTTTTGATTTTTTCTTTAAACAATTGCAATTTTCCTTAATTTGTTTTAAACAATATGACTTGGATAATATGTTATTGTCTATCGTATTTCGTTGTTTATTAAAAATACAAGATGAACTCACTAATTCATCAACTGTGTGACAAAGTTCTGGAAGGTTTTCTTTTTGAGGAAAAATAGATGTTCCTGCTAATAATAAATTATTATTAAATACTGACAGTTCATTATTAGTTAACTTAATACTAGGAGTAATAACTAAAGCATATTTATTAATAAGATAATCTTCTGTATCTTTATCGTAATATAAAGCTGAAAAAGGAATTTTATATGTTTGTCCACTAGGGACTATAGTAATAATTTTTTTTCCATTGAAAGCATTAAAAACATGATTAAACCAGTTAGAAAGTTTTCTTATATTTTTTTTAAGAAGATTTTTGTTTGATTCTGAATGTATAAAATGATTAATTCTATTAATGGTTTTTACTATTTTACTTAAGTTTTTTTCTTGATTATAAAAATTCACATATTGATATATTTTTCCATCAGCAATTATCAAAGACTCAATCCTGTCATCAAACAAAAGTGGATAAAATATGGCTGTATTTTTAGGTAAATTATCATATAAATAATTCTTCTGCTCTTCCAATTCTTTAGTAATACAACTATCTTCAAGATAGTCTTTAACTTTTGCTACTTTAGAAGATTCAATTACTTCAATAGCATGTTTTAAAGCATCCTGTTTTTTTGCTTTCTGTTCTTCAGTTACATCCAACATTCGATATGCTTTTTTAAGCAAAACATCTGCATATTCCATGAATAGTTCTTCTTTATCATTGTAAAAATTATCTGGTAAAACAGTATATCCTTGCTCCAGTTCCTTCATATGTGTAGTGGCAATTTTATAAGTATCTTCAATTACCTGCATATGATCTTTTGAATTTACAGTATAATAAGAATTATTATTATTTTTCAAAAACTTAGATAATTTCCATTCTAAACGATATAGTATATCCAATCTTTCTGATAACATATCAGAATTTGAAGCATGAAAGATAGCTTTTCTCAATAAAGAAATAGCATCTTTATGAAGTTTATGTTGTTCATATAACTTAGCCAATTCAAATAACGCATGTATTTCAGAACTCTTATCATTTTGTTCTCCAGCTAATTTAACAACCTTATTCAAATATAAAAGTTTGTCTTCATTATTATCAGATAATTTAGCCAAATTAATCAAAGCAAAATTTTTATCATGCGAATTCGATAACTCAGCTATTAATTTACTTAATTCATATAAATTTTGTTTAGATTTTTCTTTGCCACTATCAAACAAGTTTAATTTAATCTTTACCCTAAGTGTTTCTGCTTGTTTATCATTAGAAGGTAAATTATTTAAAGCATCCTCATAAGCTTCCAAAGCTTCTTTTAGTTTGATTGACTTATTAGAAAATTCCTCTAATTTACTTTGCAAAAATAAAACATTACCTTTACGATTTAAAATTTTAGCTTTCAAAAAAGAATCTGTTTCTAAAAGATTTTCCAAAGCTTTATTAAGATAATCCAATGCACTATTTAACATTGCTTCTGGTGCAACTTCTAATTCTTTATCACCAATGACATTTTCAATAGTATTTTTTATTTCACAACTACCACGATTTTTATTAAAATTACGCATTTCAACATAAAAATCACTTAATTGTATGAAAACTTTAGCACGAATTAGTAATGGTTCTTCACCTTTATATAAGTCCAATGTATCATTTAATACCCCATACGCTTCCCACATACGACCCAAATTCTGATAAGCTGTTGCCAAATGCAAAGAAACATTAATATATTCCTCTACTTTTTCTTCTTTTGATATACTTTTACGTTTTTCATACAAATCTATCAAATCCTGTGCAAACTTTCCTTGTTGAAAAGAAACTTTACCATTCTCAAACTCCCCACCAGCAAACACACCCACCGATAACCCAAAAATCAAAAAAAACTGTAAAATTTTCATAATATTAACCCATTAAATAAAAATAATTAAAAAATACAACGCAAAAAATATACCAATTTTCTAATTATCAAGAAATAAATTGGTTATTAATCTCAACATTAACTAATAACTGAGCAGTATCATGAGTATAAATGTTATATACACCATCACTACCACTTAAATTCCAACCCTGTCCGACAGAATTAACCATATTACTAGCTTCACCATCAATTATCAACTTATCATCATCAGAAATATCTAATACATCCTCAACTTGCAGATATAATTGATTATTCTCACCAATAATATCAATTCTATCAATACCCTGTAATTTTAACTGTGCAGAATCAGGCAAGTTTCTATTTTGCAGCAAATTTAAATTTCCATCTAAATTAATTAAATCAGAACCTTCTCCACCATCTATATGAACTCCAATCGCTTTTGAATCCAAATAAAACGTATCATCTCCTGCCTCACCCAATAAAATATCATTGCCAGGACTATGCTGAAAAGTATCGTTCCCTTGCTTGCCTAATATAATATCCAATTCATTTGTGCCATCAAAATTATCATTTTCATCAGTTCCAGTCACAATATTAGTAGGATTAACCGTTACAATAGCCTGATCTTCTCCACCTTCCCCATCTTCCACCACATAACCAAACTCTGCTGGTTCAGAACTAATCAACGCATCAACAAACAATTGGATTTCATTATTAACCAATTCAACATTGATTCCTTCAGTATTCGGAGTCACTTCTGTAACATTAAGAATATCAGTTGGATTGTTATCAGTATCATTTTGCAATAAATCAGCAATCGGAATTTTACTATAAACATTGAAAGCTATTTCAACTTCATCATTTTCTGCAATTGGAGCAAGATTTTCTGTAACTAACTGAATTTCCCTACTTACAATAGCTTCTGTTGCAATATCTCCATCAGTCAAAATTATCTGTAATTCACGAGCTTCTAATTGAGGTTCAGAGGTAATATTTTGATAAGTGACAGCCTGAATCAATGCTTCAGTATTACTAGCATTAGAAACTTCATTCAAACTAACCAATAAAGCTCCACTAATAAAATCAGTGATAAAACTGCCAATTTTAGTCTCATTATAAAAAATATCGCCACCTGTATTACTTGCTACTTCAATAAATTCAGTATTTTCAATCTTTAATATATCATTTACAGTACGATTTTGGGTAATTACTATTTCCAACGTACCATCGGCAAAATTAGGGGAATCATTATCAATAATACTGACTTCTCCAATAGAAATAGGTTCATCTGCCACTATAAAAGTTAAAGGTTCATCTTCCCACGTAAGATCAGGCGGAGAGCTATCAACAACAGTAACCGTTGTAGTATCCATTAAGTCACCATCGCTAATGGTATAAGTAAAATCTGAACTAAATGTAATTTCAGAATCAATTAGTTGAGCGTTATCACTAACCGCAATTATTTCAATTAAATCATGATTACGATCAAGATCATTGGTTAATAATAGAGAAGTAGGAATCGGACTATCGTAGATACTTATAGTGTCAGCAGCTGCAATCGGTTGAGAATTTTCCACTGAGAAAATAACTACAGCAGTATCAGTATTTTCCTCATTATCAGATGCTAAATATTCAAATCCAGCTTTACCCACAAAATTGTTATCTGGAGTAAATTTCACTTTATTGTCTTCTAATAAAACAGCTGTACCATTTTCAACTTTATCAATTGCTGTTATCTGCATTGGTTTAGAACTAAGATCATTATCCAATAAAGATGCAAAAGTAGTCGTTATATTTTTAGGAATGTTATCTAACACATCATCAACTGCAAACCCAGTATCTTCCACAAAAATAGTAACTAAAGCTGTATCTGTTGCACCACTACTATCTTGAATAGTATACTCAAAAATAGCTGTTCCAACTGTATTTGGGGTAAATATAATATCACCATTTGATTCATTAATACTACCATTTTCAATCATTTCTGCATCAATAACGATCAAACTATCATTATCTGCATCGGTATCATTTTCTAATAAAGCAGCAGTTGTAATAGTTAATTGTTCAGTTACTAAGGTATTAAATTCATCGGCTATAGCATTTGGTTGATTATTAATAGGATTTATAGAATTTACTGTAATTTGCACCAATCCAGTTGCACTAGCACCATGATCATCCATGACAGTATATTCAAAACCAGCATCACCAACATTAATTGGAGTGAATATAATTGAATCTTCAGCAGCTAATTGTAACGTACCATTGAAAATATTAGCTATTCCAGTGATAGTTAAAATATCTGCTGGATTTGGATCAAAATCATTGGCCAACAAATTATCAGCATAAAGTATGACAGCTTGACTTGCCAATATACTTACTTCATCAGTCGTAGCAATAGGTGCTAAGTTACCAGTTATATTTACATGAGCGATTTCAGAGCCAATCTGATAATCAAAACCATTGTCAGAAATTCCACTAAATTCAGAGTTTCTAGTAAAGATGATATTATCGGCTTCAATTTCGACTGTACCATTAATAACTGTGACTATTTCAACCGGAGTATCTTTGGGAACAGTATCATTTCTTAACAAGTCTGGTATTGTAATTGTGATACTATCATCATTGCCCATATCAAAGGCATCATCTTTAGCAATAATAGTTTTATCATCGTCTTTTGATCCATTGTTATCAACCTGATTTTCATCTGGATTAGAATTATCTGATTTTTTATCTGGTTGTTTGTCAGGATATATCGTGTCATCATTTTTATCTTCATTATCTTCTTCCACACTCTCATTTGGTGGTGGAATTTTATTAATTGGTTCTGGTCTGTCTTTAAATTCTTCAGTCTCTGTTTCAAATAGTTCAATTCTTATTTCATCTGCAATAGAATCTGGTGATGGTCGATCTAAGTCATCATTGGAGTGAACATTGGTGGAAGAATGTGAATCATATTTAATGGTATTATTTTCTTCATTTACATTGGTATCTTCATGTTCTTCATCTCCAGATTTTTCTTCTCCTTCTATAGTTTTTTCTTCTCCAAAATTTTCTGGTTCTGATGTGGTTTCTGCATTGAAATTATAAGAATCTGTTTGCCATTCCTGAGTATGATGTTTAACCTGTTCTTCGGTAAGCTGATTTGAAGTATGAGAAGTGTTTTCACTAGGAATATAGATCGATGTACCACGCTCATAAACTAGAATTTCTCCTAAACTATAATTGGAAGTAATAGTTATTAAACCAGATATATGTAATACTGTGGTTGAACCATCTTCTGCTATTTCAATCGTAATTTCACTACCTCGAATCCCAATTTGAGCTGAAGGAGTTTTAATTAAAGTATGCTGTCCTTGATTATCACCACTAATTTTACCACTGATATAATGAAATGAACCGGAAGAAACAAATGCTTCAAATTCTCCATCTAAAGCATCTGGATCATAAATATATTTATCTAAACTGGCTCGAGAATTAGGCCCAAGTTGAAAGACAGTATCATCATTTAAGATTATTTTTATATAGCTATTATTAGCAGTTAAAATAATATCTTGTAAATAAATTGGATCATCGGTAAGTAAAACTCTAGTTGTTCCATCAATAGCTTTGGCCGTAATAGGAGCTTGACCTTCTACGATTGTAGAAACAATTCCAATTTGTTCTAGTTGGATATCTTGTGTATTTTGAAGGGAAGACATAGGTTTATACTCAGGGAATTGTTCTCAAATTTTATTTAGGAACAATATAAAGTAGGATGCAATGAAAAATGAATTGCATCAATCGTGTTAAATGTGACTCGAAAGATGTAATTCGTAAACTCATTACATCCTACATAAAGTTCAACATTTTTTAAGTGGTATCTGTTTTTCAACAAATAGATTACTATCAATATTATTGCAATCGTGACTGTCCAAAATAGCATCGATTTCTGTGGCAACTTCAGAACAAGTATTTTTGGTTACATCTTTATATTTCATAATCCTATCAGCACATAATTGATTGCCAGCTAGTTCACCTAATTTACGATAAGACTCGAACTGATATTCATTAAAAAATTGGTCAGCTGTAGTTTCATCTGGGAAAGATGGGTGCATACGTCGATACACTAGTAAATCTTCTGGTTCATTGCCAAGCAAAGTGGTACTGATGTAAAATAAAGTTCCTTCACTACCATCTGGATAGTTAATGATTCCTTTGGCAAAATATTTCTTACTATAACCCGTAGTTGGACAAGGTCGTAAATCTTCAAGATTAATCTGAATATTAATTCCTAAATCTATTCTGGCTTTATGTTGTAAAACAGCCATCCTAAACATTTGATAATTAGGGTCCAAACTAGCATCAGTTGCAATTATTATTTTACAATGTCTTTTAAGTAATGGATAAATTCCTAGATTTTCATGATGACCGCCATCAGATAAATTAACAAAAGTATCTTCTTCAGTACTGCTGCGAAACAACTCTTTTAATAAATAAGGTGGCCATAACGGTGAAATTGACCATTGATGACGACAATTGGGATTTCGCATCCACACATTGAGCCGGATATTAAATAGAGTCATTAAAAATGCTGAAATGGGATTGGTTCTAGAACCTTTTTCTGGGCTTGCGGCTGCACCGGAAATTGCCATTGCTTTACCTAATTCAATCGTACCTTGATTATAGCTGTCTGTGCGTCGATAACCTGTTGATTCAGAGCCACAATAATATTTGGAAAAAATAAATAGATCAGCACCCCGACCTTTCAAAGCTGGATTATTAGAACCTGGTACATTAAGAGTGCTACTAAGTAATTGATATGGTCCATTACAATACCGATGCAAATCTTTTAATAATAACGATTGATTAGGTAGGATTTTACCATTTTTACCCCGTTTAATTAGGTAAGTTCGGCTTAAACGAGTTCGATAAATGTTATGAAAAGAATTACTGTTAATATCAATAGATAAACTGATTATCAATAAGGTAAAAATAGTTACCGAATATAAAATATGCTCCCATAAAGTGGCTAATTCAGCCTTAAAGGTTTGGGCTGTCAGATAAAATAACATAGCAAACAATGCAAAAATAATAATTAAACTAATAGCTTCTATTATTATTTTAGTCGTTTGTAAAAAACCATTTTTAGGCTGGATAATAAAATGCCCAATAGTCACTAATAAAAATGCAGTTGATGTATATAAAAACATATTATTATCATTATTAATTAACAGATCATAAGTAAATGTTATTAATAAGAATAATAAGATTAAAATTCCACCATAAAATGTAATATTAGCCAGTTGAATATTATAAAAAATCATTCTTTCTTTATGTGACATTCGGACTATTCGTAATAACATTAAAGGTAACATTAAACCCAAAATTATGCTTAAAATTACTGTTCCACCAACAATTTTATCTTTTAAGACTAAAGTTATTAATAATGTTAAAAATAATATATCTAATATGATTCCAAGTTTAGGACTAAGTTGATAAATTCGGGTTATAACTAATAAACCTAAGTAAATACCAATAATTGGAATTAATAATTGCTTGGACTCAGGAAATTTAATTTCTAAATAATCTAATAGAAAATACTCGGCTAATCCAATAATTTCTGAGAAAAATGCTAACAATAAGATTATAATTAAGCCTCTTAAAATTAAGCCAGAAATAAAAGTCCCAATAGTATGCCAATAATCAGTGCTAGTGAGTTTATTACCACCTAAATAATCTTTACTTATGCGTAAATGATTAACTTCAGCTCTCTCTTGTAATTTAGCATCTCGTTGATTACGAAGAGGAAAATTTTCTGCATCAGTTGATGTTGTTGCATCTTCTGCTAATAAAGAACTTAAACAGGAGGCAGTATAACCACCTCCAGATACTCCAGAAAGATAGTCACAATATTTTAAAACATTCTGTTTAGCTAAAGATTGTAATAAACCTATGCTAAATGTTGCCGAACGTACGCCACCACCAGATAAAGCCAATCCAATTAATCCAGTATCAGTATTGGGAGTAATGTTAGAATCAGTTATTTTAGTATTAGCTTTACTGCAAGCAAAAATTGATGACCAAAAACCTTCTGGTTTATTAGATTCGGGAGTTACAATGGGTTCTTTGACTATTGATTCTGGTAAATCAGCAATAGTTGGAAGAGAGTCATCACAAGATTCAATATCAGAAATAACTACTGGTTTTTTGGTTTGCCAATTACTTAAAAAATCCCAAAATCCAGCTGGATGTTTGCTTTCTTTTAATAAACGTTGTTGAGGAATTAGCTGTTTATATATTCGTTGATATTCTGCTGTCAAATCAGCCGTATTTATACCCATTTTATTACGCCGTTTTATTAAATAATTTAATTCAGCTAGATAAATATTGGCAAAAATACGAGTATATACAGGAGGTTTATTAGGCATACTAAAATGTTAATTAGCGTTTGGAGAATGATTTATAGCTGATTAAAAAACTTCACGTAGGATGTAATGAGTTTACGAATTACATCTTAATTAGATTATGTACTTCACTTTATTTTATATAAGATACTGGCTCGTATACAACGTAACACATCATAATTATAAATGCTATCAAAATGCTCAAAAGTTGGTTTTAAAACTTCTAGAGATTCTTGAGATAAAAAATGATCTTCAATTTCATGAACTTCTTTTTCGGCTAAATCAGTTATAACTTGTTCTAATTCTAATTGTCCAACCTCAATTCCTATAGCAAGATGATTATAAATAGTAGTATATTTAAAATTCCGTTCCATCGCTATATCTTGTATATTCATACCTTGTTTGAGAAAATTAATCGTTATCTCAGCTGATTCAGATATAATTGTTTCTCTATCTAAAGTAGCAGTTATAGGTTTTTCAGATACTTGTACTCCATATTTGATTATATGTTCATCCAATACTTCAATAAAAAGCTTACCATAACATTCCAATTTTTTAGCTCCAACTCCAGATAGACTTGCAAATTCAGCTAACGTTTTAGGTTGTTGTAATACTATATCCTCTAAAGTACTATCATGGAAAATTATATAAGATGGAACACTTTGTGCGTTTGCTAAATCAAACCGTTTGTTAACTAGAGCGTCCCAAAGAATTTTATCATTACCAGCGAAAGAACGCCATTGAGAGGAACGACTATAAGATTTATTACGTTGTTTTTTACCAATATCTTTCCGCAGAAAAATTTGTTCTTCACCTCTTAAAATAGGTCGAGAATTTTCTGTTAATTTTAAACTACCATGACCTTCTACATCAACAGCTACTAATCCTCTAGCAATTAATTGTCTAAATACAGAATGCCATTGATTATTATCAAGTTCTTTACCAATTCCAAAAGTACTAACCTTATCATGTTGAAATTTTAAGATTCGTTCAGTTTTTTTACCTAACAAAACATCGATTAGGTATTGCACTCCAAATCGTTGATTTGTACGATAAATACAGGATAAAGCTTTCTGAGCTGCTTCAGTACCATCCCAAGTTGAAACTGGTTCAATACAAGTATCACAATTACCGCAAGCATCTGCTAAACGTTCTCCAAAATAGTTTAATAAAATCTGTCGTCGACAAGTAGTTATTTCACAATAACCTAACATAGCTTTTAACTTGTGTTGTTCTATATGTTTATGTTGTTCGTCAGCTTCAGAATCGTCAACCATACGTTGCAGCATAACTACATCCTGTAAACCATAAGTCATCCAAGCATTAGCTGGTAATCCGTCCCGACCAGCTCTACCAGTTTCTTGATAATAAGCTTCCAAGCTCTTTGGCAAGTCTAAATGAGCCACAAATCTAACGTTAGGCTTATCGATTCCCATCCCAAACGCAATAGTTGCTACAATTATTACTCCTTCCTCACGCAAAAATCGCATTTGATGTTGTTCACGTAATTTTTTATCCATTCCAGCATGATATGGTAAAGCTTTCCAACCTTGTTGAGCTAACCATTTAGCAGTCTCATCAACTTTTCTACGAGATAAACAATAAACAATTCCAGCATCATTATTATGCTTTTCAGTTTGCAGAAATTCTAACAATTGAGCTTTGGCGTTTTGCTTCTGTACAATTCGATAACAAATATTAGGCCGATCAAAGCTAGCCGTGAAAATTTTAGCATTTTCTAAACCTAGATGATTAATAATATCTTGTTTGGTAGGTTCATCGGCAGTTGCAGTAACCGCAATACGTGGAATGGTGGGGAAGCGTTGATGTAAAATAGATAATTGAGTATATTCTGGACGAAAATCATGTCCCCATTGGGATACACAATGAACTTCATCTATAGCAAATAATGCTATTTCAGTTTGAGCTAAAAATTCTAAAAATCTTGGAGTTAGCAGTTTTTCTGGAGAGACGTATAGTAGGTCTAATTCATTTTGATCTAATTGGAGAGAGATTTTGCGGGTTTGTTCAAAGTTTAAGGTAGAGTTTAAGTAGGCTGCTTTAATTCCATACTGTTGTAATGCAATAACCTGATCGTGCATTAAGGCAATTAGTGGAGAAATTATTATAGCAACTCCAGACCGCAATATAGCTGGAATTTGATAGCATAATGATTTTCCACCACCAGTTGGCATTAATACCAAGGCATCGCCACCAACCAAAACATGTTGGATTATTTGTTCTTGTTCACCACGAAATTTTTGATAACCAAAAACATGGTTTAATATTTTAGCTGGAGACATTGGCTATAGCATTTCCCAATTGAATAAATTGCAGCAATAATAAGTAATTGATTTTGAATTTAATTAAGAATTATAGAATTAAGAATTGCTATAGTATCTTAATAACTTTAAAATTACACAAAATAACTTTCAGGAAATTTTTCGGTAATCATCATAACTGGTTTTTGCCTAGAAAAAACCCGATAAGTACGACATAACATTTTTTCTTCTGGGCTAATATCAAAGTAATTAGCTAAATCATTGGCGGGTTCTCGGGCTGAGATAATAATTTCTTTAAAGGTTTCAGCTTTATGTTCTAGCCATAGCCTTCCTATTGGCACATGAGACTTAATTAATTTATCTCTAAATTTTTCTTCTAATCGTTCAATAACAATTATTGATTCTGCATAGAGCCAATTACGTTCACTAATTTGCCCTTTCAATAGTATATTTCTTTTTATTACTTCACAGCCAGTTTTAATATCCAAATGTGAAATATCTTTGGTTATATTAACAATTTCTTCAGATAATTTAACAACTTGAAGTTGTTCAGTCAAATGTGCTTCTAGGATTTTAGTTAAAGTACCGTCGGTTACTAGTAAAATCCTTTGAAAAGTACTTAATTCAACCGGTTCAAGCTGATTATGATCTAATGATTCATGCCATTCCGAAATCAAGATTATTCCTCATGTCTAATCAAAAGTATAACCAAACAACTCAATATCTTTTCTAAAATGTTCAGCAACTATTTTTTGAGTTTTTGGATTGTAATAGGAACGGTAATCTCTATGTACCGTTTTATTTATAGTTGGTAAAGTGGTTTCAATATTAAGTACTTTGCAAACCTGCTGAAAATCATGACTTAAGTTTTCATATCGACCAATAAAATCGATAATTATTTTATCATCATCATCGGTAATAGTATCTTTTTGAAATTTAGTAGCTCCTTTAGAATAAGGATTATCAGTCTCAACCACCCATTCTAAATATTCAGCAAAACCAGACATTGATTTAACTAGTTCATATTTAACGTGACCAGTTTCTTTTAAGATAAAATAATACATGGATACTTGCCAATCCCAAGGATTTCTGACAAAAGCAAATTTGTAAAAATTATTATATATGTCTGCAGAGAGTTCTTGTTGAGCTTCTTTGGCTTTTATATGAGTTAAAAAAGCATCCCAAACTGCATAAAAAGGATTTGGTTTACCATCTAAAATTTTTGCTGGTCGTCTAATTTTAAATTTTGCTGGTTCTTGGGCATAATCTTGTAAAGCATCTCTAATGCTCAATCCAGCAACCTTAGCTACATGAAAAAAAATAAATTTATGAGTATAAGATATTAACATTTTACTTAAAAATACATAATATTAGCTTAAAAAACCTAAACATTGAGATATAATATAAACTTAATGTAACAGAACTTAAATTCATCGTATTCCAATTTTAAAATGCAACCATATAAACTACCATTAAGTTTCGATCCAATACAATTAACAAAAGAATTAGAACAATTTAACTTAACCGAATGGCATTCTACTGTAAATGAATCAGCTATTATCTTAAGCTCAGTTGGAGGAACTATAAATTGGGATTTTGCTATATCTGGCCCATTAAAACCAACTGTTTTTTTAGAACGTTGCTCTTATGTAAAACAGATATTAAATTCATTAGCTATTCCTATTTCCCAGTGTCGTTTTATTAAATTTACCACTGAGAAATTAAATTATAATTATCATCAGTTTCGACATAACATAATTTATCTGCCTATTATAACAAAATCTACCTTATCTTATAAAGATAATAAGATTAAAATGATTCCTGGAGAAGCTTGGACTTTTGCTAGTAATCAACCTTATCATATTGATCTAAATCATAGTTTATTGGCTATAGAAATACCAAGAATTAGCCAGTATAACACATTACCGCATAAGAATATTTCCTATTTGCCAAATTATTCAGAATCAGTAAATCTAACAACTTACCAATTTGAAATATTACTCCCTTCTGAAATTCAACAATTAACCACTGCTATTTTAGCTGAAGTTAAAACTACTCAAATTCCAGCATTTGAAAATTTAGTACAAATAATCGAAGCTTTTAATAAACAATGGCAAGTAGAATTTGTAAAGTTTGGGCATAATTCCACTGGTGAATTAGCTTATCAAGACTTAATTTCCTATTTTAGTAAACAAATTGTACCTAAAGTAAGAAAATGGTTATCTCCACAGAGAAATGGAAATTATGCAATTAATATAATTAGTTCCATGTTACTAACATCACCACCACAACCAAAACGTCTGAGTAGAAATTTACTTACTAAAAAAAGATTACAAGTTAAACCAACAGTTCACTCAGATGTTGCTTATCAAAGTTTGGATAAAGAATCAAATAGAAATTTACAACCTAACCAAATTGATGTTTTGAAAGCATGTTCTTCTTCAGTAAATTTACCAGCAATACAACTTAGTACAAAATTAAAAACTTATGAAATTATTAGAATTGTACAAAAATTACTTACTTTAAGATTGCTAACGGAAGATTTCCAATGCCCAAAATTCGACCAGCCAATATTTATAGTATCCGCACCTAGAGCTGGTAGTACTTTATTATTCAATACTTTATCATTATTTTCTGATTTATGGACTATTGGGGAAGAAAGTCATGAATTGATCGAATCTATCCCAACTTTACATCCATCTTATCGTGATTTTGACTCTAACTGTCTTACTGTCACAGAAGCTACAGATGATATAGCAATAACTTTACAACAACGTTTTGTCAGAGAACTGCAAAATCGAGATGGTGATTCATATCTAAATTTTCCAATTCAACAACGGCCAAATAAAATCCGTTTTATGGAAAAAACTCCTAAAAATGCTTTGCGAATTCCATTTCTAAAAGCAGTATTTCCAGAAGCTATTTTTATTTATTTATATCGTGATCCAAAGGAAAATATAAATAGCATGATGGAATTTTGGCGTTCTCGACGTTTTATTGCTTATCAACCATTACCAGGTTGGCCTTATAGCAATTGGAGTTTTTTGCTAACTCCCGGCTGGAAGAAATTAATGGGAAATTCTATAGCAGAAATTGCAGCGTATCAATGGCAAACTGCAAATAGCTATATAGAAAATGATTTACAAAAATTACCAAAATCTGACTGGTGTTTTATAAACTATGCTGATTTAATTGGAAAACCTAAAGAAACTATCTATAAAATTAGTAAATTTGCTAAATTAAATTGGGATTCACAAACCGAACAAACTTTGTCTAGTCCATTACCAATTTCTCCAATGACTTTGTCAGCTCCATCTCCAGATAAATGGTTAAAACATGCAGCAGAAATTAATGGAGCAATAGCTAAGTTTATCTTGAATAAGGATTATTAGAAGAGAATACTCTATGGAAAAATTTGTACATCGTATGACATACAAATTTTAGGGAAAATATGGTGGAGGTGGCGAGAATCGAACTCGCGTCCACAAGTCCGCTGCCCTTGGCTCTACATGTTTA
>JQIA01000857.1_pt1 | contig 16024 bp, 14 predicted proteins | sample 811431 | NCBI WGS metagenome assembly JQIA01 (sample SAMN02998118, study PRJNA258478) | marine sediment metagenome | biome: marine; feature: seafloor; material: sediment; isolation source: oil-polluted sediment collected from 3 locations (0.5 km, 0.7 km and 0.9 km)... | place: USA: Gulf of Mexico ... | reverse complement strand
GAGATAAAGACAAATAAAGTTAATAAGATATAATCTAACCAACCATTTTGAATGATCAAGTAATAGGATACAGGAATTAATAATAAAGATAAAATCCCAACCATATGCGCTTTATTCAACGGTCCAAATACTTTTTCCTTTCCTTCTTCAGTAAAATTTAACCCTTCCGCAGCAGAGTAGTTTTTTCTACCTGACCAGAATATAAGTAATCCTAGAAGCATCCCGAAACCTGCCAATCCAAATCCATATCTAAAACCATATGTTTCACCTACATAAGCAATAACAGTGGTAGCCAATAACGCTCCAATATTAATACCTATATAGAAAATGGTAAAACCAGAATCTCTTCTTGGATCATCATCTTTATATAATTTACCAACAATAGTTGAAATATTTGCTTTAAAATAACCATTTCCAACAATTAAAGCTCCCATACCAATCATTAGAAATTGCTCTGATCCTCCTAAAATTATAAACTCCCCAATGGCCATTAAAATAGCCCCTAACATTACGGCATTTCTGTAACCTAGAAATTTATCAGCCAATTGACCACCTAAAATTGGAGCTGCATAAACAAGACCCGTATAAGCACCATAAATAAGAGCAGCATCAGCATCACCTTTCATCAATGATTTTACTAAATAAAGTGTTAAAAGAACCCTCATTCCATAGTAACAAACTCTTTCCCACATTTCTGAAAAAAACAGGGTCATTAGTCCATTTGGATGCCCTTCCACTAGTTTTATATTTGCCATAATATTTAATTATATATATTTAATTTAGATTTGATTAATTTCTGATTAACTCCAATTTAGGTGCTTTATCTCCTAAATTTTCCCTGATAAAACTAGTCATTTTATTATAAAGGTGTAATCTCGTATTTTTCCCTTTATAAATTCCATGTGTTCTATCTGGATATATTGCATGATCGAATGGTTTATTAGCCTCAATTAAGGCATTTGAAAATCTCATTGTGTTTTGTATGTGTACATTGTCATCACCACTTCCATGTACTAATAAATACTTTCCATTTAATAAATTCGCAAAATTTAAAGGTGAATTTTCGTCATATCCACTTGGATTTTCTTGAGGAGTTTGCATATAGCGTTCTGTATATACAGAATCGTAAAAACGCCAACTTGTTACAGGTGCAACCGCAATAGCCATTTTAAATACATCGTTACCTTTTAACAAGCAGTTTGAAGACATAAACCCTCCATAACTCCATCCCCAAATTCCAATTTCACTTGCATTAATATATGGTCTACTTCCTAATTCTTTTGCAGCTTCAATTTGATCCATTACCTCATACTTCCCTAATTCTTTATAGGTGACTTTTTTAAATTCAGCCCCTTTAAAACCAGTTCCTCTACCGTCCACACAAACAATAATATAGCCTTTATTGATTAAATGTTGGTACCAATAATCATTAGCTCCACCCCACCTGTTACTTACAGATTGAGAACCTGGCCCTGAATATTGAGTCATAAACAAAGGGTACTCTTTAGTTGAATCGAAATTTGTTGGTTTTAACATCCATGCATTAAATGCTCCACTGGAAGTTTTAAGTGTAAAAAATTCTTTTTTAGCAAGGTTGTACTCCTCTAATTTTTGAGATAGTTTGTTATTATTTAAAATTTCCTTTAGCTGTTCTCCCTTACCATTATGAAGTGTGTAAATTGTTGGAGTACTAGCATCAGAAAATGTATTGATAAAATAAGCTGAATTTTTACTAAATGAAGCGCTATTAAATCCCGAAGCATTTGTTAAACACTTTTTATCCTTTCCATTTAAATTTATTGAATAAATTGTTCTGTTGATTGATCCATCTTCAACCGATTGGTAATAAACAGTGTTTGTTTTTTCGTTGATTCTGTAAAAGTTAGTCACTTCCCATTTTCCTGTAGTCACTTGATTTTTTAAATCTCCATCAACGTCATAATGATATATGTGATTATAACCGTCCTTTTCGCTCGTCCAAATAAAACTATTATCTTCTAAAAAAGTTAAATTATCATGAATGTCAATATATGCTTTGTCTTTTTCGTTCAATACAACTTTTGTTGAAAAATCGGATGCATTCACAAAATATAGGTTCAAATTATTTTGATGACGATTTAATGTTGTTACACTTAAAATATTTGCATCTGAAGTCCATTTTATTCTTGGAATATATTCATAGTTGCCAACATCAATTTTTGCAGTACTATTATTTTCCACATTATACATGTGAAGTGTTACAACTGCATTTTTTTCTCCAGCTTTCGGGTATTTAAAAACTTGTTGGATAGGATATAATTCTTTCCCTGTTATATTCATAGAAAATGTTGGAACTTCAGTTTCATCAAAACGTAAAAAAGCAATAGTTGTGCTATCTCCACTCCAATTAAAAGCTCTTACAAAGCCAAACTCTTCTTCATAAACCCAATCGCAAATACCATTAATAATATGATTCTTTTTTCCATCAAAAGTTACCTGAGTTATTTTATTTGTTTCTAAGTTTTTAATGAAAATATTGTTGTTCTTTCCATAGGCTACTTTTTTACTATCTGGAGAAAAAGTAGGCTCCTGAATTTTATCCGCATCAATTAATTTTAATGTTTTAGAAGCTATATCATACACATAAAAAATTCCGACACTAGATCTTCTATAAATCTGCTCAGAATCAACGCCTAAAATTAACTTCGTTTCATTATTATTGAAAGAATAACTTTCAAAATACTTTAAATCTTGTAAATCTTTACTATCAACAATTGTTGCTACTTTTTCTAAAGTAGCATAACTATATTTATCAACTGTTGTACTTTGAGATTGTTCATTGAAATTTTGCAACGTATAATAATCTCCATTCATTGAATTCAGCGAATTCATTCGCTCAGTTCTAAAAGTACCATCCCATATTTCTTCTAAAGCTATTTCTTTTTTTTGCGAAAACGTTATCGTTGTGAATAGAAGAAATAAGATAAGTATTTTGTTCATAAATTTTTGACTTCTTAAATAAGGGTCAAGTTTAAGGAAATTTTAGGAAAACAGACCTGAATAATATCATAAAATTAACAATATCACAATTTATAATATTTTGATATTATTAAATTATCTTTGCTGAAGCACATAACTTTACAAAAAAATGTCAAAAACTGTTAATGGATTTTCAAAATTTAATAAATTAGAGAAGGTAAACTGGTTAGTGTCAACCTTTTTCAACAATGACGAAAAAGTAAAAACAATATTAAAGCAGTATTGGAATGAAAATGAAGTACTGCAAGATTTACATGACGACTTTATTGAAAATACCATTTCTAATTTTTACTTACCATTTGCAATAGCACCTAATTTTGTAATTAACGGAAACGAATATTCTGTTCCAATGACCATTGAAGAAAGTTCAGTTGTTGCGGCAGCATCACTTGTTGCTAAATTTTGGAGTACTCGTGGTGGGTTTAAAGCAAATGTAATATCAACTACAAAAATTGGGCAAGTACATTTTATGTACGAGGGAAATAAATCAGCGCTTGAAAAATATTTCAACTCTAAAAAAGAACATTTATTTAAAGTTACAGAAAACATCACCAAAAATATGCGAAAGCGTGGTGGAGGTATACTAACTATTGAATTAAGAGATAAAACCCTAGAATTAGAAAACTATTACCAGTTGCATGTCACTTTTGAAACCGCTGATAGTATGGGTGCAAATTTTATTAATTCTTGTTTGGAAACCATTGCAAAGGAATTTGAAAATGACGACATTCAAACAGTCATGTGTATTTTATCAAATTATGTTCCTGATTGTTTAGTACATGCTGAAGTAAGTTGTAAAGTGGATGATTTATATGCTGAAAATTCAGAAGTATTAGCTCAAAAATTTGTACAGGCAGTCCATATTGCAAATGCAGAACCACACAGAGCAGTGACTCATAATAAAGGAATTATGAACGGTGTTGATGCAGTAGTTCTTGCTACTGGAAATGATTTTAGAGCTATTGAAGCTGGAGCGCATGCTTATGCCTCACGAAATGGCACCTACAAAAGTTTAACTAATGCAACTATTGAAAACGGTATCTTTAAATTTTGGATTGAAATCCCCTTAGCTGTAGGAACAATTGGAGGATTAACATCACTGCATCCCCTATCTAAATTATCATTAAGATTACTTGGAAATCCTTCTGCTGAAGAATTAATGAAAATAATAGCCGTGGCAGGATTGGCTCAAAATTTTGCGGCATTAAGAGCATTAACTACTACCGGAATTCAAAAGGGACACATGAAAATGCACCTAACAAATATTATAAAACAATTAGGAGCAAGTAATGCAGACAAACAGTTTTTAATCAAGTATTTTGAAAACAAAACCATTACACATAACGCCGTAATTGAAGCTTATAATAAGTTGGCGCAAGATAAATAAGTTAAAACAACAACTTGGGTTTAAAAACGGCTAATAAGTTTTACATTTTCTTCACGTAATCCGTAATAATAACAATTTGAGTAGGCCCAACCTTACCTTCAATATATTTTTCATTTTCAAGATCTAAAGAAATTCTTCGTACTGCAGTTCCTTGTTTTGCTACCAAACTAGAACCTTTTACTTTCAAATCTTTAATCAAAACAACAGAGTCTCCAGATTGTAAAATCACACCATTTACATCTCTATGAATTACTTTTTGCTCCTCTTCTTCACCTTCACCTGTCGCTTTCGCCCACTTTAAATTTTCCTCATCTAAATACAGCATATCCAATAAATCTTGCGGCCAACCTTCCGCTCGTAAACGCGTTAACATCCTCCAAGCAACCACCTGAACAGCAGTAACTTCACTCCACATACTATCATTTAAACAACGCCAATGATTTGCATCAACACTATCCGGATTTTCAATTTGGTCAATACACGTTACACAAGCCAAAATACTATCATCTACTGTTCCAACTGGCGCTGGAGGTAATTTATATATACTCAAGTTTTCCTTAGAAGCACACAACTCACATGTAGACCCACTACGCTCTTGTAATTTATTTAAAATATTCATTCTCTAAATTTTTTGAAATGCAAAAATACGTTTAATATGTAGTTAACACAACCTCTTCAATTATCAATTTCTTTGGGCGTTCCCTTACAGGTCGGGCTATTCGTTTCAAGTCCTCGCTTTGCTGCGGGCTTTTCACTGCTACCCCTAACGCAATAAAAAATCGAATTAAAAGTTCCAATAGTACACTTATTTCATTTTAAGAATATTTTAAGATACTAATTCTTTCAACTTTACGTTATTTGCATAACAAACTACTATGTTATGCTTAAACAATTCTTTTGGATGTGCTCAGGCGCAGATACAGACATTTTAAAAAACAGTTCAAAAGCCGAACAAACAAAATTTGCAGGCATTGGAGGAACTGTATTTTTTACAGCTATTATGGCTTTTATAGCGGCAAGTTATGCGCTATATACAGTTTTTGATAATTATTTCACAGCGCTATTTTTCGGATTGGTTTGGGGATTATTAATTTTTAATTTAGATCGATTTATTGTTTCAACAATTAAAAAAAGTGACAGCAAATGGAAAGAAATCTGGCAAGCAACACCTAGAATTATCCTAGCTATTATCATTGCAGTGGTGATTTCAAAACCTTTAGAAATAAAAATATTCGAAAAAGAAATTAATCAAGTTTTACTAAAACAAAAAAACAATCTAACACTTGCAAATAAAGATCAAATCGCAAGTCAATTCACGCCGGAAATAGCAACTATTCAGACTGAAATAAATTCATTAAAACAAGAAATTGACACCAAAGAAACAACTTCAAACGCCTTATACGAAACTTATATTGCTGAAGCTGAAGGTAGAAAAGGGACAAAAATAATTGGAAAAGGACCCGTTTACAAAGAAAAAAGAGAAAAACATGATGCTGCTTTAACCGAACTGCAACAACTAAAAACAGACAACAAAGTTAAAATTAGCGAAAAAGAAAATCAAATAACAGCTTTAATTAAACAGCAAAAGGAACAAGAAAGTTACACTCAACCAATAATTAATGGATTTGATGGATTAATGGCAAGAATAAACGCATTAGAGGAATTGCCTTGGCTCCCTTCATTTTTTATTTTCCTTCTATTTTTAGCTATTGAAACATCTCCAATTTTTTCAAAATTAATTGCTCCAAAAGGAGAGTACGATTTCAAACTTCAGGATATAGAAAATTCAGTTAAAACGTGGGTATCACAAAAACAACAGCAAAGAGCACAAGTATTAAAAACTGATGGTATTTTAAATGAAGCTATCTACAATGAATTAGCCAAAGAAGACGAATTATACAACTATAAAAGACAAAAAGCTCGAGAAATTATGCAATTTCAAGCCGATGCTTTTTATAAAAGTCAGAAAAATATTATAGGTTCTTAAAATAGGGAAGTGTTACTTTTTAACTATTCTTCCAACGGATAAATAGCGACACTATACCCCAGCCAGTTTTGTAACTTATCATAAATTAGTTGTTTATCTTCTCTTGAAAAATTTTTAATTCTTGTACTATGAGACGCTCCTTTTAATACCATTTTTAATGCATTTACGTGCGGTTTAGGATTTGGCGCACAAGCTCCCCAAGTATCATATTCACCATAAATGTAGAGGATTTTATTTCCTTTATTCTCTATATAATCTCTAACTTCTTTTATATAATTCGCATCATATGTTAAATCCACATTTTTAGGAGCAAAACGCATATTTGTAGGTTTATGAACTACTTTAATTAACTCTTTTACTGGAGTCGTATCAAATCCGTAATAACCTAATTCAATCATATGTTGATAATAAGAAGGTAACAAATCGTAGAATGTTTTATCGTTGTAAAAACTAATCCCAACAATGTTATTTATAACCCCAAACAACTCCTTTGCTGTAGCATTTTCATCAAGAATAGCTTCACAACTCCCTCCCCATTGCCAAAAAGAAAAAGGAAATTCTAACACAGCATATTCCAATGCTTCTTCCATAGAAAGTTCCGTGAATTTCATTCCTTTTGCTTCAGCGTACTTGGAAATTTCAATTAAAACTTCATCTCTATTTTCTAATACTAATCGTTGAAATTTGGCGATTTTTGCTCTACATGAATCACTACCAATAGTATTAATATGGGTTGCAGTCCTAGGGTCTTCTTGAGTATTTATCAACGGAGCAACATAAGGTACAGCTACATCAACATCATAAGGGTATTTAGATTTGTAAATTAAAACTGTTTCACCACCCTTACTAATACCTGTTGATATCCATTTGTTATAATACAATGTTTTTAATTTAGTAACCAAATGATGATAATCTTCAATTGCTTGATCATTTTTTAAATAATTCCAAGGAATTGAATCTGGACGCGATTTTCCATAAAAACGATACTCAACTTGCACTTGATTCCCTTTAACTATTTTACTTAATTCATAGGTTCTAGGGTTTGCATTATAGCCTTCAGTAATAATAACTGTAGGCTTATTTATACCTGCATGCGATAAATATACATAATGTTTAAATGTACCTATTTCTGGATTATTGTGATCTAATGGTTGTGCTAAAACTAGTTGAAAAGCTTTAGTAAAATGATCCTTAGCTTCCATATTTGTTATTTCAGCATTTGGAAAAAGAAGTTCTAATTTTTGTTTAAAAGTTAATACTTCAATGGTGTCTAGCTTTACAACTCTACAACTAGTTATTGATAAACTAATGGCTATAAATAAAAAAAGGGATTTGTAAAATTTCATGTTTAATTGTTTGAAATTGTGTTTATATTAATTTAATTAAATCGTTCTACTGAAAAAGGGTTTATATTTAGTGATGTTTTTTTGTTCGATAAAATTTCTGAAACTAATTTTCCAGTTGCATGTGCTTGACTCCAACCCATCATTCCGTGACCAGTTGCAATACAAACATTACTTAAGGTCTTTACTCTCCCAATAAAAGGCAAGCCATCAGGTGAAACAGGTCGTAAACCACAAGCTACATCATCCATTTCTTGCTTAGTAATGGTCACATTTGGATAAAACGTATGGGCGGCTTTGGCTATAGCCTTTACTCTATTTATATTTATTTTATTGTTTATTCCAGCAATCTCCATAGTACCTCCAAACCTAGTAAAACCATCCATAGGAGAAACAGCAGTATTCAATTCGGTAAGGATGGCAGAATATTTTATCCCTGTGTTTCTTTGTACATTTATACGATATCCTTTCCCTGCTTGCACTAACATTTTTACTCCTAATTTTTTAGCAATAATAGGGCTCCATGAACCTGAAGCTATAACAAGCTCATCAAATTTAACATGCTGTTTATTGGTTATTAAGGTGGTTATTTTGTTTGAATTTGATTCAAAACCTACAACTTCTTCATTTGTGAGAAATTGAACATCATTAAATTTTAAATATCCATAAAGACTTTTCATAAAATCATCAGGAGTACTTTGGGTATCATCTAAATAATAAAAAGCACCTTCGGCATTCATCTCCGGTTCCATTTCTTTCAATTTTTCTTTATGAATATGAGTTACTTCAACACCTTCATTTCTTGCAAGCTTGGCTATTTTTGCCTCTTTTTCTTCAAATTTTGAAGTTTGATAACACATGAGCAATCCTTTTCGTTCTAAATGAAAATCAAAAGGCATATTACTTTTCATTTCTTCAAATAATTCTCTGCTAAATTCTGTGAAATTTTTAATAATTGGAGCTGCTTCACTCACATGTTTACCTGTGGCTGATTTATTGAACGACCAAGCCCATTTAATCAAATCTAAATTTAATCGTGGTTTCAAATAAAATGGACTAGCACTATTAAACATCATTTTAATTCCCATTGCAGCCATTCCTGGAGCAGCAAGTGGAATAATATGACTTGGTGAAATAAAACCCGCATTTACAAATGAAGCTCCTGAAGTTATATCTGATTTATCGATAACAGTTACAGTATGCCCTTCCTTTAGCAAATAGTAGGCAGTACATAATCCTATGATTCCACCTCCAATTATGACAACTTCTTTTTTCATTAAAAAATCAATTATTTTGGTTCAATTAAATCCCACAAATTCCCATACAAATCTTCAAATACTGCTACAATTCCGTACGGTTGATCTATAGGTTTTCTAACTATGTGAATATTATTATCCAACAAATTTTGATATTCTTTTTTAAAATTATCTGTGTGAAGAAATAAAAAAACTCTTCCTCCAGATTGATTTCCAATTGATTTTCTTTGACTTTCATTTGATGCTTCAGCTAACAACAAAGAACTACCGTCTTCAGCATTAGGAGCTACTACTACCCAACGTTTATTTCCCTCTAAAACTGTATCTTCTACTAAAACAAATTTTAATTTATTTACATAAAAATCAATTGCTTCATCATAATTTTCAACCAATAATGCTACATGTGCTATTTTTTTATTCATGTCAATTTATAATGATTTAGTAGTACGTTCACTATCTATAACTCTTGAAATTTTTAAAGGATTTTCATTCTTTAATTCATTTGGCAATAATTCATTTGGCCAATTTTGAAAACTAAATGGCCGAACCCAGCGTTTAATTGAATTGATACCTACTGCTGTAAATCTACTATCTGTAGATGCAGGATAAGGGCCACCATGAACCATTGCCTGACAAACCTGAACTCCCGTAGGAACTCCATTAAAAATAATGCGTCCTACTCTATCTTGAAGTGCGCTTACCAGCGATGGATAATTTTCAAGCTCACTATTCTCAGCTAAAATTGTCCCAGTTAACTGACCTTCTAATTTAGAAATTATTTCTTCTAATTGTTGTATATTTTCACATTGTACAACCATTGAAAAAGGCCCAAATACTTCTTGATGTAAAGCTGTATTATTTAAAAAAGTTACTCCTTCAACAGTTGTTATTGTTTGGCGCCCATAATTAACTGCAACTTCTTTATTTAAATTAGCTATTGTTTTTAAACCCTCTTGTTTTTGCATGTTAGCTTTGTTATTTTCATAAGCTCCAATTATAGCCGGATGCAACATGCAATTAGGTTCAATCTTTATTATTTCATCAGATAATACTTTAATAAAATTCGATAAGTCATTTCCTTTTATTCCTATAATAAGACCCGGGTTTGTGCAAAATTGTCCTACTCCTAATGTTATAGAACCTGCATAGGTTTTAGCCCAACCATTTTTACTGTTTTTTATTGCAGAAGGTAATATTACAACTGGATTAATACTTCCCATTTCAGCAAAAACCGGAATTGGTTCTGGTCTTTGAGCAGCCATATCATATAATGCTCTACCTCCTCGGATACTTCCAGTAAAACCAACTGCCTTTACCTGTGAGTTTTTAACTAATGAAATACCAACTTCAATACCGCTACTATTTAAATTTGAAAAAATTCCATTTGGCATCCCTGTTTTTTCAGCTGCTGTAATAATCGCAGAAGCAACTAACTCTCCTGTACCAGCGTGCATTGGGTGCGATTTTACAATAACAGGACATCCAGCTGCAAAAGCTGCTGCTGTGTCACCTCCTGCTGTTGAATATGCTAATGGAAAGTTACTAGCTCCAAAAACTACCACAGGTCCTAAAGGAAGTAACATTTTACGAATATCTACTTTTGGTATCGACTCCTTCCCTAAATCAGCAGTATCAATTGTTGCTTCAACCCAAGAACCTTCCTTTACCAAATTAGCAAATGAACGCAACTGAAAGATGGTTCTACCTCTTTCGCCTAGTGCCCTGTCCTCTGATAGGCCACTCTCTGAACAATATACATTTATTAATGTATCTCCTAAGGCTTCCATTTCATTAGCTATTTCATTTAAAAATTTACTTTTTTTAGCTCCAGAAATTGTTTTAAAAATTGAAAAAGCATCTGTTGCTAATTCAACCGCTTTTTGAATTTCTATTTCCGAAGCTTCAGCATAAACTATTTCATTTTCAATATTGGTTTGAGGATTGAAAGTTTTAAATGTCACATCACCAATTGATGACAAAACGTTTCCAACAAAATTTTTCCCTGTGATCATTTTTTTATTCTCGATTTATTGATTTTTACTTTGAAATATTTTTATAACTGCTTAATTTATTATTTTAAATTGTCAACTATAATAGTGTCTTTTACTTGGTGAAATTTACAACTAAAAAATGCCACTACCCGCTGTAACAACCAGCTAAATGTTTCGCACTAAATTAGTGTTAATATCTAACTCTAACAAAGGGTAAATTCCAACTATAAATTTGAATAATTTTTAACCCTCATCAATATTTAGCAATATTATTTTACCCTATTCACTTTATTTAATCGAAAAAATTGATTAATATTGACGCATATATCCATGATATGAAAATTTTACCATTTAAAATTCCAAAACCAGAGAATGTAACTTTATACATACAGAATTACAAAGATGAATCTTTTTATGAAAAATTACATCAGCATAAAGAGATACAAATTAGTATTGTTTTGAATGGTGAAGGAACTTATATTATTGGTGATTGTGTAGGAGATTTTAAACCAAATGATATTTTTGTTTTAGGTGAAAACTTACCACATGTTTTTAAAAAAGATGAAGCATTTACACATGATACAGAAATGATTTCATTGTTCTTTTCTAAGAATTCTTATGGAGATGATTTCTTTACATTACCTGAATTTGAACATTTTCAGCACTTTTTTAACAATGCTGTTTTAGGCTATAAAGTTTTATCTAATAAAAGTGCACTTTCAAAATTATTAGCTAAAATAAAAGCCCAAACTAAATACCAACAATTTAAATCTTTTTTAGAGATTCTAAATTTAATATCTAGAGGTGAAAAGCGAGAACTTTCGTCACTAATAAATCTAAAAAAATATGGTGGGGAAGAAGGTAAACGTATGAGTGACATTTTTCAATACACTATGAATAATTACCATCAAGAAATTAGTTTAGATCAAGTGTCTAACATTGCAAATATGACTCCGAATGCCTTTTGCAGATATTTTAAACAGCGAACCAATAAAACATTTGTGAATTTTTTAATTGATATACGGATTGGGAATGCTTGTAAATTGCTAACTAAAAATAACGACTTAAATATTACTGAAATTTCTTACAAATCTGGATTTAATAATTTAGCCAATTTCAATCGGAAATTTAAAGCAATTAAGGGTGTAACGCCTTCTGAATATAGGAAAAAACATTAGTTTTAAATAATACAAATATAAAAGCGCTTCATTTATTTTAAATGAAGCGCTTTTATATTATTCAATTTTACTTTTTCTTTTTTTCTCCAGAAATTTCTAAATCACCACCAGAATATGAAGCCATTCCTTTAAAAGATTTTTTTGTAAAATCTAAATTGAATGTTACTTTTTCCCCTTGAAAATAAACATAAAAAGAAACTTTATTTTTATTTACAGTCACATCCTTCAATTCATTTTTATACCCACTAACCATTACAAATCCAGTAAATATTTTCTTTTCTTTTTGAAAAGTTAATTCTCCATTTTGATACTCATAAGGTGCATTGGGAACAACGTAAGTCCAAGTACCTACAATTGACTTTGCACTTATTTCTCTTACATTTTCAGTAGTGTTAAAACTCATTAATAATAAAGCAATAAGCACTATACTTGAGGTCATTAATTTTTTCATAATATTAGTTTAATTTAATTATCACTATTGTTTCCTATTAAAAACGATTGTAATTTACTATTTAATTTGGCATTGTTTATACTTCTAAGAACATAAAATGCCATCAACATAAAGTTATACTTCCGATTTAACTTCTTCAAAAGTAACTTGTTTTATAATTGAAAATTGAGAAATGGGATAAATAACACCTCTATGGTATTAATGAATTTATTCTTTTTAAAAAATATTAAACCTGATTGAAATAAATATCTTTCTTAATTAATGGAAGGGATATAATTTTTAAATTCTTGGTAATACGACCTAGAAACAGGGATTAATTCTAAACAATGATTTAATTTTATATTTACTTTTTGACCACTTCTCTTTATTAAATTCAGATTTTCTAAATTAACCATATACGATCTATGACATCTTTTTAATGGCAAATCTTTAAAATCATTTTCTAATTTCTTTAAAGAGTTTCTAAGGATTTCTTTTTTCAATCCACCGGTAGTATTATAATGAAGGTAAACATAATTATCTGTAGATTCTAGATATATAATATCCTTCAAAGGAAAAGTCAGTTTTATATTCCCTTTTTCATCTTTAAAATTTATCATTTCACTAGATAACACCACTTTTTTATCAACCTTTTTTAACTCTTTTAATTTAGATTTAGATTGTAACAATGATAAAATTAGCAGCACTAGTGAATATGGAATTAGCGCAATTAAAAAAGTATATTTTAATGTTATTAAAAATTCTTCTAAAAATTGTTTAAAGTCAATTATATCTACATAGATAATTGTTAAAAACATTGTTATAGAAAACAATTCTAATCCAGTAAAAAACAAAAAATGACTCAATAAAAGTTGCTCTTTTTTAAACCATCTCCGAATTAAAAACTGAGAAACAAACACACATAATGCTCCAATAAAACCATAAGCCGACAGCTGTAAATATTTTGGCATTGCTGAATCATTGACCCAATTATTCATGTTAAATGGAACAAATAGATTGATAAATAAAACACTATAAATTAAAATAAATGAAACTAAAAAGAATCTATTCTCATAATCATCAAGTAGTGTGAATTTTTGATTAAAAAAGTCATTAAAATTCATAAACCTATTAATTTAAAACCTAGCTCTTTTTGAGCTTTTTTAGTCAACCCTTTTACAACTAAATCATAAGAATGATCTATTAATTCTTTTATTAAACTGTTTGGTAAATTCCCTTCAATAGTAATTGTATTCCAATGTTTTTTACTCATATGAAACCCTTCAATAATCTCATTGTATTCGTCACGTAATTCAATCGCTCGTTCTGGATCACATTTTAAATTAACAGTTGATGGTTGATGTTCCAAACCAGATAGTGCAAACATTTTATTTGCTACCTTAAAAACCAATGTTACATTATCAAATGGGAAACTTTCAGTAACATATTTTTTTGCTAAACAATATGCTCTAAATTCTTCTATATTCATCTAATTTATTTTAAATCAAATTTACCAAATAGTTTCAAAAGATTTAAAATATTTTAAACTTATAATATTTAATTAATAACTTTAGAGAACTATTAACTTAAAAAATTAAAAAAATGGGATGTTTTAACTCAATTGTAATTAATGCTCCTTCACACAAAGTGTGGAAGGTTTTGAAAGACTTTCATGATTTATCATGGAGTAAAAATGTAGTCACTGATGTAAAACCTATAGGTGATAAATCTTCAAATGAAGTAGGTGCCAAAAGAATCTTAAATGGATTGTTTCATGAGTCCTTACTATCTATAAGTGATGAAAGCAAAAAATTCACATATAGTATTGATGATGGTCCAGGAGCAGTTTCAAAAGATAACGTGGAAGAATATGTTGGGGAAGTAACTGTTCATGCCGTTACTGACAACGATATGTCATTTGTACTTTGGACTTCAAAATGGAAATCTACGAAGGAAGGAGGAGTTGCAGATTTTTGCAACCCTATTTATCATGCATTATTGCAAGATTTAAAAGGTCATTTTTCTTAATGGTCTTCTAGTTCTAACTATTATAGCATAAATAAATCGCTGGCAATTCCATCTGCTAAAAATTTTCCTTTTTTGGTAATTGTTAAAAATTCAGATGAATCCAAATTACTTTGGATTTGCAATAGTCCTTTTTCAATAAAAGGGCTGGAATTTTTCATTAAAATAGTTAAAGTTTCTTCACCAAAATCTTTTTCTATTTTATGTAAAGAAACACCCCAAATTGTTCTTAAACCAGTCATAATATATTCATTAAACCTGTTGTTTTCTGAAAGTAATTCCATTTCAGAAGGCAATTTATTTGCTGACAATTCTTTTATATATTTTGAATTATTCGAAATATTCCATGACCTTTCTTTTCCATTAAAAGAGTGGGCTGATGGACCAATACCTATATAATTTTCACCTAACCAATAAGAAGTATTATGTTTAGAAAAATAGTCTGATTTTCCAAAATTAGAAATCTCATAGTGTACAAAACCTTGCTTTTCTGTTTCTTCGAGTAATATATTAAAATGTTGCAACGCCAAACTTTCATCTAAAGGAAGTACCTTCCCTTTCTTAATAAAGTTATATAATGCAGTTCTCTTTTCAACAGTTAAAGCATAACTAGAAATATGTGGAACTCCAAATTCAAAAGCCATTTTTAAATTTTCCAGCCATTTTTCAGAAGTCATATTTGGTACTCCATAAATAAGATCAATGGTAATATTGTCAAATAATTGAGTAGCTTCTTTTAAACATTTTTTTGATTCCTCTGCTGAATGTGCTCTATTCATAAATCTTAAATCATCATCAAAAAAAGATTGTATCCCAATACTTAACCTATTTATCGGAGATTCAGATAATTCAGTGATTTTTTCAGAAGTTAAATCATCTGGGTTTGCTTCTAGGGTTATTTCAGGATTGGCTATTACCTCAAAATTACTGTAAACAACATCTAAAATTGACTGAATTTCATGGATTGATAATATAGAAGGTGTTCCACCTCCAAAATAAATAGTTTCAATTTTTTCGTTTTCTAATTCGTTTTTTCTAATATGCAACTCTGCAGTTATTGCTGCTAACATTTCCTTTTTCTTTTTCAAGGAAGTAGAAAAGTGAAAATCACAATAATAACAAGCTTGTTTACAAAATGGTATATGTATATAAATTCCTGCCAAAATCAAATAATAATGATAAAGCAAATGTACGGTTTTTAAAAAATTTATGAAAGATGATTTTTGTTAGCTTTTTACAAAAATCCGAATTGTAAATTTGATGAAAATATACTATTATGTACACGCATATTGTTTCATTTAAGATAAAAGAAGGGGAAGGAATTACGTTTGTTGAATTACAAAAATTTGAAGAATTAACAGAAGCAAAACCAGCAGGATTAGACCATTTTCATATTTTTAAAGATAGAA
>JQIA01000856.1_pt1 | contig 16033 bp, 15 predicted proteins | sample 811431 | NCBI WGS metagenome assembly JQIA01 (sample SAMN02998118, study PRJNA258478) | marine sediment metagenome | biome: marine; feature: seafloor; material: sediment; isolation source: oil-polluted sediment collected from 3 locations (0.5 km, 0.7 km and 0.9 km)... | place: USA: Gulf of Mexico ... | reverse complement strand
AATGACGACAACATCTACGGTTTCATGGACACACGAAAAAATACAAGCGAATGGTATTCAGTTTCACTATGTGACAGAAGGCGATGGGCCTTTGATGTTATTTCTTCATGGGTTTCCTGAATACTGGTATAGCTGGCGGCACCAGATTTCTGAGTTTTCGAAAAACTATAAAGTCGTTGCGCTCGATATGCGAGGCTATGGTCAAACGGATCGTCCTCAAGGAAAAGAAAATTATACGATCGATGTTCTAGTCGATGACGTTAAAGAGGTGGTGAGTGCGCTCGGGTACGAAAAGTGCATTTTGGTGGGGCATGACTGGGGAGCGCTTGTCGCATGGTATGTCGCGATGAATTTCGAAGCTTGTGTTGAAAAACTGATTGTTATGAACGTTCCTCATCCAAAATGTTACATGGAAAATCTAACCTTTAGACAAGTTCTTAGGAGCTGGTACATTTGGATGTTTCAGTTGCCTGGGTTTCCAGAGGTGTATCTTAAAGCAAATGATTTTAAGTGGATTACAGATCAGTTTCGAAGCGCGGTAAATACAGCGGCGTTTCCTGAAGAGGATTTGAAAAAATACAAGGAAAACGCGGCACAGCCTGGTGCTTTGACGGCAATGCTGAATTACTATCGAAATTTACCTGCTGAAATGATGAAGAAAGATGCTACGCCGATAATTCAGGTTCCTACGCTTATGCTTTGGGGTGAAAAAGATGGATATACGGGTAAAAATTCAACCCGGGGAACCGGTCGGTATGTAGAAAATCTAGATCTTAAGTTTTTGCCGAATTGTAGCCACTGGACGCAACAAGACTGCCCTAAAGAAGTGAATCAATATATGAGCAAATTTTTGATGTGAAGATGTTTGATTCCATAAGATTTTATTTATTAGCTACACTTAATTAAATCTAAAGGTTTCTTTTTACTCTGCTAAAAGATTCAGGTGTGATACCAAGGTAAGCAGCAATATGATGCGCAGGGGTCTCAATTACTATTTTTTTCGGCATTTCTTTAATGAAGTGGCGATAACGTTGTTCTGCAGATTTATATTGAATGGTATGAAGACGCCTTTCCATGGCTAGATAATGTTGCTCAGCCATAATACGCTCGTAGTCTGTAATAATAGGTAATTGACGCCGCAGGGTTTTAATATGGCTTAGGGAGAGCATGAAACCTTCGCAATCTTGCAAGCATTGAATACTTTCGGCGGAAGGGCTTTGTTTTATAAAACTGGAATAAGCCAGTACGGCACTTTGGTCGCAGAGCAGTCTTAAGTTGACCTCCTTATCGTCTAAAATATAGAAGCAACGGACAAGACCTTTGTGCATAATGAATAGCTCGTTGCATATTTTTCCCTGAGGGAAAATAGTATCGCTTTTCTTAAATGATTTTGCTGTTATGTAGGGCGTTAACGCCTGTAGCTCATTTGAATTGAGAGGGAAATCAACGCCAAAGGGGGAGGGTAAATGAGTCATTTGATCGTAAAGCACCGTTATGCAGAAATTATCTTGCCTGAGGATATGGTGCTTTATTAGGTTTGTCCAATTATCACAACGGCAATTTATCAACACCTTTCAGCATGGCATGAATCATCTTGGTCTTAATGCTACCTAGCACTGGATTAACGGCTTTTTGTAGACTATTGTGAGATGCTGGTGTCCAGATTACTTTGTCTCCTACATTGATATCACCCACTCGAACCACGGTGGCATTAATGCCCATATGACGTTCAGCATGATTATTAACAGTACGCATTACTTTACCGTTTTTCTTGATACCCGACTGTGGCTGGGAGGGCATCGAACAACGTACCGTGCGCGTTTCACAACGAATCACTGTATCACCAATAGATAGCTCTCCTCCTATCCAGCTAAATTCCTCAAAATCTGCATTATCGCTTTCAGTATCGATCACTATATTCGGTCTGAATCGCTGCACACAAAAATCACCAGCGGGTTCAATTTCCTTTAATTTTTTTAATGCGCCAGTAGTCAGTACATGTAGCGGATAGCAATCATAGTAACGCCCTAGAGGCGTTGCGAAAACAGCCAGTTCAGTCAGCAATCGCCACGAAAAAGATGACATGTCTGGTAGCTCTTTTGAAGCAAACTGTTTTTTCATGTCCTTTGCGCCACTAACACCGGCTAAACGATAATGTTTCCAATTGCGTTTGGGTTGCAGCGGCCACAGACTAACGTCCTTTTGCAAATAGTCAGACAATTGATCATTTATATGAGGATCGGCGCTGTTAACTTGCGTGCCATTAGGTAGCTGAATGACAACCTGAGGAAGTGGTTCGGTAACAGGATCTTCTTCATAATGTGCTTCACATAGCAAGAGTTTAGGCATCTTCCGTACAACGGTAAGCTCGCCTATGCTTTCATCTCTTATAGCCCAGCCTCGATCACCCAAAAGCCCAAACGCTTCAATCCTGCCATGGTTAACCTGTTCTCCTACCATCGACTTAACAGGGTAGCGCCAGAGTTCCTTGATAGTACCGACTTGTTGTTTCATAGTTTTTTTTCAGATTAAATTATGTTTAAAAGCGTTTTTCCCACTAAAAACCAAAGCGTGATAGAACTCAAAATGTAGGCAGTAAAACGTTGTTTAACATTGTTGTAAGTGCAGTGAATAATACTGTGTACCGCGCGAAAAGCAACATAAAGCCAAGCTCCAACGACAATGCTTTGGTCAACAGTCTGGCTAAGATAAGCTACAACGCAGGTCACGTAAAAGAGGACAGGTAATTCAGTTAAATTATTTAAGTTATGGGCCGGATAGTTAACGCGGTCACTCATGGCTCTCATCAATTTTTCAGCTGTGTCCACTGCCTGTAGGTCAATTTTATGAGCATATAAATAGGGAAGTCGAAGGGCAAACATGTAGATCCACACTAAGCCCGTTATTGTCGCCAGACTCAGGACAGGAAGAAATATTGCGTTTGAAATCATTGATAGAACCTCTAATTAATGAACATCTACATTGAATATTGCTACCCTAATCCATCGTTAGCCGCATTGCCTTAACAATTGGTAAGAATGGGGTAAATATTCGGAACTTCATATTCCACTTTTAACCTTAAAATCCCCTGTAGCGCTAGACCTGCCGCAAAGTCAACATTATTGTATTGATTGTGTCGATTTTTCCTCTATGAAACTCTAAACTTTAGTTACAGGGAGAGGGAGATAGAATAAAGGTGACAAGTATTTAATAGGTTGGTGATGGTATGAGTGATAAATTACCTGTGCGTAAATCCACATCTGGCGAAATTGAGTCTTTTTTGGAGACTGCCTCAAGGTTGCCAGTTATAACTCCATCGGGTAATCATAAGGGAAGACTTATTTTTGCCTTGGATGCAACGGCCAGTCGTGAACATTTGTGGGATATTGCATGTCACTATCAGTCTGAGATGTTTGAGCAGACTGCTGTATTAGGTTCTCTCGATATACAGCTTTGCTATTATCGGGGGTATCATGAATTTCGGGTTAACCAGTGGACAAATAGCGCTAATGAATTGCAGCGTGAAATGGGCAATGTTTATTGTCTCGCAGGTCGTACACAATTAGCGCGAGTGCTTAAGCATGGTATTGATGAGACTAAGCAAGAAAAAGTAGCTGGTCTGGTATTTATTGGTGATGCCATAGAAGAGTCTGTTGATAGCTTGGGTGACTTGGCTGGGCAGTTAGGCTTGCTAAATGTGCCCGTATTTTTATTCCAGGAAGGGCTGGATCATGCTACCAGTAAAGCGTTTAAACAATTTGCCAGGTTATCGGGCGGTGCTCACTGTTATTTTGATAGCGGTAGTGCTCAGCAGCTAAAAGAATTGCTAACAGCCGTTGCTGTGTATGCTGTTGGTGGCCGCAAAGCGCTGGAGTTTTTTACTCGAAATAAAGGCCGCCACTTGTTGGCGCTAACCAGACAGCTATAATAAATACAATGTAGTAATTAAATAGAGTTATTTTAATGCATATAGTTATAGGTTTTTTGTCAGCGTTGTTGTTGTTTAGTCTTATTCGCTACGGCCTCAATTGTACTGTAAAGCAGCGTCGTCAGTTAGCATATATTATTGCTGTGGGGTTGGCGGGAACGGTACTTCTGTTGATGTTACTGACTGGCCGTATTCATTACCTTGCTGCGGTGGCTGCAGCGATATTACCGTTTATCAGGAAGCTTCCCGGTTTGCTTCGTTATATCCCTTTATTTAAGTATTTGAAACAATCGACACATCGTTCGCCTGGTTCTGGCTCGGGCAATCAGTCATCAGTAGAAACATCATTGCTTAAAATGACATTGAATCATGACTCTGGGGAAATGGACGGTGAAATATTGGACGGTGATTTTAAAGGTGAACAGCTTAAAGCCCTAAGTCAGCAGCAGCTATTTTTGCTGTATAAACTGGCTGTTGACCAATATAAAGATTCTATTGCGGTGTTTGATGCCTTTTTAGATCGTCATATTGGGGAAAACTGGAGGGAGTTGGCAGAGCAGTACAATCACCGTTTTGATGACGATAGTGCTGAAATTTCTTCAGAAATGAGTGTGTCACAAGCCATGAACATTCTTGGCCTTGAAGAAAATGCAACTAAAGAAGATATTCAAGCCGCTCATCGTCGTTTAATGCAGAAATTACACCCCGACCGAGGTGGCAGCAACTTCCTTGCCGCTCAGGTTAACCAAGCGAAAGAGATATTGCTTGGAAGAAAGTAGTACGTTAATTTGAGCATGACTGCTAGTTTGGTAGTAGGTCTACCTTAATCGTCATGCTTTGCTTACTGATATCCGTTTGTTTAGTGGAGTAACGCTTGCTCGGAGCGTCGCCAGTTCTATCCTCGCGTGTATCGTAAGACATTCCTCCAATATTAACCCATTCTCCGAGCCCAACAACTCTAACCGTTTTAACGGTAGATGTGTCTATCTCACGATGGTGTACTTTGCTGGATTCATTTTTCTGGGAGTGAATTTTCAACTCTACACGGTCACTACCTATAAGCCGCGGCTCTACATAAACCCCACTGGTCATGTCGATATATTCAACCGTATTAACCCACTGCCCATTGAGAAATTGACGCGTTTTCACTGGTTTTTTTTGGCCGCTATTTAATAGAGCAGAGTGCCCTTCAATAACGGTAATTGATTGATTACCGTTACCCTGTGTTTGATACGTTTTGACTGTAGTGGACGTTATTCTGTTTTGATCACTGGATACACTAATTAGGAATTGACGAAGAGGGACGTCAAAAGTGCGTATCAGCTGTTTTATTTCACTAATAATGGTGTCGTCAGCTCTCACTGTAATTTGTTGATGGCTACCCGTTATATGAACGTCTTGTTCTGGGTATAAGGCTTTTATTTGTTGAGCAATATCTTCTGCCGGGCGATGTTGAACGGCGAGTGTTTCTACGCTTTGAGCGATTGAAAAACAACTAAAACTCAGCAGTAGTAGCAATATGCCTATTTTATAGTGCGAATATGTTTTCACAATGCAGCCCTTTATAACCAAAGTGATAACTCTCTTGTTTTAATTTAGCAGATGAATCGAAAGGACTCCATAAATTGACTTAAATAGGTTTTAAAGCAAGAACAATTGAGTTATTCTTTTTACATGAATACGCAAAGCACTTTTTTAAATTTATTATCTTCTGGCTTATTCGCAACTAATGCGAAGCAGGCTAGTGCGGTTGCGTCTGAGTATTTTACAGGTTGGCATTATTGGTTTTACTTTTTTAGTAAAGCAGTTAAGCACACCTAAGCAATAATTTAGGAAGGTGGGTTTAACAAAACCGCCTTCCGGATCTTTTTAAAAAACCCCGAAAGGCAAACGCCTTCCGGGGTTTTTTCGTTTTAGAGCGTTTAATTTACAGGGACTAAGCATGAACAGCATGATCAATACCAATACAGTGGCGCTTTCCACCTCAAGGGGGAACGTTGAACCGTTACCCTCACCGTCTGAAATTAAAGCACAGTTATTGGCTAGGCCTGAATTGCTAAGTCAGGTGAAAACCCACCAGCAAGAAATTAACGATATTGTTAATGGTAATGACTCTCGAATGATCGTGGTTGCAGGCCCGTGCTCGATTCATGATATGGCTTCAGCCGTTGATTATGGGCGCCGTTTTAAACGATTATCTGAGGAGGTTAGCGATAAGCTTTGTCTTGTAATGCGCTGTTACTTTGAAAAGCCAAGAACAACAGTAGGTTGGAAAGGACTGTTGCATGACCCTGAGCTAGATGGCTCTGATGACATGGACAAGGGTATACGCCTTTCTCGTACGCTTTTATTAGAGCTAGCGGGAATGGGGCTGCCATTGGCAACGGAGGCACTGAGCCCACTGGCGATAAACTATCTTGATGATCTTATTAGCTGGGTGGCCATTGGCGCGCGCACGACTGAGTCTCAACCTCATAGGGAAATGGCTAGTGGTTTATCCGCGGCTGTTGGTTTTAAAAATGCCTCAGATGGTAGTTTTACTACCGCGACTCACTCTATTAAGTCTGCTGCACACCCTCACTCATTCATTGGAGTATCTGAACAAGGGGGTATAGGCGTTGTTCAAACAGAAGGTAACCCGAATGGCCATATTGTATTAAGAGGCGGGAATGGACAGCCTAATTTTGATGCGTTAAATGTGGCCCGCTGTCAGCATGCTTTGCGAGACTCTGGGCTTAATCCCCGTATTATGGTTGATTGCAGTCACGAAAATTCAGGAAAAGACCACCTTAAGCAACCCGAAGTATTAAAGGATATTGCAGAGCAAGTACGTTCAGGGAATAACGCCATTATGGGGGTTATGCTAGAAAGTCATATTAACGAAGGTCGCCAGAATATCTCAACTGACATGGAGCACGGTGTTTCAGTGACCGATTCATGTATGAGTTGGGAGCAAACTGAGCGCTCAATTAAGGAACTATTCAGCGCTATCCAAGGTTGAAACGGCTAGTTTTCCGGCTAACAAGAGCAAGGCGCCACCCATTACACGCTCAACCCAGTGACCGAAGCGAGAGAAGAGTGAGCGTACATTGTGGTGAGAGAAAAATAGAGATAGGCCTATAAACCAGAGCCCCGTTGCGACAGCCATCCACAGGCCATAAATAAGCTGAATGGAAATTGGTGTTTCGGGGCTTATAATGACTGAAAATAATGCGACAAAAAACAGCGTCGCTTTTGGGTTTAATGCATTGGTTAAAAAACCAAGACGAAAACAAGTGCGAACCGATTGTGTTGAAAGGAGCCTAGCATTTCTGTCGCTGCTGCCAGGGTGGCCTGATTGTAATGAATGAGAGGCATGCAATGATTGAGGTTTTGCATTGATGCATTGCCAGCTAACGTAGAGTAGATAACAAACGGCCAGTACCTTTAGCACATTAAAGGCTAATACTGATTGAGAAATGAGTAGTCCTAAGCCTAGTAATGAATAGGTTACATGAATCAATATACCAACGCCTACCCCCACGCTTGTCCATATAGCCTCTTTTCGACCAAAGCTTAGGCTTTGTCTAACTACCATCGCAAAATCAGGACCAGGGCTAGCAACGGCTAGTAGGTGAACTGTCGCTACGGCAATAAATTCTGGCCAGTATTGTGAAAGAAGCATTTTTGACCTTGTTTGTTGTTTACTTTGGGCTGATGAACGTTTAACCACAGTGTATATCGAAATAGAGGAATTGAACACCAAGTGAACTTATTGGTTGCTGCTGAGTCCAACTTCACAACTAAATTCAAAAATATGTTGTTCCTACAAAGGCCTTGTAATGAGTATATTCAGACTCAGCTTAGCATTTATCATACTTTCCAGTCTTTTTACTAGTAGTGTTGTCCTTGCAGATAATGCATCCTCGACAAGAAAACATGTCGACGAAACAAAAAAAGTGGTGATGTTTAGTTCTACCTTTTGTCCGGCTTGTAGTCAGGCTAAATCCTTTTTTAAGGAACATGATATAGCTTATTTGGAGTTTGATATTGAAAAATCAGCGGCAGCAAGAGGCTATTTTGAGCGACTAGGTGGTAGAGGTACTCCCTTCTTACTAATAAATAATCGGCGTATGCAAGGCTTTAGTGAAACAAGGTTCTGGAACTATTACAGTATTAGTGAGTAGCTATTAGTTATCGTGTTATCATAAGTAATAGCTATCGTAATCATAAGATTAATTAATTATCTTAATCTACTCTTTTCTCCTATTCTTTACTTTATCGAAACAGCTTATCGAAACAGCTCATCGAAACAGTTTATTGAAAGCCGCTTATTAAGTTGCTTAATCATTAGGAGAAAACTATGTTGCAATCAAAAGAAGGTCACGCAGTTCCACAAGTTACATTCCCTACTCGTGAAGATAATGAGTGGAAGCAAGTGACTTCAAATGAGTTGTTTGCCGGTAAAACGGTTGTTTTATTTGCTCTGCCCGGAGCGTTTACACCAACGTGTTCAAGCACTCATTTGCCTCGCTATAACGAACTAGCCGGTGTTTTTAAAGAGAATGGTGTAGACAGTATTATTTGTTTATCTGTTAACGATCCGTTTGTTATGAATGCTTGGAAAGAAAACCAGAATGCAGAAAACATCTATTTCTTGCCTGATGGAAACGCTGATTTCTCAGAAGGTATGGGGATGGCGGTTGATAAGAATGACCTAGGGTTTGGTAAGCGCTCATGGCGTTACTCGATGCTGATTAAAGACGGCATCATAGAAAAAATGTTTATTGAACCAGAAAAGCCAGGCGACCCCTTTGAAGTGTCTGATGCAGATACTATGTTGAATTATATCAACGCTGAAGCAAAATTACCGTCTCGTATCACCTTATTTAGCAAGCCAGGATGCTCACATTGCCATAGAGCAAGAGATTTGTTGGAAGGCAAAGGTATTCGTTATGAAGATATTGAGTTGGGTCAGCATGGTATTAGCTACAGCTCGCTTCAAGCGGTGAGCGGACGTGGCACGACACCACAGGTATTTGTTGATGGCAATTTAATTGGCGGGGCTGATGAGTTGGAAGCTTATTTGGCTAACTAAAAGATAGAAGGCCTGATTCAAAATTTAGTTTTGTGCAAAGTTCTCATGGGGAGGGTATATGAAATTTGATGTAGCCATTATTGGCGCAGGCACGGCAGGCTTGGGCGCTTACCGTGCAGCCAAAGCACATACCAATAGCGTTGTGCTAATTGAAGGCGGGCCATATGGTACAACCTGTGCACGAGTGGGTTGTATGCCTAGTAAGCTCTTAATTGCAGCGGCAGAGGCCGCGCACGCTATCGAGAAAGCGCCTGTTTTTGGTGTGTATACAGGTGAAGCAAGGGTTAAGAGTAAAGCGGTTGTTGACGGCCGTGCAGTCATGCAGCGTGTACGTTCAGAAAGAGATCGTTTTGCGGGGTTTGTAGTTGAGTCTGTAGATGATATTCCTGATGAAGATAAAATTAGAGGTTATGCACACTTTGTGGATGATCACCTATTAAAGGTAAACCTTGAATCAGGAGGGGAGCTTGAGCTGAGAGCTGATCGTATTGTTATCGCAACAGGTAGCAGACCGAGTTATCCTCCATTTTTTGAGGCTTTGGGTGATCGCTTATTGATTAATGATTCCATTTTTGAATTGGATGATTTACCTGAGTCGGTTGCAGTATTTGGCCCAGGGGTTATCGGTCTGGAGTTAGGGCAGTCGTTAAGTCGTTTGGGGGTGAATGTTTGTGTTTTTGGTAAAGGTGGAGGGCTAGGTGCTACCCGTGATCCTGAAATCAGAGAATATGCTAAACATGCCTTTAACGAAGAATTTTATCTAGACCCTGATGCGAACGTTAAAGGTATGGAGCGAGTTGAATCTGTAACAGAAGGCGTGACAAAAATACAGGTCGAAGTGGCTTATGTTCACCGGGATAAAGGTGATGTGACTGAACGGTTTGATTATGTTTTGGCAGCAACCGGGCGTCGACCTAATGTTGATAAACTTGGCCTGGAACACCTTTCTCTTCAGCTAGATGACAGAGGCGTTCCTTTATTTGATCGTTATACGATGCAATGTGGAACAAGCCATATCTTTGTCGCGGGAGATGCTAATAACGACATTCCGTTGTTACATGAGGCCGCGGATGAAGGGCGTATTGCCGGTGATAATGCGGGTAATTATCCAAAAATATTGGCAGGTCATAGACGTGCGCCTATTGGTGTCGTTTTTACAGACCCCCAAATTGCGGCCGTCGGTTTAACGCTTGATCAGGTTAAAGCACGTTGCCAGACGTGTTATGCCACAGGCAAAGTATCTTTTGAAGGACAAGGTCGCAGCCGTGTGATGGCAAAAAACAAAGGGCTGCTTAAAGTTTATGGGGAGCAGGGTACGGGCTTGTTTTTAGGGGCTGAAATGTTTGGTCCTGCCGCTGAGCACATTGCTCACTTATTAGCCTGGGCTGTACAGAAACGTATGACGGTATCTGAAATGCTTGAAATGCCATTTTATCACCCGGTAATTGAAGAGGGAGTAAGGACTGCATTGAGGGAATTGAATCATAACTTGCACATCGGCCCCGATGTTATAGCGCGGTGCTTGGATTGCGGGCCAGGTGCTTAATTTGTTCTTTTATTGATGTGTTTCTTATTGTTGTCAAAAGGCGGTGCTGGTAATCTGGTATCGCTTTTTTTATATAAGAAACAGACAAGGATGAAAAATAGTGACCTATCAAGTTGAAGGGATGGATTTTGTTATCCTCAGTATTGCTTCTATTTTTACCGGCACGTTTATTAACCGCGCTGTGCCGTTATTAAAACGTAATAATATTCCTGATGCTGTCACTGGCGGGTTACTTTTTAGTCTTTTACTGGCGATCATTAGTGCACAATGGAATATTTCATTTGAATTTGACCTAAGAACAAGAGATTTATTACTACTGGTCTTTTTTACCACGGTTGGCTTAACGGCCAAATTTAGATTGCTACTGGCTGGCGGAAAGGCTTTAGTGATATTACTTCTGGCTGCCATGTTCTTTTTAGTTTTACAAAATACGACGGGTGTACTAATTGCCAAAACATTTGGTTTTGAGCCTGCCTATGGTTTGTTTGTGGGTAGCATTTCATTAGCTGGTGGGCATGGAACAGCCATAGCTTGGGGTGCTGAAGCCGCAAAAGCGGGGCTTGAGCATGCAGAAATAGTCGGTATCACGTTCGCCACGTTTGGCTTAATAATGGGAGGGGTTATTGGTGGGCCCATTGCTGGTCAGCTAATTCGGCGTAATAACCTTCGGCCTGAGCCAGAAAGTGGCTCTATAGAAATTATAAAAACAGCGTCGGAGGTAAAAGAACAGTATAAACCAACTGCTTTAAACGAAATAATGAAAACGATACTCATTATCGCTGTTTGTATTCAGGTAGGGGATTTGGTTAACCGTTTTCTTTTTGACAGCGGAATGTTGCTACCTGGCTTCTTAACGGCGATGCTCATGGCCATAGCGATTACGAATGCAGGAGAGTTTTTTAAGTTTAAGATTAGTGAACGAACGGTGGAAGTCACAAACAACATTAGTCTTCAGATTTTTTTATCAATGAGCTTAATCTCAATGCAGTTTGCTGCGCTTTCCGGGAATATGCTTTCAGCGGTTATTGTCATGTGCATTCAGGTCACCTTAATCACGATATTTACTATGTGGGTGGTTTATCGCTTAATGGGGCGTAACTATGATGCAGCAGTTATGGCTTCAGGCTTTGCCGGTTTGGGCTTAGGCGCAACACCAGTAGCCATCGGTAATATGAATGCGATCACCAATAAATATGGCCCATCACCCAAGGCGTTTTTGGTTGTACCTTTAGTGGGTGCGTTCTTTATTGATATCGCCAATGCACTAATACTTAAATTCTTCTTAGCATTGCCAATGATGGGAGGAGGGTTTTAGGAAGACGCTTCAAGTCGAAAGTGGTGGATTAGCTCGAGGGCTTAATCCACCATTAGTTTGTAACTTGCTACTTATTACTTTCTCTTTCAATCGCGCGATAAGCAATATCATTGCGATGGAACGAGCCATCCCAGCTAACTTGTTTGGTTAGCGCATAAGCACGTTGCTGAGCTTCGGTCACCGTATTACCTAAGGCGCTGGCACAAAGTACACGGCCACCATTGGTTGTTACATTGCCATCAATCTCTTTAGTGCCTGCATGGAAGACTTTTTCGCCTTCTACTTCGGTGCTGGGTAGTCCTGAAATAACATCCCCTTTGTTGTAGCTTTCCGGGTAACCACCCGCTGCTAAAACAACACCTACAGAGGCGCGTTCATCCCACTCTGAAGTTTTTTCGTTAAGCTTGCCGTCAACAGCCGCTTCACAAAGTTCAACCAAGTCAGACTTCATGCGAAGCATAATAGGTTGAGTCTCAGGGTCACCAAAGCGACAGTTATATTCGATTACTTTAGGAATGCCATCTGCGGCGATCATTAAGCCCGCATAAAGAAAGCCTGTATAATCATTACCTTCAGCAGCCATACCGTTAACAGTAGGATAAATAACGGTATCCATAATGCGTTGGTGAATTTCAGCTGTAACAACGGGGGCAGGGGAGTAAGCACCCATTCCGCCTGTGTTAGGGCCTGTGTCACCGTCACCTACACGCTTATGGTCTTGACTCGTTGCCATGGCTAATACATTTTTGCCATCAACCATCACGATAAAGCTGGCTTCTTCGCCTTCAAGAAATTCTTCGATCACTACGCGGTGGCCTGCATCGCCAAATTTATTGCCAGCCAGCATATCTTTAATAGCGTCTTCAGCTTCTTCAAGGGTCATCGCAACAATGACGCCTTTACCTGCTGCAAGGCCGTCGGCCTTAACAACAATAGGTGCGCCTTTTTCACGAACGTAGCTGAGTGCTTGCTCCATATCGGTGAAGTTTTGGTATTCACCGCTTGGAATGTTGTGGCGAGCCAAAAAGTCTTTAGTAAAGGCTTTTGAACCTTCAAGTTGTGCTGCACCGGCTGTTGGGCCAAAAATGCGTAGACCACGTTCTTTAAAAAGATCTACAACGCCTTCTACTAATGGCGCTTCAGGGCCAACGATGGTTAGACCAACGTTGTTTTCTTTAGCAAAATCAGCCAGACCTTTAAGATCCATAACATCAATATTTACGTTCTCAAGCTTAGGCTCTAATGCAGTGCCTGCGTTGCCTGGAGCAACGTAAACGGTGTCTACATAGTCAGCTTGTGCGGCTTTCCATGCTAGCGCATGTTCACGTCCGCCACTTCCGATAAGAAGTACTTTCATTGTCTGTATGTCCTGTTTTATCGATAGGGTATTGGACGTTGATGCCCAATACCCGTTATCAGGCGATTATTAATGTTTGAAGTGACGCATACCGGTAAATACCATAGCAATGCCGTGCTCATTTGCTGCATCAATTACTTCTTGATCTCGCATTGAACCACCAGGTTGAATTACGGCTGTAATGCCTGCTTTAGCGGCTGCATCTATGCCATCTCTAAATGGGAAGAATGCATCTGACGCCATAACAGAACCTGGTACTTCAAGGCCTTCATCTTCTGCTTTTATGCCTGCAATTTTAGCACTGTAAACTCGGCTCATTTGGCCTGCACCTACACCAATAGTTCGACCATTCTTGGCGTAAACAATGGCGTTAGACTTAACAAACTTGGCCACTTCCCAGGCGAATAACAAGTCATTCAATTCCTGTTCGCTTGGTGTGCGTGTGGTTACCATTTTAAGCTCGTCGTGATTAACCATGCCTAAGTCACGATCTTGTACTAATAAGCCGCCATTAACGCGCTTGTAATCGAAGCCCGGTACGCGGGTGCTGTTAAATTCACCGCATGCCAGTAGTCGAACATTCTTTTTAGCGGCAACGACGTCTATTGCACCTTGAGATATAGTCGGTGCGATAATAACTTCAACGAACTGACGGTCAACAATCGCTTGGGCTGTTGCTTCATCTAACTCTCGGTTAAAGGCGATGATGCCTCCAAATGAAGAGGTTGGGTCAGTTGCATAGGCTAGGTCGTATGCTTGCTTAATATCGGCACCGATAGCCACGCCACAAGGGTTTGCGTGTTTAACGATAACGCAGGCTGGGTCTGCAAATGGCTTAACACACTCAAGTGCTGCATCTGTATCAGCTACGTTGTTGTAAGAAAGTGCCTTACCTTGTAATTGCTTGGCCGTACTAATACAGGCTTCTGCAGGCTTACTTTCTACGTAAAATGCGGCTTGTTGATGAGGGTTTTCACCGTAACGCATGTCTTGAGCTTTAACAAATTGAGTGTTAAAGGTACGTGGAAACAAGTCAGATTCGTTGTCTTCTGTTTTTGTTCCTAAATAGTTGGCGATCATACCGTCATACGCGGCGGTATGTTCGAAGGCCTTAACTGCCAAATCAAAACGAGTGGCAAGTGCTAGCGCGCCATCGTTTTCTTTCATCTCCGCAAGAACCGCGTCATAGTCTGGTGCATTTACAACAATAGCCACATCTTTGTGGTTCTTAGCGGCTGAACGAACCATAGTAGGTCCGCCGATATCGATATTTTCTATCGCTAAAGGCAGGTCACAATCAGGGCGAGCGATAGTGGCTTCGAACGGATAGAGGTTAACGACAACCATATCTATAGGGTTGATGTTATGAGTATTCATCACGTCATCATCAATACCACGACGACCTAAAATTCCACCGTGAATTTTAGGATGTAATGTTTTTACACGGCCATCCATCATTTCAGGAAAACCAGTGTAGTCAGACACTTCAACAGCGGCAACACCGCTATCGGTTAATAACTTGAATGTTCCGCCAGTAGAAAGTACTTCTACGTTCATTTTTACCAGAGCTTGTGCAAACTCTACGATGCCGGATTTGTCAGATACGCTGATTAAAGCGCGGCGAATACCTTGTTTTTCAGTCATGGTTTATTGTCGTCACATTGAATAAAGAAAACTAACTAAACAGTTTTATAGTTACGTTACTACAGTAGGCCGTATTGCTTCAGCTTTTTACGTAAAGTGCCGCGATTAAGACCTAATAATTCAGAGGCTTTAGTCTGGTTATTTCGTGTGTACTTCATTACTTGTTCCAAAAGCGGCGCTTCAACTTCTGAAAGAACTAAATTGTATACTTCGGTGGCCGGTGTGCCATCAAGTTGTGCAAAATAGTTTATTAGGGCTTTCTCTACACTGTCACGTAAGGTTACGTTACCTTCAGCGCCAAATGGCAGGCCAAGGTCTTGTGAGTTTTCTGAGAAAGAAACTGGGTTTGCAGTTGCGTGTACTGCAAAGGCTTCAGTTGTCATGCGGTGGTGTCCTCTCCATTGCTTAATCTAAATTTTCAAAATACTGCATTATGGCGACGAGCTGTTGTGTTGCTGATTCAAAGCCATTAAAGCTTTTTCTAAAATCATTGCCATCTTTGTGTGATTTTAAATACCAGCCAACATGCTTACGTGCGATACGAACGCCCAGATGCTCACCATAAAATTGGTGTAATTCTTTGATGTGCGATAATAAGATATCGCCCACTTCCGATGTGTCCGGGGCTTTTAGGTGTTCTCCTGTTTCCAGGAAGTGATTAATCTCACGAAAAATCCAGGGTCTGCCTTGTGCTGCACGACCAATGAGTAAACCATCTGCTTGAGTATGGTTTAGAACAAACTGGGCTTTTTCAGGTGAGTCAATATCTCCGTTGGCAAATACAGGAATACTAATACGTTGCTTAACGGCTGCAATCGTGTCGTATTCTGCTTCACCTTTGTACCCGCAAGCGCGTGTTCTACCGTGTATGGCTAAAGCCTTAATACCGGTATCTTCTGCCATGCGGGCAATGGTAATTGCGTTTTTATTACTGGTATCCCAGCCGGTCCTTATTTTTAAGGTAACGGGGATATCTACTGCGTTGACGACCGCTTTAAGAATACTTGCTACCAAAGGCTCGTCTTTTAAAAGTGCGGAGCCAGCAGCGCGGTTACATACTTTTTTAGCAGGGCAGCCCATGTTGATATCAATAATCTGAGCGCCATGTTGCTCATTCATTTGAGCGGCTGCCGCTAGCATCTCCGGGTCTCCGCCTGCAATCTGAA
>JQIA01000855.1_pt1 | contig 16055 bp, 27 predicted proteins | sample 811431 | NCBI WGS metagenome assembly JQIA01 (sample SAMN02998118, study PRJNA258478) | marine sediment metagenome | biome: marine; feature: seafloor; material: sediment; isolation source: oil-polluted sediment collected from 3 locations (0.5 km, 0.7 km and 0.9 km)... | place: USA: Gulf of Mexico ... | reverse complement strand
AACTGATAACCAAATATAGCAACACTATTTTAAGTTACTGTAGTTTAGGTAGTTACGTTAAAAAGGTGTGTTTAACGACTCGTTATAAAACATTTGCCTACGCACACTCATTTTTATAAATTTTGTAGTCAAACATTTGTTGCTTTATACCTTCTCTTCTAAGTATCGAAGTTATTAGGTTAATTTCTTCTATATGGTTGCATTCTTGTGGTTCAGCTTTCACAACCTCAGTTAATTTACCTTTTTCATTTACGTATATCAATCCCCAATACTCTGGCAGCTCTTCAGGTTTAATTAAGTCTGTAGGGCAAATGTAGCTCCTGTATCTACCTATTCCGTATGGTGGATTACTCCTCCATAATTTCTTCTTGTCGCTTAAAAAGTCGCTTCTACTAACTTTAGCTTCTATTAATTGCGTAGAGCTGCCTCCCCACGCAAAGGCATCGGGGCATTCTCCGCACCTTTCCAATTCACAAATACTATATTGCCCTTTGTGATATGGGTGTATACCTTTGCTCCGTAAGTATTTAGCAGCTTTTAAGCATAAATTTCTATGTGTCATTTCAAAAGCCATCGCTCTAAAACTATGCCTAACAAGCGGTCATAAAACATGCCTGTCAAGCCTTGTGTATAAATTGAAACGTTCTACATCGGCACGTTTCATACCGCATCTACGTTAAAACAAATGACTTTCGAAAGTAAAATTAAACGCCTTTTCATAATAATGCAATTCACCTAAATTAACAGGTACTAACTCAGTTTGCTTTACTTCTACTTCTCCTGATTTAGTTATATACAAATTACCTTTTCCTTCTAAGATGTAAACTGATTCAATACCTTTTGCACCATCGTGTTTGTTAATCCAATATTCAACAAAAAAAGTTACTTCATATTCTTTGAACTCGATTATTTCGTTTTGATTTCTGGAAGTGAATTTAAAATCATTCTTTCTAATCGTAGATTCTATTTCTAAATTACCAAATGTTGAGTTTTGTTCTATTGATTTAATACTTTCAAAACATTGGATAAAATATAAATCATTTGATATGTATTCTACTTTATATTCACTTTTTAATTCAATAATACTTTTAATTTCTACTCCTGGAGATAATAAATATTTTAATAAGTTTTCCATCTTGCTTTGTTTTTAAGTTCATTACAAATATAAATCAAAGTTTATTAAGAATCAATATAAACTAGAAAAAGGGTAGTATACTAAAACTACCCTTTCATAATTCAGATTTAATCTACTTAATTCTTTTTCTTCATAACCATAAAATAAGTTAATATTATATTTATATAATTGATTTTCAATTATCTTGATTTAAAACGGTAGCGAATCATCTTTTTCAGGAGGGAAATTTCCTTCTTGTGTTGGTTTTTGAATTGAACCAATAACCTCAATTTTCCATGCTTTAATGTCAGTATACCAACGTTCATTGTACTCTCTTGATTCGATGTTAATAGATACTTTTACAGAATCCCCTTTATTTAAACCTTTGATTATATCAACTTTATCACCCCATCCGCAAATACATATTTGTTTTGGATATTGGTCATCTGTTTCAATTATGAACTCCTGTTTTATTCAAGAGTTACCTGTTTTTTCAGATGTGCCTTGTTGTATCTTAGATAGTTTAAGTACTTTTCCTTCTACTGTATTTTCCATGTCATTTAATTTAAATATATTTGTATTAATTCTTTTGTTTGTTTTAGATATTGCAAATCTATCAACACTTCAATATCTATAATTTTGTTTTTTATAGTTACTTCTACATCTATAATATATTCACTTAATTGTATTTTCATTTTTAAAAACCTTTAATACATATAATTACAATCGAATAGGTAAAAACTATTAAATGTATTATAAATGAGATTAAATATAAAGGTATAATAGTTAATAAATGGATTAATACAATATCTCTAAATATGGGTCTCTTTTTCGATTTATAAATCCATCTATTAATATCAATATCAACATAACCTTTTAACAACATAGGCATATGTAGTCTTATGCCGTAATAACCTTTATATCTACTATAAGATACATTACCATGAAAAAAAGATGCTACACTTATACCCTTTTTACTCTTTAGTTTTCTAAATCTCATTATTATTTAGTTTTTGAATACACATCTGATTTAGGAATATTAACATACGATATAATATTATTTTTTCGCATAACAGAAAGATTATTACCTACTTTAACCATACTATGATTTTTATTAGTTTCTTCATTCAGTAACATAACTAACTGACCTAAATTGAAAGGGTTGATAATAGTATTGTAGCACTTTAATATATCTTTTTCTAATTCTGTTAATTCTTTTTCCATGTGGTTGATTTTAAATTATGAAAGCAAATATAACTAAATTAAGGTTATAATCCTATGAATAATTGTTATTTAGAATCGTTATAAATTACTTATAATTAGTTTGTTAAACGTATTTTTATTATATTTGTGTAAATGAATTAAACTAACTAAGATGAGTAATTGTAGTAATAAGATTCCAAAAATAGGCATTATTGGTTGTTCAAATGTTGAATATGGTTCTTCCCATATTGAAGTTCTTAAAGAAATGAAACGGAAAGGATTAATTAATCTTATTATAATGGATAAAACAAAATGTAAAGATAGAGGTATTAGGATAAATGAAATTATTATTGATGATATAAAATTAACATTAAAGGAAAATATTGAAATTCCTTTTATTAAAAAGACTAAGAAATCATATAATAACAGAAACGTTAAAAGATATCATAGACAAAGTAGATGGTAATCTTATAAATATTGATTCTTAATAACATTACATATATATTTGTGTTAACAAAAATAAACAAGATGGATAAACTACATTACTTTAATAATGAATTTCACAAATTAGTCTATACTCCAAAAGAAAATAGCTGTAAAGATTGTTCAATTGGTCGTAAAGATTGCGGAATAGGAATATTAAAAACCAATATCACTACAGCTAGTGAAATATGCGAATCGAATAAGATATTTACTTTCGCGAGTAATGATGAATGTATAGATCATATGATAGATGTTGTTAATGATCTAAACGGTAAATTACATGAAGCAAAAATGATTTTAAATAATTACGAAAACAAATAGAGACATGAACGAGAAAGTGATTAGAGAAAAATTAAGCAAATATGATGATAAGCACGTAAGTATTTACATATCATATTTAAACAATTTAAGAGATGAAAAAGATAGAAATAACCAGAATAAAAATGCTTGGTTTAAATTCGCTAAAGATGAAGATTTAATACAAGCTTTCGTATCAGTGGCTAATAAAGGTATTTTTATTGATGGTGAAACTGTTACTCTAACTAATAGGGGTAAAATAGTTGTTACATTTGATTACCATGCTTATAAAAATATGGTGTTAGCTAAATATCCAAATAGTAAATTTGATGCATCGGTTGTTTATATGGGTGATGATTTTAACTTTTGGAAAGAGTCTGGGAAAGTATTTTATAAGCATAATATAAACAATCCATTTGATAATAATAAAGTTATTGTAGGGGCTTATTGCATACTTAAAAATGAAAGAGGTGAGTTTATTGAACTTCTTAATATGGATACTATTACTAAGATGAAAAATACATCTAAAATGAAAAACATATGGGATTCATGGTTTGATAGGATGGTGTTAAAGTCGGCATTAAAAAGAGTTTGTACAATTCATTTTAAAGATATTACTAATGAAATTGATAAAATTGATAATGAGTCTAATGATCCTGAATTAGCTAATATTGATGATAAAGTTCAAGAGGATGTAAATAACGCTTTAGATATAAATCAACTTAACATGGTTTTTAAAAGACATGAAAAATTAGTTAGTGATAGATCTGCATTAATTAAGTTGTGTGCTGCAAAACGTAAAGAATTAGAAGGAGGTAATAATGAGTAATATTACTTTTCATTGGAATATAGATCAAGGTTCTGAACAATGGCATGAATTAAAAAGTGGTAAATTATCAGCATCGCATGCAAACACTATTAAAGCTAATGGGGCTGGTTTAAAAACTTATAGTAAAGATAAAGTAAATGAACTTTTAAACTCTAAAGAAGAGGGTTATTATGGTGTTGATATGGAAAGAGGGACTATATTAGAACCTGAAGCTTTTGAATATTATGCTTTAATTACAGGTTATGATGTTAAAGATGTTGGATTTATTGAAAATATCCTATATCCAAACGCTGGATGTAGTCCAGATGGGGTTATTCCTACTAAAAAAGGAGGTATTGAAATAAAAGCCCGTAACGCTCAAAAGCATTTGAGTTTAATATTAGGAGAAACAAAAGAAATACCTTACGATCAAATACAAATGTGTTTAATGATAACTGAGTATGATTGGTGGGATTTTATAAGTTATAATCCTAATTTCAAAGAAAAACCTATGTTTATTAAACGTTTTTATCCTGATAAAGAATTATTTACAAAACTACATACAGGAATAATATCAGGAAATAAACTTATAAATGATTTTATGACTAGGTATAATAATTACTCAAATATATCTTATGAGTAAACCTAACAAACTATTTATAAACTGCGAAGGCAAGTTAATACATGGAAATGAAAAGGTTCGTTGGTATGATATTGTTCAATATGAAGACAAAAACAATGATACTCATAATATTGTTGTTTTTGTTGACGAATATTTAATTATTACATTGGCAGAAATGCACAACATAGATGATAAAACTAATATAGTATTTGCATATGAATGATAAAGATTTTTCGAAATTAGTAGCTTTTAAAAATGTTGGTTCTGGATTAGTTCCTGAAAATGATTTAGCTATTGAATTATTAGAAATGAGTAAGAAAAACCAAATACATTATTTTTTACCTAAAACAAATAGAGATATTAAATTCCATAGAGCTTATATGTTATTTGTAGGAAATATATGGGAGTATTTACCTAGTCAATTTAAAAAACAGATTCCGAAACACCATTTTTATAATTGGCTTAAAATGTTTAATGGTGATTATGATGAAATATTCTCATTTAAAAATGAAAACAAAGTGTTGATAGAGTTTCATTCTATTGCTTTCGGACGAATGAATGAAGAAGCATTTAAAGACTTTGTAAGAATGCAAATTCCTAAAATGTATGAAGTTATATATTTATTATTTGAACCAAATATGGCTGCTGATATTATAGAAACAATAGAAGAGGATTTTATGAAGTTCTTATCTAAGGTTTAACGGTTTAAATAAGATTATGTAGCGCAACTGCTACAGCTAATTAATTGCGTAAACGTTCTATGCGCTATTAATTTTATTTGTTGTTAGAGCGAGTTAATTATATTTGACATGAACGAACATTTAGAATACTTAAAAGAGCTTGAAACTGACTTAGATAGAGCGGTGGGAATACTTTACCGATATAGAGCAGAAATAACAGATTTAAAAAACCTTAACTACACACCAAATACAAAGGTGGTGCTAAAAGGATTGATACATAAAATTGAAAGCACGGATATAACGAAACTTAAAGATACAGTTGAGCGTGGGCTTAATTCGCTCTAACAAGCGCATAAACACACCTTTTCATCGTATATACTTAATTATAAGCAATTTAAAAAGTGTAGTATATATTTGGTTATTTTATTTAGTTCAATTTATTGCACTTATTCAATCGGAGTAACATAGTCTAAATCGGCTGCTATTAATTTAATAGTAGCTGATTTTTCAACTAAATTACTTTCAATTTTTTCAATCCATCCAAATTTATCAGCACTTAATTTAATCAATTTCTTAGTGTTTATTTTCAATAGTTCAAATCTATCAGACCCCATTGGAATACCTTCGACTGTATAGAATTCGTTTTTAATAAACGGATCACTTAAATCAGAAATTAATACATTATCATTTTCTTTTAAATTAACTAATTCAGTGTTTAATCTAGTCGTTAGATTACTGTTTTTGTCTGCTTTCTGGAATCTTAAATAATTAGTTTCTTTGTATTTTAACCCAGATCTTAATGTTCGGCCTTTCCTTAATAAGTTTCTTTTAGGCGAAATCTCCATATTGTAACTATTCGAAGTCCCTAAACTAAATTCAATAAAATCAAAGTTTTCATCTGTCTCAACTTCAAACGCACTTACATTTCTTCTAGATTTAAATATAAATAATTCGTCATCACCTTTAACGTCTTCGGTTGGAAATCTATGAGAAGGTTTTTCTCTTAACTTCATTACTCCTCTTGTGTCTGCCCTTAAAGGAACTATATTATTGTATTGTTCGTTAATTACTTTTAAAGGCGCTGAGAAGTCTATTTTTATGTTATACTCTTGTAATCCTTGGTTCTCTTCATAATCATATTTATTATATCCAGTTACAATAGAATTAAAATAACCATCTGTTATAATTTCTAATGTTATTAATTTTTCTTCAATTTCTTCAGATAAATCTAAGATTACATTTTTATCAAAGAAATATTCAATATCTTCAACTACAACCTTATCAACTCCTCCAATTTGCTCAACTCCTAATCCTATGTCATAAATAGAATTCATTGAATTAAATAAGTCGTCTAAATTAGCAGGAAAAGAATCAATTTTACTACCCCTTATTTGTCTGCCTAATCCAATATTTAATAATTCACCATCACTTGCATATGTAGTTAAAGGCGTGTCTGTTCTCCCGAAAAAATCACTTTTAAACGGATTTGAATCACCCGTAGTTCTTTGAAGTGTTAATAAAAATGCTTCATAAATAGGAAAACTATCTCTAGTTATTATAGATAGTGGGTCTTGATCTTGTTGGATATTTAAATAAGAGTCGGTATCTAATCCAATAACTATTAAATTGACATCCGTAGCATCTTTTTCTACGTGTGTAACATCTAACCTACACCTTAATGTATCATCATTAGCGATAGATTCTGCTAATGGATTTGTAACTTCATAATCGAATGTAAATGTAATATCATCAACTGTTGAAATAGTTACAGGTATAGAAAGTATAACTGTAGTATCATTTTTTAAAAAGTTAATTGTTAAAGTTGCGGATGTTACATCCGCATCAAATTCTATATATCCTTTTAATCTGAAATATTGCTTAATAGATGAAATCCCTACAAATTTATCTACATATCTATAAGTTGTTAGGTCTGAATCTTGAGCTCCATCTATATTGCTAGATTGTAATATAAAATAAACATAGGCTAAATCTTCTGATTGAGAAACTTCCGTTAATCCTAATACATCATTAGTCGTATAATTAGCTTCATTCTCTATAAATTGTTCAGGTAAAGTTAAATCACTCTGAGAAATTGGAGTAATAAAAAGACCGTCAATAGACTCAGAAGATAATAAATTAACATTCAAAGAACTTCGATTTATTATTTTTTCAATAAAACCCCTCTCAATTATCTGACCAACGATAAAGCCGTTTTCTATTTTATAAGTAGAGAAATCAAATTCGCCTACATATCTATCCTTATAAGTGCCGTTAGTAACGTCTAAATATTGATAAAGGATAGTAGCAATAGCATCAACTCCATCAGCATCATACAAAGCTTTTAATTCATCAAATCCAGCACCTTCATAGAAGGTTAATTCAACCTTTGAATAAGTTAAAAATACACCTTTAAATTCTCCTGATCTTTGTAATGATAATTCATCTTGAAAGCCGTCTGGAGCTTTATTAATCTGAATAGCATTAATAAATACCTTATAATCTGGTATTTGATCTGTATTTTTACTTATTAAGTCTGGTTGAGTTGACATATTAATTTCTTATCCCTTTTATTTTTTTATTAAGATATGTTTTAGAATATCCGTTTTCCCTATCAGTAATAGAATTATTAGTAAAGTTGAAATATGTTTCTTTCTTATTAATAATTGCACTCTCTACCCTACTCAAAGCAGAAGCAACCATATTACCATCTGATTTAGGTAAGTTATTAGATTTCATTATCTGCTCTGTTTCGGCATTATTCCATATTTTATAATTAGGCATATTATCGAAAACAGTAGGTTCATTTACCATACTTAAACCACCACTAGGTGACATCATTAATTCACGCCCTTTTTCACCACCGCTAAATTTGCCTGTTGGAGTTGAATCAGTACCTTTGAAAAATTGAGGTATTGGAGAAGCCGCAACTAATGCCGCCTGAATAGCAGCGCTTGCTATGATAATAGGAATAACGAATGGTGACAACGTACCCGTTTGCGCTTGTACTTTAGCGACTGCCTGAGCTGTATTAATAGCAATCTGAAATAAAGCGGCTGCCTTGTCTGCAATAGCTTGTTTTCTTTTTAATGCTGCTATTTTCTTAGCCGCTGCCGTCTCACTAATTAAACCTTGATCTAATTTACTTTGAATAGATTGTATTTCTTTATCTCTTATTGATTTACCAAATTCAAATACTGCACTAGCTGTTTGTTTTGATAAATCCCACAATCTAGCTTCTAAATCTTCTTTTGCTTCAGCTAATCTTACAGCATTTTCAATCTTCTTATCAGTAGTAATTGTATCTAAATCTAATTGAGCTTGGTTTAATTCTGCGTCAATTAATAATCTCTCTTCGCTGTTTTCTTCTAAAAATTCAGTTTGTTTAGTTAAACTATTAATAGTTGCCTGTAATGATTGAGATTCTCTATTATCATTTAACTCTATCATTCTAGAGTTAAAATCTTCAATACCTATTTCACCTTGTTCTAATAGTCGAATAGTTTGTGTTATTTGCCTGGACGTAACCTGATCGATAGATGTTAAAGTTTCTTCTAAACTAGATTCAAATGTATTTTTAATTCTACTTAAAGAAGCGTCTATTTGTTTTTCAGTAGCTTCTATAGACTCAGAAAGTTCATCAAATGAATCATCATTCAACTCTTTTAAGTCAGTTAATATTTCTTTATTAGCTTCTTTTTGTAAATCTGTAATGTCTTTATTTAACCTATCCCTTAACTCTAATTCTTCATCTAATTTCTCTTTGCGTAGTTTATTTTGAGCATCTAATAATTTATCTGCTTCTTGTTGTTGTTCTGTTAAAGCTTCATTTATTTCTTTCTGACCTTCTGCATTTAATTCCGCTAATTCTTTTTTAAATTTGATCAAATTTGATTTTTCTATGTTTTGATCTCTTTTAATAAGTAAAGCGTCCTTTCTTCTACCTTCTTCTTTTGATTTAATTATTTGTTCTTCTGAAGTTTTTATAAACTTTTCAGTATTCGAAATATCAGCTTCAATTATTTCCTTAGTCCTTTTTACACTTTCTAATAACTCCTGTTCAACAGCTATGCCAAATCTATTAACAGACCCAGAAGCTAAATTTAAAAGTAAAGAAACATCGTCTACAATTTCTTTAATAAATCCTGTAGATTCTTTAAAGCTTAAAATTAAACCTGACCATGCAGATGATAATTTAGTAAATGAAGCGGCTAAAGTTTTTTCGTTCACTTCTGCCATAGCACGAGCAGCACCGTCAACACCTTCGTAAGACTCTTTTAATACATTTGCTATATCTACATTACCAGCTAAAGTTAATAACGCTGCCTGTCCTCTTTTATCTATTAAGTTTTGTGCTGTAGCTAAATCTAATCCAGCCCCACTTAATTCTGTTAATGCTCTTTGTAAACTTTCAGAATCAGTAACCGTAAAACCTAAGAATTTAGATAATTTAGAACTACTATTAGTTAATTCAAGAAATACATTTTTTAAACCTGTTCCTCCAATAGACCCTTTAAGTCCAGCATCAGCAAGTTTACCTAATAAGTTTGTAGTTACTTCTATTGGAATATTTGCAGCAGCAGCTAATGGAGCTACTAATTTAATTGATTCTGCAAAATTTTCTAAGTTCAATGCTGAAGTTGTAAATCCTTTAGCTAATACATCTACTACTCTTTGAGTTTCTGAGGCGTCTATACCAAATGATCTTAATGTACTACCAGCAATTTCAGCGGCCCTACCTAAATCCTCACCTGTAGCAGTTGATAATTGTAAAGTCGCCTCGGTTGCGTTTAAGATTTCTTTAGTTGAAAAACCTAATTTCGCATATTCTAACTGTAATTGTGCAACTTGTGTAGATGTGAATAAAGTCGATGCCCCTAATTGTAAAGCACTTTTTTCTAACCTATCAAATTCATCCGCTGTAGCACCTGTAATGGCTTGTACTTTTGCAATTTCAGCGTCAAACTCTTTAATTATATTTAATGAGTTCTTTAATACTTGGAATATTCCAGCAGCACCAACGGTAATACCTAATGCAGCGCCTAATTTATTGAACGACCCTGCATAATTACCTACATTTCTTTGATTTTGCCCTAATGTTTTATCTAACTTCTTTAATCTAGCATCTAATTGATTAGCGTCTCTAGCCGCTGTTTTAAATCGTTTTGAAGAAGTGCCGAAAGCTATACCAACATCTTTCGCTCTATTTCTTAATTCGTTTAAAGTTGCTGATTCTTTTTTGTAAGCCCCTGTTATTTGTTTGGCATCTTTTATACCTTCTTTTGTTCTTTTGTTTACTAAATCCTGCTGTTTGGCATTTTCCCTTAAAGCTTTGGATTGTTCAAGATTCTCATTTGTTAAATTAGCTAATGTTTGGGCTTCTTCAGTATTTAGAGTTATTAATTTAGCTTTTTCTTTAGCTGTTTTAGTTTGTATATTTTTAGATTGCTGTTGAACATCATTAAGTTTCTTAGTCTTCTCAGCACTAGTATCATTAGTTTTATTGAAATTATCTAATGTAGTGTTAAGATTATTAACCGCTTTTACAGAATCTTCAATACCTTTTATAAAAGTAGGAATTTGCTCTAATGCTTTTTGCGAAAATATATTATTTATTTCATCACCCATTTTTCAAATCTTCTAATCTGCTTACTTTTTGTAATGCAGAATCAATATAACTTTTCAATTCATACAACTTTAAATTTCTATCTATTGTCCTATCTAAAGTGTTTTCAATAGAAACAATAGTATCTCTAAATGTTCTTAATTCTTTATTTCCTTCTTTATTATCTTCTACTTTAGCTTTTAAAGTTGCTAATCTAATTTCGTTTTTCTCTAAATCCTTATCAATTAATTTTAAATGATCATCATTCAGGAAATTAATTTTATACCTTCGCTTAAACTCTTTTAAGAAATATTCATTACCTCCGTAACTCAATGCAAATCTTATATTTTCTAGTATGAACTTTTGATGTTCTTTAATTTGTATTTCTACATATGTTTTAAAATGCTTATTAACTTCTGCCTTACTAAAGAAATCACCAACGGATAAAATAAACTCATCTATTTGAGTCTTAATTTCATCTGTTAAATCAACATCATTTATCAATAAGTAATTATAATCTTTTGTTTCTTCATACAAAGAGTAATCACTTATCGTAATGGTATAGATACTATGGACGTCTTTCCTAATCCTACTCTCGTTAACCATGTGCTTATTAATGCTTTAGTACTTATGTTAATAATCCTTTGTTCGTTATCTTCTGTTACGCCTAAAACACCTATATACTTTCGTGTTAAAAATGGTGCTTTTTCATCAGTTGCAATAAAATCTAATCCAATATTATTACCTCTATTTAAAAATGGCTCTGATTTAATCGAGTTGTGAAACGCTCCTGTATCTTTTAAATCAGGGGTAAACATTCCAGCTTTCGAATTCATTTGATTCTTTTCAACTGCATATTGGAAGTTTGAATAATCAGGGGTAATCTTATCATCTAAATTGTTTTTACCTTCCATTAACTGCTCACGATTAAGATTAGCGGCTAATATTTTACTTTTATCAGCAATCTCTAATTTTAACCTATTTAAGTCAACTTTTTTAAGGTTTTCATTTAATTGCTTAAGACTTATACCCATACGACAAAGATACAAAATAATTTAGAATGATTATTAATAGAGAATAAGTTAACTTTAATTTAGACTATTACCAATATTTTATTTAATTTAGCATAAACCAATATTAGTTATTAAATATAGCTTTTGTCACCAACTTTTAAAAATTATGGAACAATACGAAATAACTTCTTTAAATAGAGGAATGGAATACACAGAGTACATTAAAATCAATAATATAATGGATGCAATAAGCCAATATTATAGCAACTTTGGTTATCAGAAAATTTTAAAAATAGAGATAACTAAATAATTTTTATTATTGCTAACGGTTAGTGTAAGATACTTTACCACTTAAAAGCATACATTTTTAAACAAAAAACAACTTTAATATGAAATACTTAAAATCAAAATACGCACAAATTAAGGCTTGTTTTATAGCCTTTGTTATAAGCCGTTTTACTCCTGATTACGAGGAAATCAAAGCCGAAAACAAAGAACTAAAACAAGATATATATAACTTGATTAGAAAAGAGGATGAAGTTGAAGGAATTACGGTTAAAATGTATTGGGAAATGTCATTCAAGGAAGATGATATGGTAATGGTTGGTGACGGCATAGTAGATGGTAATATCCAAGGATTGATTACTACAATAAGAGCTGATTAAATGCCCTATAATGGACAAGGCTATGTGCATATTGAGGAACGAAGTTGCATATAGGTAGTGTTATAGTTCGTATTATTAATTAGAGACTAAAAGCAAACAAATGAGAGCAGTGATAAAATATGTAGCAATAGACCCTTACTATAGCGACCAAGTGCAGACGTTTATAGGAGCTGATGCAAATTCGATAGATGACCAAGTATATGAGTTTGAACAATGGCTAGGAAGGGAGTATTCGAACGGGATAGCTTCAATTTATAAAACAGAAACAATACACGACGATAGAGATTCGCTATGTGAACTCTAACGGCTCTAATAAGAATAGTAGCCGATTTACAGCCGATGATTGATTGAAAAACAAATATTATTAACTGAATAATAGCTTAATACAAAGCACCTTAGCAGGCTATTATTTTTATTTATTGTTAGGGTGCGTTATTAATTATGACTTTCACAAAATTTGTAAACGTATTTATATTGCAATGGTTATTTATTAGACTAACCAAGCATATGAAAAAAGATGAACAAGGTAACTACACTATAATTGAAAGGTGGAGCATACAGTATTGGATAATGCCATTAACTGGTTGGTGGAGCAATTTTAATTACTTAAATGAAAAACCTAAATTTTGGTACTTGACCTAATGCACCCTAACGTATCCATAAACACACCTAGCCAAATGGCTACTTAATAAAATATAACCTTATTTATATTGTTTCTTAATTAGGTTATATTTATCTTTGAGTTTAAATAAAAACTGATGAACATGAATGAAATAGAAAAGTTAGAATTAGAATTAACGAAAAGTCGTAAAAGATCTAGGTTTATTAATAATAAAATAGAAGATTTAAAACTTAAAGAAGTGTTACCAAAAGTTAAAGAGAAGTACGAAGGTAAGTTTTGGAAATACGAAAATAGTACAGATAGTGAAAATAAATGGTGGATATATTCATTTTGCATTGAAGTTAAAGATGAACGTGAGGGATTATTTAATTCCTTTGAGAAATCGACTTATAAATCTATATTTAAAATAAAGGAAGATGAATTTTTTTATTTATGCCAAATAGAAATAACTATAGATGAATTTAATGCAGCTTTAGAATTATTTAGAATTGAGTTTAATAAATTAGGTGAATTTAGTTAAATAACAAACAACATGAACAGAAGAGATAAAAAAGCAGTATCTAAATTAGTTAAGAATCATACTAATCTAATTTACAAGTCACGCGATACTATCGCAAAGAGTTTCAACGTTAAATCTATTCATTTAGACGCGTACAATACAGTATTAGAAAATGCTAAATTAAAGCATTCTGATTTTGACGAATCTACAAAGGTTTTTGTTGATAATTTTAACTCAAATCTAATGTTGGTTATTCCAGATGCTAAAGATAGAATAGCCTTATCAGGCGCTAAATACGTGCCTTTAACTGTCATTAAAGATCAAATGAGTACTATTTCAATTCAGTTTGATAATGGGTTATTTAATCGAGAGGATTAGTTATTATGAAAAAAAGTAGAGTTTCGTTTATATTAGAAGATGATAGTATAATAACCACAAAAGAAGGAGGTTTTAAGATTAATAATAAAATTAATAAATCTCTTTATACACATTTAAAATTAAACTTTATATCAATAATTCAAGAAAGATATGATTTAACATTTTGTAAAGCTTATCAAATAAGCGTATCTGGTGATTTTAATTTATATCTAATAGATACTGCTATTTCATTTTTAAAGAAACAAAACCATGAACTCAATTAAACTAATAACTTTATTTCTATTCGCAGGGATATCACTTATTTTAACTGCTGTTAATTTGTTTAAAAATAAAGACGAGAAACTAAAAGGATATTTTAGAGTTATTTTAATATTACTTTCAGTTGTCGGTATTTATCTTGGTAGTGAGGTTATTAATGTGATAATTAAATTACTATGATCCAAGATATATATAAAATATTATTAGCAAATGGATTTAGCTCTAAAGGTCAAGATTTATTCAATAATAAAAGGCTAGGTATTAAGAGAAGTTTTTCAGATTCATTAGATAATTATATTGAAATATATACAGAGGTTTATGGATTTAGTATATTAATCTATGGTGAAATATTTATGAACGGTTATCATCCTTATCGTTGTGATATAACTTCTACAAGTGATATTGAAACACTCCGTATAAAAATAGAAAAACAATCAATTAATTAACCTAAAACAATTTGAGACTTATCCCTACTAACGGATAGGTCTTTTTGTTTATCCTAGAAGCCCCAAGCTTATAACCTAAATACTTTGTTTGATACGTTAAATCTAAGCTATATTCTGGGTAGTATGAATAAATCTTACTATTAATATCTATAAGTTGCTTAAAGCTAAAATTAACCGATATATACAGATGGTTTTTATCAATATATCTATACTCAGTTACTAATGTTTTCTTAGTTATTTCAGGAATAGTTAAATCAAGTTTATAATTACTTATTTTATTTGGAGTTGTAAGTTTATAAATATAATTTAATGAATCTTTAATGATAGTATCTGTATGAGTGTATTCAGTAATCCTTGTGCTATCCTTATAAGTATACTTAGTTTCCCATTGAATAGAATCAACTTTATTTGTTATTGTAGTATAATTAGTATCATTTAATGTTTTAGATTCTTTTAATAGTTCATAATTCTTTTCCGTTAATTTAGAATCTTGACTATATTTAATAAATTCGATACCTCCAAAAATTATAATTAAAACTAATACTACAATTACGAATGTTTGTTTCATAACTTCTCGTTTTCACAAAGGTACGAATTTATTTAGAATCGTTATAAATTAATGTTTTGTGTTTATTCTGTTTGGTTAATTTGTATATTTGATTTTGTAACGACGTATTGTATATGAAACGTTGCAAACCGAAACTTAATAGATAAACACAAAGAATTGAATAGATTGAAGAAACTTAGAAATAAGCTAGACCCAGAATGGTATAAAAAACTTTAGCGAGGCTTTTGTTTTTATTGCATATAACGTTAAATGTAAGTTGTCGTAGCGAAATATAGCACGGAACTTGAATTGAAATACAAACGCTTTTTTCTTTTTTTAGGGAAGGCAAAATAAATAATAATTTAATTAATAACTTAAAATTTAAAAGTATGTTTAAAAAGAAAGAATTAATCAACAAAGAATTAGAGCTGTATAAGAAAGAAGAAACTCTAAAAATTGACGAAGAAATCCAAAAGAGAAAGGTAAATAATTGGGTAGGACTTGACAAGGTTAGAATGGAAAAAAGAGAGGAGGAAATTGCAGTTAGAACAGAATTAGCAAAATTAGAAGCTAAAAAAGAGTTCTTAGACGAATTGAACGCAATGAAAGATAAGGAAATTGCAACCTTGAAGGAATTGGTTTCTGATTTAATTACAAGATTACCAAGAGCGAGGGCAAAAAATAATTATGGTAATGATAGATAAAACTTTAATTGAAAAACGAATGTAGCACTTGTGGCTAACGAGTCGCTAAACACACCTTTTTAACGTAACTACCTAAACTACAGTAACTTAAAATAGTGTTGCTATATTTGGTTA
>JQIA01000853.1_pt1 | contig 16062 bp, 4 predicted proteins | sample 811431 | NCBI WGS metagenome assembly JQIA01 (sample SAMN02998118, study PRJNA258478) | marine sediment metagenome | biome: marine; feature: seafloor; material: sediment; isolation source: oil-polluted sediment collected from 3 locations (0.5 km, 0.7 km and 0.9 km)... | place: USA: Gulf of Mexico ... | reverse complement strand
CGCATAAGTCACTGTTTTATGGATGGTATATAATGAATTTTGTTACATAAATATCTGCTGATATTAAATAAAAACCCTCAATGTGTAATTTACACCCTGTTTGTATTAGTTGATTATCCGTAGCTTGTAATGAATTGAACAGTTTAAATTGTTAAGATATTTTCTCGTAAATTTAATAAACCAGAAGCATTTTCGACAGTGACTTTAAATCGGTGATAGATGGTTTTGCCATCATCAACTTTTGCAAGGGCATTAGGCAAAGAATATTCTAAAGCGGACTCATCATTACTTTTTATTTCAAATATTATATTCCAGTTACCAGCACTGTTCATTTTAGATAAATAATATGTAGCATTATAGGCCGTTTTCGTCCAACTTAATGACAAGCTATTTATCATGTTGTTACTGATAGCGCTCATGTTTTCTGTTATGACTGGAGGTTCTGGATTAAGCACGTCTACTATATTGGTTAATAAAGTTTTTGATGCTTTTGACTGTACAAATTCCACTACTTGGTTATTATTTGTGTCCACATATTTGATTTCTCTAAGAGCGACCAGTTTATAATAAAGAGCCTCTCCAAAAGGTAAAAAAGTATCGTCAAGAAAATCATCTTGCAATTGTATTATACCACTATCAATTATGGGGTTATCAATGTCTTTGACTAACTGCATGGTTCTGGGTGTCATTGCATCAACGGCTTTACTTGTACGATAAATTTGTATTTTTTTTATATTTTGTCTAACGGAATAAGCATTGATTTCAAAATTAACCGCAGTTGATTGTCCCAATAAGGTGTTTGCAAGCTGTGCGGTGATTTTTCGGATAACTGGCGCCTCAGGTGGGTTCATATTAATCAATTGTATTGGCCCCAAAATTTTGCTGGCATCACTTAATGACATCTGCCTGTTCATTGCTTTTGCGCAATAAAAATAGGCTGTATTTATACTCATTTCACCATCAAGGGTAAAATCTGTAAACCTGACCTCGTTACTTCCATCAATTTTTTTTGCCATTGGGCTGAGATCATAATCAGGGTCAGTTGGTGCCAGCAACTTTCCATACTTATCTCTGATGGTTTGCTTTTTTTGGGAAGGAATAAAATTTCCACCCTTAATAAAATCATAAACCAGAGGCTGTTCAGTAAGAGGAATAAAAACGTCTATGACCGCCTGTGCGATTAAATCTTCGATGGTAGCCAGATCAATAAGCCCCTTTTTCTCAAAACCATTGTCAATATTATCTGGATTTGGTAAATTAAAGCTCCCCTGGTCTAATGGGTAAGCAGGAAAAATATTGCTAAACGAAGATTGGAGAGGTAAAGTAAAATTAATAATATCGGTTAAGCGTTGGCTGAAATATTCATCTTCATAGGCAGAGGGTAAAATTTGTTTTATTTCATCCAGGGTATCTTTTTTATACAGGGCTTTAAGGATGGCGTCTTTATCAGCCCGGTAGAAAATACCCGCAAATGTCCCTGGTTCGAAATTGACCGAGAAACTGTAAGTTGATTTAGCAAAATAATCAGGTGGGGTGGCATAAGCTGGTCCCACTGGTAATCTAGGCTTCACGGGGTTAATAATTTCCTGTGCATATAAAATCTGTGGTGTACCAATATGTGACTGGTAGGAGTCTCCATTATTATCAACAGTTGTGGTATCCACGGTATTTAGCCCTATTAATGTTTTTTTCGAGCCATTACCAGTTTGAGGTAAAATGCTATTGGCATTAAAATGATGTGGGTTATTTTTATGTAGGTATACTCTATATCCTGGATAAAAGTTTATTAAAATAACAGAACCCAATTGAATCTCTTGCCCGTTATCTGGATTCTCATCATGTACGATTAACCTCAGTTTTTGACCGCTATTAATATTGGTAATACTGATGACATCTAATATTTTTTTTTGCTTTGTTGGATCAGCTACACCATTACTATCTAACAATGGGACCCTGATAATGCCTTTATACCAATTGACCGAATTCTTTTTAGGGAAATCAATAAAGTTTTTATATTGTAAGTGGTTGTTCAACTGGAAATTATCAAACTCAATGTCGTAAAGACCCTTTATGTTACCTTGATTATCAGTTTTCTGTGTAATACTTACACTATCCCATACTCCTCGCATTTCATGACTAATGGTCTTGTCTTCAGCATTGATATAGCTGTCAGTTTTAGTGCTCCAGGAGGGGTCTGAAATTTTGATGGAAAATGGCAGCGAACCAGATGCATCCCAACTTTCAGCTTGTGTCATATTCTCTATTGCCATAAAGTGATCGCCTTGTCTAATTGACGGGGTTAAATATGATTGTGTCATTACCAAATGTCCATTGCCATTATCGGAGGTGTTTCTGTCTTTGTGCTTAAGAATTTTGAATCTGGGATAATCTCCATTGCTATTTGTTAATATTACTTTTTCAATTCTAAATCGACTTTTATTGATAACAAGTATACCACCTTTAAAATTATTGATTAAGCCCGCTGTTATTGTAGGCAGTATGTTTTCACCTGTGCTGTTGTAAGAAATCATCTGCGAATTGACCATTGCATGTTTTTCATCCAAATCATCAGTAATTAGTGCCACTCCCCCAATGATATTGCGGGGCAAATGTTCTCTGAAGAAAATATTGACTTTATCGGCATAGCCATAATTGATGTCATGTAGATAATTATACGTAAATGTTATTCTTACCAAGGTTTTGTCTGTGACTGTTATAGCGGCCAACCTTTGCTGCTCTTCATCACTTGTTAACATCAATGGGTTTTCTGGTTGGATTAATTGTACATGTAAATGATGTGGAGGGATAAGCGTGTTAGCTTTAGTAAATTGGGTGTCATTGGTTGCAACAGCATTGTATATTGCAGAGGCGCGTGAAAATATATTGATGCCGTAAACAGCATACTCATGGATACCTTCATTGCTTTCATCATGAATTAACAGAGGCTTGCTGGAGTCTTCCTGAAATGGCAATGGCAGGGTTTCAAAATGTTTAGCGTTAGAGACCTCTTTGTAGTTTTGATCATGGGCAATTTCTGGTTTTTGCCATTCATTTTCTGTCTGTTTTTTATACTCGACTCCTGCCATTACAGCTGGACTAAATTCAGCCAGTGAAAATTCAACTCTTGGTTGAAAAAAGTCCTGTTGTACTGAAAAATCGGTAAGTATTCTGGCCTTTATATTAATATAGCGGACAGCTTCAAATGGAACATAGCCATTGGCATCGGTTAATTGTAATGGTTGGTTTGTACCTTGGTATATATCAATTCCATAACTAACTGGTAGTGTCAAAATTTGCTGTGGCAATCTTTCATCCCGCAAAGATGTGGGCAGACTCATAAATAGATGCTGTTTATTCTTAGCTAATGTGATGTTATCTAATGAAGCGTGAGTCACATATTCTGCCAAATAAATGTATTTATCTGAATCCATATTGTTAGGTGTATCTATGGTGCCCATACCTAACATTCTGGCAATGTGAAAATCACTGGATGATAATTGCAACATATCAAAATAACTAATGAGTAAATCGGAATCATGGGCTTTTTGACCCATAACCCGCTCACTGGCCTTGGGGTCATTATTACTTAATTGAAGATATTTTTCTATGCCGGCTAATAAACCATCTATAGGTTGAGACCAACGATCATGGTAGTTTTTAACGTTGACATAGGCATCATCATTAAATTTTTGCCAATGTGCATTAACCTTAAATCTGTTTACATCTTCTAATCTTGAAAATACTTCGCTGGTGTCTTTTGAAAGGGCAAACGCACCAACCACCTGCCACTGGGTCTGTTGGTCTTTCTGATTCAAAAAATCCGCATACATTTCAAATTGAAATGAGTAGAGGTGACCCTGAATATTTTGAAATATTAGCTGGGAAATATTTTCAGCTATGATACGATTGCCGCCTGCTGTGACTTGAGATAAAGTTTTTCTACTGGATAAATTCTGTGTTAATAATGGTTCATTTCCCTGTACAGAATAAGTCTCTATTTTTATTTCTGTACCAGCGCTAAATAAAGCTTCGACTGAAAAGGCCAGATTGTCTCTGATTTGTAATGTTAGCAAGCCATCTCCATAAGCTTTAATAAATTCATAGGGATGACTTTGGGGCTTGTACTGATTTAATGCGGAAGTATATTTTTGTTGATCATTAAAATCAAGATAATACAATTGATCAATAATGCGATAGACCCAGCGTTGTTCTGCTACACTGATATGGATAGGCGTGTTGTTTTGAAAATCTAGCGTTTGCTGGATTTTAATGTCATATTTGGCTCTATAAATACGCACATAATCATTGGCTTTATTGTAAAACTGTGTATTGGCCGCATAATCGCCCTTGGCTATGTGTTTATTGCCTAAATCTTTAAGAAAAAACCAGCGCAATAGAAATCCCTTGGCCGCATCTTTACCTAGAGAACCGGCACTTTGTAAATAAAGATAAGGTGATTGAACCCAATTATTATCGCTTATTATGGTTTCATTACACAGTGATCTTTTTGTTAATACAGGCGTAGTAATATTGACTTCGTAAGATTGAATCTCTGCTTCAGTTACTTGTGAGGAGGCTTGTTTTTCTTGCCAGTTTATTTCAAAGTTTCGACTCACAATATTGTCAATTGCAACAGTCTTACAGGTGTTTAAATCCAAATCCGTTTTAATTAATATGGCATCGTTATTACCGTTGCCAGAGCCGCCTGTAAACCACAACTCAGTGTTGTTTATAAGCTTAAAATCATGCAGTATGGTCTGTTCCTTTAGATCAAAGGCTTTGACCCAAATAATATCCAGTGTCCTATTTAATTTAACCACATGATGCTGTTTAGTTTGTGAGTTCAGTCCAAGGACAAAAAGATGATTTTCTATATACAGTAACTTTCTATTGGCATCATGACCAGTAGTTGCATCAAAGGCAATGGATTTATTTATACGAATGCCTGAGTCGATATATTCAAAATCAAGTAAAAAGCTGTGCGTATAGTTTCCAATTCTTGAAGTTCCCAATAGAAAAAAATCATCGGTCCCGTCACCAACATTTATATCGAAAATGACAGATTGAAAATCTTCGACAGATTGCGCTTTGGGGTGATTAAAGAGAAAGTGTTGACGAATAGTAAAATCAGAATTGATAATAGTTAAAAAGGCATCCCATGGTCTACCTGAACTGGTCCCACCTACCAAAGCAATAATATTGGCGATAGCGGTCATGGCATTAACTTGGTCATCCCCTGCTAAGTCAATGATATTTGAGCGAACTAAACGACCCATGCCATCAACGTTATGTAGTTCAATCTTATCGATAGTACCAGCAGTATTATGCCAGCCACAGATTACAAAGTCGTCACCAACTCTGGAGATAGCAATATTATTTCTGGTCATACCAGTATAAATTTTCTTCAACCAGATAACATCGCCATTATCGTTGATTCGCATCAATAAATGTTGTGCTCTTCGGGCTTGTTTCAGGTGAAACCTGCCAAATACAATGAATTCATTATTATCAGCATCAACAACCCTGTAAAAAGATATTCTTTCTGCGACAACAGCATAATCCTTAGTCCATAATACTTCTCCATTATTGTTGATTTTTGTAATTAAGCCCTTATTGGCAGATTCACCCAAAGCCAGAATTGTTTCATTGTCACTGGAATGAATCAGGCTTATCAATCGAGTGTTTTGTGCATTTAAATATTTATTGATAAAAAAATTCATAAGTCATTCTCTATAGGATCAAATTATCGGTAGTGATAACTGTATTTTGCTGATACTTATAACCATCCCACTGGATGTATACCAGTTGAATGCGCAGATCATTAACTACACTCATATCGATATTTTTATTTAAATTCATCAGTACAATTTTGCTGCGATCTTTTGCAAATAAAGGGAAATAATCAGAGCGTATGACACCATTTTCCAACACTTTTACAGACTCTCGAAGATAAGTGAAGTGTATTTTGGGGTCATTAAGGGGCTCAACACTGTTGATTAAAATGGCGATAAATTTCCCTGTGGTTTTTTCGCGTAAAAAGTTAAATTCTAAGCCGTTTGCCGGCGGGTGTTGCGGTGCCAACTCAAAATGCCCCTGCATTAGTCGTTGGTAGGGGTCTGTATAGGTTTTTGCCAGTTTGTTGTTATAGGTGCTCAGGTTAGCTGGTTCATTAACAATGATATTAAAGGCACGGTTGAGATTAGTTTGTATTGATACGTTGTGTAAATTTAAATCCAGATCAAGATTAAATATCGCATCCCGATTATTGCTGTTTTTGTCCTGTAAGTGATAAGCATTAATGTGTTGTTCAAAACTTGCAAACACTGAGGTTTGAAAACCAAATCGATGCACTTCTATTGAGCTACCTTGAAATTTGTTTTTTAATATAGCCGTATATAGTTTTGATGGTCGCAGGTGTTTGGCAATAATTTTGGTGCCTTTACTGGCAGGAACAATGGGGTCACCACCACTGACCCAACAATGTCCTCCTGAAAAATTTGGGTTGTTGATCTCAGGGTTGCGCAGGGCACTGTATATTTTAACATCTTCGGCAACAATAGGGTCATTATCGTCATGCCAGGAAACAACAGTTTCAGGAAATAAACTAAAAACAGTGGCTGTATGATCAGATGCCGCAGGATCGGCACTATCAGCTACAGGGTCTTTTATCAGCATTTCTAATTGCCCATTTATAGTTGGTAAGCCTTGATAGGCATCCCATTTTCCAAAAAAATGATAAACATAGGGTTTAGTATAAAACAACAGTATTTTCGGATCTTGATAATAGAGGGGCTTGGCATTGATTAATTTTCCTCTGGGATCAGGGTAGGATTTATCATTATCAAGGTAGAATTTTAAAGCAGTTTCTGGCACTTCTACTTTTTGATCAAAAGGAGAACTACCTGAATCATTGCCTTTAAATTTATCTAATTCAACTATATTTTCTTCAGGGAAATGACCAATTGGGCCTTTGGTCTCGAAACCAAAATAGATGGTGTTATTATTGGTTGTATTGCCATTGACAGTATCTGACAGTTCCATTTTAATTAAATATTTTGCATTAGGTCTCAAGATGGGTGCAATGGTGTTTTCCAGGCCACTTTTGGTTAATTGATGATCGGCTTCAATCGCTGCCTGTGCTGGTATGGTTTGATTAAACTCATAATCTTCCTGAGTCATCCAGCATATTTCATGGATGTAGGTGCCACATTGATCCATCCCATTTAGTGGAGGATGGTTGTTGGCCTGTTCTATAAGTAACAATAGCTGTTGCTTTTTACCCTGTAATGTGTCGCAAAATTGCCTTTGTTGTTTGATTCTTTCGCGAGTTAGTTCACATCTTTTGTGGCATTCATGAGTGACTTTGCTGAGCTCTTTTTGCAAAGGTAACAATTGTGGCTTTATTTTATTATGACAGTTTTCAGTATCTGTGATAAATTGTGATAAGTAGGCTATCAATTTTTTATTTTTAACCCTCTGTTTTTTTAAGACTTGCAACATATTTTTAAGGCAGCCTAATCTGCCAGTTTGTCCCTCATGTGTTGGTATCTCGGGCAGTATATTTACCAGACAGTTATTAAGTTGTGCCTCAAATGCGGCACATTCTTTACAGGCAGTATCAAGCATTTGATCAAGATCATCGCTTAAGCGCTTCTCACACTTCTTGATAAGATTATTGACTTTTTTTAATTCAGCCTTTAGATTAGCCAGTGTTCCATTATTTTCAGGGTTAATAGTACAGGCTATCGATAGTTGCTGCTTTAGTTTTTTTCGTTGTGACTGTATTTGATTTATGTAGTTGTCAACTGAATCGCCACCCAGATAAATGAGTTGCTGTATACGGTCTATTTCTACTTCGGTCTTGTGTATAGACTCTGGATCTGTGGCTGAAGGTATAATAATTATTTTTGCAATGGGTCTTTTATTGTTTTTATAAAATATTTCATTTACCAGGTCATGGCTTTTAATATTTGATTTAGACAGTTGTAAATATTCAACAAAACCATTTTCTCTATTAGCCGTCAAATAAAAAACCGTGACACCATATGCAAAACTAGAGAGTTTGAGCTTAATAGCCTGACAGTCCTTTGGTAAGGTTATTTCAATACTTGATGTACTGTCGACCTTTAAAGATTGAGGGATAATAAATACATTTGCAAAATCAACCACTTGAGCATCAATGACCTCATTCGCTTCAGCCTGGTGTTTAATCGTCAAGTTGAGTCCTTGATGGTGGTACCATGGTTTGTTTGCGTAAGTTTTGAGCTCTTGCCAATGAACACACTGCCATTGACGTTTGCTTTCCTTACAAAATAGCTGAGCACTGTTGATGCCCATTTGTTCAGGTATATAATCACCTGTTGAGGTTTCCATATAACTGAAAGGTGTTTGGGCTAACAATCGAATTTTATTGTACTCATTGCCAGATTTTTGGAAATAACCCAATTTTAAAGCAGACAAATCAATCACTGGATTACTGCTAACGGATCCAACTGTCAGCGCCTCATAAGGATGATAATTAACCCATGAGCCACCACTCCATACCATCAGTTTAACCGAATTAACCCGATATGCATGAGTCACCTGCTTATAGGCAGGTTTTGGTGGGATCACATCGACATGACCACTTGGCGCATTGGAAACACCACCAATTTTATCGGACACCGCATTGGCATTCAGCGCTTTTTCAAACTGAATATCAATAACTGAATCTAACGGTATCACCGTATTAATCTTCTGATCATTGGCCTGCAGAGTATTTCCAAAATAGTTAATTTTATAGGTTTTTCCTGAACCTAAGTGAACAGCAGAAACAGGCGAAGGCATATTGTTGTTGATTAATGCAGCATCGCCACCCAGGAACAATGGGGCAATAGGCGTTACATTGCTATTTGCATCTTTAAGCCATGTAAATTCAACATTGACACATTTTTTAAATTTCTTAAATAATACTTTAATGGAAACACAAACCTCAACGCTGCCAGCAATACGAAAAGGTTTGGGTACGGTGGCCTCCAGTATGGTAGCAATTCCTATATAAAATCCAATACCCCAGATAGCTATATCCACATGTCCGCCCAGAGCAATACCAGCACCAATTTGTACCCGCTCAAAACTTAAAGTACCCCAAATATCCAGATAGACACCGACATCAATTTTTAAAGGGCCATATTTTTTCTTAAAAGCAAAGGATACGCCAGCACCCGCTTCAATGCCGCCAGCAGAGAGCATCAGATAACTATATGCATCAAACAAACTGAGAATACGGGCATTAATGGGTGCGTTTTTAGTGCCAAAATTGACATACCAGGCACTGCTGTTTTTCATAAAAAAGCCAGCCTTAACCTCTGCATGAATATCAAGCAATTTACCATCGACATCTTTCTTGAAATCTGCTCCCAAGCCAAATTCAACCGAGTGTCCTGGAGAAAAAGCCACAAAAGCAAAAAATGGTGGTTCTCCCTCAATCAGTCCAACCCGTTCTCCTAATACATTGGCCTTGCCCTGAATAAAAATCAATTCTGGTAATGAAATTAATAAAAATGCCTGTAAAGAAAAGGCCTTTCCATCATCATTGTTCGTAGCGATTGTTATGCCTGCACCTATGGACATGGGGTTGCTGGCGTGGGAGACTGTTTCTTTGTTATCATCAGGTGTATACATTTTGCCTATATGTACACCTTTACCACCTGGTTGCACGTCTTTTTTATAATAGTCAAACCAGCTATCATCTCCAGTGAGTCCAATGGCCTGTTTGGCAGCGATGTATTTATAGCCAAACAAGCCCCTGAAACCATAAATACTCAAGCCACTTGCAGCCAAAGGTATGCCAGCTGACAGATCCACAAAAGCATCAACAATCCAGGCATTTTCTTTGGGCTTCATTTTCATGGCAGCGCCGCCAGTTAGTTTGATCTTTGGTATGGCAATGGCTACTGAGCCTAAATATTCCTCCTGTTTGAGAGATAAATATCCCTGAATCAGGACTGAGGCGCTTTTTTTGGAGGCATTGGCAGGAATAATTAAATCAATACCTATGCCCTCAATTTTCATAAATCGGTGTGCTGCTGGTTCCCCTCCAAATTGATCATTATCGGCAGTGAAGTAAAAAGCGATGCCATCACCACGCAAATCCAGCCCTGCATTGCCAACACCTAAGGCACAATCAAACCCAAAGTACTTGTATTTTCTTAAATTACTCTTATGTTGACGTTCCTCAGAACCAAAAGTCAAATTGGTAATATATACTTCATTGAGGCCTAGTTTCAGCTTGGCACTGTCAGGTAAGGGCACAGAGCCACCAGCTATTTCAAAACTGCCATCACTGTAAATACACAGGTTTTTCACTTCAATCGGGTCTTTGAGCAAGCTGCTGAGGATGTTGTTATTTTCAAAACTCAAGTTGCCAGAAATACAGAGAAACACCCTGCCATCATCTTTGCCTACCTCTAATCCGTCAACTGTCACAATAAAGACTTTTTCCAGACAAAAGCTTAATCCTGCATTTGCTTTGGCGGTGATCTGAAAATCACCATCCTGTTCAAAAAAAGCCTCAATATCAATGGTTACAGCACCAGAAATGGTATTGCCAGCATTGTCACAACGCTTAAACTTAGGTATGGTCAAGCTGCCTTTTACCGATGACTCAATCAAGGCGTTTTGCTGCCAAAGCATATGGAAATAACTAAAGCCGATTTTGAAGCCTTTGCGAGTGCCCCCAGCGGGGTCTCTTTTACCTAATGTCGTTGTTAGTTCTGTATTAGCAGGTAGATATGACCGCAGTTTTTCATTGTTAACTGTGATGGTATCTCCATTGACCAGAACATGAGTGCCATTAGGCAGGGAATTCTGAGTGGATTGATAGACGACCTTGTCACCAATTTTCACCTCACCAGTTTGTTGATCTTGTAAAATAAATTCAATAAGGGTATTGTCTTGTAAATTTATCAACGCAGAGAGTTTGGCCACTTCTGTGGCCACTGCCTGTAATGCAATTCTTGCTGTAAATCCACCCGTGCCAATCAATAGGTTATCAGCAATTATTCCCAAGGTGGCATTACTTTCTTGTTTAAACCATTTTTTTGGTAGGGTAATCACAGCTTGTTTGACATAAACCCCCATAAAATCTACAGGGCGATCATCAGCAATGGCCTCTGCAATATTGGTCTTGCGACTGAGATCAAGCTTCATCTGGGTGATTTCGAGGGTTAGGCCAGTTCTACCTATCATCGATTGAGTAAAGTTAAAATTATTTTCACCGACAAAATGAAAGCCTGTTTGTGTGGAGTACTTAAGACTGCCTACGTCAAATGTAAGGAGCGATTGTGGATTGCCACTGGTATCTGCGGGAATGATTTCCAGCGTATTGTTATCAACTGGAGCTATCCAGTTTCGAGGAAATTCCAGAGCCAGGCTGACTTGCTGTAACTCAATTTCAAACTGAGGAATTAGCAAATCCTCAATATCGTGTTTATCAATTTGGCCTAACCAGTTTGCAAACAGATCAAGAAGTTGTTCAAATTTTTGCTCTATGTCCTGAATATCTTTTAAAACAGCTTTGATAAAGGTTTTATAAATGTCGAAATCAACATCCGCTGTTTCATTGATTGCCTTAAACGAAGCAACGGCAGAATCAACCGCTGATTTTAAAATGGTATTAGATTTGTAACCTTTAGCAATATCAAGTAAGGATACATTTGGCAGAGCCAGTTGCGCATCAACTTCATTTTTGATGGCTGTTAACTGGCTAAGAATATTATCAATTTGCAGTTCAATACTGGGCCAATCAGCCTTTAAGGCGGTATATGAAGCGTTGATTTCAGTATAGAGCGCTTGATATGCAACCACACCATCATTTAAAAACAATTCAATCAGGATTTCAAAAAAGACCGTTTCATTTTCAATTTCTACCAGTTCTAATAATACATCGGCAAAGGCCTCTGGCGCATAGGAAAATCCTCTGATATCAAATTCAGAAAAATATTTAATAATAGGCCAGCGCCAGTCAAAAGCAATGGGGAATTCCGAAAAATGTAGGGTCTCACCTGGGAAAAACACCAAATTTAAACCCGCAAATAATGGCAGTTTTAATTCCTTGCTTAATACAGTGACGCTGTAAAAAGCTGTATCTCCATCAGTAGAGCGTTCTATCAACAAATCCCTATAACGTAAATTCCCAAGTAAAAAACCTATGCCCTGATTAGCAAGCTGCTCCAGCTTTTTAATGTCGCCAGGGATTGTTCTGGCATCTACGAGGTCTGAAAGTAGAGGGTAATATGTAGAGGAAGTTATCATTTTTATTGCTATAGACTGTTGTCAAAATAATCTTGTGCTGTAAGACTTCTAGACAATGATTTTTTAATGGTGGTAGATACTGTTTTTTTTGTAGTATCAAAAGTATCCATAGTTAAATGAATGTGACCTGATGAAAAAAAAGAAATGGAACTATCTTCTCTAAGAAACCTTTCTCTCATAAGTCCTATCCTATAAAATACTTCGTTTGATAAAAAATTATTTCCTGAAGCTTTATACATACCATCTCCCTTTTTCAATAAATTAATTGCGTTTCTTTTTGCCAGATCTGTTGAACTCGAAAAATTTAAATCATCGTTTTTACTCGAAATAATGCCCTTTTGGAAGTTTTGTCTCAGTTGAAAATCATTATAAAAAATTCCGCTATTTATTAAGTTCTTTGGCAGGGTTGTTTGTAACCACTTAAATTCAGATTCATTGGGTTTTAGTTCTAAACAGTCTGAATTGTCATCTACTTCCTTATTATTATTGTCTATAAACCAAATATTTCGGTTGCCTCGTTTGATGGTGGCAAATCTATCTATAAAATTAACTAAACCTGATTTTACAGAGGTGGAAATGATCATATCAACACGATCATTTTCGGATATGATATATTTTTCTAGCGTTTCTTCAATTACACCTTCATCAAAATCTTTATATCTAATCGGGAAAATAACAGCCTGAATAAAACAGGCATTCTTACTATTATCTAATATTTTTTCACCGTGAAGAGATAGGGCAATAATTGCACTTAAATTAGAGTTAGAATTAGAATTAGAATTTTTAAAACCGAATGGATCAAAACATGTCAAAATATACTTTTTAACAATTTTATTTGGATTATCTTTAGCATAATTATTAGCTTTAGCAAAATTCATACCAGTATAATTACGACTCTTTTGCTCTAATATTTTGATTAAGTCTTTACTGGTTTGAAGTGTTAAATCAGACAAGAAATTATGGGTTTTCAAAATAACAGACATTTTTATTCGTGCCCAGTATAAAGGTCTGTCATCCTGTGTATTCTGATTCACTTTTTTATCCTCATTCTTTATGATAGAAATACCCATATCAAACACTTGTGAACCGTAATCATCTATTATGTCTTTTAACTGATTAAATAAATCACTTCCAGTATTGGGAAGTGCCTGTATTTTATTTTCAAATTCATTTATAACGTTTTTAAGATCTTTATGTAGACCAATATAATAGTCTTCAGATGGTCTCCTCAACCCTCGACTCTCTTCATGGTTTCTTAAACCAGTAAATTGTGAGTGAGATGTTAAGGACGAATAATTTAATTCTTCATTAATAATTGGCATATTCATATATCTCTTTATTTAATTGAATCAAATCTTTAATTATTTTTTGTCCATTTGTATTAAATATTTGAGCGCCTAAAAGTCTTTTTATATAACGTATATTATTCATATCCCTGAGTGTAATAGTCGAACGTTGATTGAGATAAACTGCGCTGTTATTTGTTAAAGATGTATGTAATCTGAAATCTCTGACAATTGCTTTATACCCCTCAATTGTAAACATAATAAAAACATAGTCTTCTTGATTCTCGTTCTTTCGAAAGGCATTATTTAGGTTAATAGAGGCGCCATTTTCAACGACGATAGTATCTAATGCCGCCACTGTATTATTAATATCCAGTGCTTGTTTTGTTAATTTCTTATTTTTAAATTTATCAAATATCTTCTCAATTAAAATCTGCTCATTTTGAGTGCTCTGAGTTGTCCAGGTAGTAAATGCATTGGGCAGTGATGACACATCATTAGCACTGCCACGAATAAAATATATTGGAAATGAGAACAATGTAGTATGGTGTTGATCTACGGCAATGGCAACATTGGCAATATAAACGGGGCCGCCGTGACTTGATAAATCAACAAGGATCTCCTCATGCCAAGTGGTGAAATAAAAATTATCACCTCTTAAAGCTATACTTTGTTGCATATCCAATGGTTTAAATAGCCCGTTGAGATAAAACTCTTTGGATGGGGCAAGCGTATTGGCTGGTTTTTGATGTCGATTTTGATCATAATAATTAATTTTATAGTAGGCTGATATAAAAGCATCACTGGCATTGTCTTTAATAGCAGCAAAAGCGATATTAACGGGGTTAATCATGGGTTGCGGATTACTGCTAAGAGGAGGTGTTCCTGGACGTTGAACTTTGTCTTTTCTCTGGAGTCTTCTGAGGTTGTTAACATAGGCTTTGGATAAATAAACCAAGGGAATTCTGTTTGTTCCCAAGGGTAGTGCCAAACTAGTTTTAAAGAGTGCTTTTTTTACACTGCCAGCGGTGTTGATATCTGCCATTTTCAATGACATGATCGGCCAGGGGGATTGATTGGTGTCTAGGGTGGCAATAGCCCATGTGCCATCTGCATTCTGCCAATATGTGTCAAAACCATAATCTTTAAAATAATTAAGAGAAAAATTATAGTCGTTGCGAATATCCACATATATTGTGTTTTTATTGGCAAAAACACCCAGGACATTATCATAAATTGCCTGAGCTGAATTGGATTTTATTTTTTTGCCACTACCATTGATATGGAAGATCTTAGTACCACAAAAACTGCCGTAAAAAGCACAGGGATCAATATAGTTAAGACAAGCCTCCTTATCCTGCCAATGCTTAAAGTAGCTGGCATCATCTGTAGCCCAGCTGCTATTTTGATTAAAAGGATCATTAATACTGCCTACAGCTATGCTGTTTTCAAAGGTGCGTGCCTGTGCTATTTGTGGTTGGTAGCCTAAGCGTTCCAGTACGATTTCAAACCCAAAGTCATTGTTAAAATCGGCTATTTTTTCACCTGCTTTGACTATGGGTAGTTGAAAATTTTTATTAGGATAATAAAAAAAATGATCTATAGGGTCATCATCAGTAAATATTTTGGTCATGATACCATCTATTTCATGTTCAAAGTTTTTACCATAGGTTAACCCCAAAATATCTGCTGATTCTGAATAAGGGTTGGAGCCATCATCTACCCAGGCACCTTTTGTACGTTGGGTTAGCGGGATAGTGTTATTATCGATGATGGAATTGGCAGCAAGTAATGATGTTTTTTTGATGCCTTTGTATATAAAGTATTTAATATAAGGAAAGTCAAAAGGCGGTTGGTAACTTGGCTTGAGAATGATATTTAAGCTGTTGTTATTATTCGGATCTGCTTGCACACAGATGCTGCCATCACAAACTGCAATTGCTGCTGCTGGATCAGTCGTTTGTTTGACAGTATGTAAGCTGGTGGTTCTGTATGTGTCTGTAGTGGCAGGAGGATTGGCAGGAGCAACAGGCCCAAAAACCTGGTTGGTGGTTTGTGTGCTTATTTTTTCTGGGACGGTAAAAAAATAATAGCGTGTCATCGAAATCCTCTTCTTGAAAACCAGATTCTTCTGATTTTCTTTAAAACTACACCTTCTTATTTAACATAAAAACAACACGGAGTAAATAAATATGCGTGTATTTTGATAAAGTTGTGTAAAAATACAGCTTTTTGAGAAAAGCTTCTTTTATAGAACCTATAAATACTATCAATTAGCTAGAGTTTAAGATAAGACACACCCAAGAGCCAGAAAGAAGAGGTAGGCTTTAAGTTTCTATATCTCTTTAATTAGCGGAGATATAGGGTGTGAGGTAAATATATTGGTTTGAATCCATATTGTAGAATTTGTTTTTGCCTTTGTATTTAAGGTTTGAAACGCGATAACCTTCACCAAATTTATCTTGTATATAACCAACTATCA
>JQIA01000852.1_pt1 | contig 16075 bp, 15 predicted proteins | sample 811431 | NCBI WGS metagenome assembly JQIA01 (sample SAMN02998118, study PRJNA258478) | marine sediment metagenome | biome: marine; feature: seafloor; material: sediment; isolation source: oil-polluted sediment collected from 3 locations (0.5 km, 0.7 km and 0.9 km)... | place: USA: Gulf of Mexico ... | reverse complement strand
TAAACTTTGGAGATCAGTGCGATTTTGAGTTCAGGATGCTCTCTGGCAACTTCGATTGCTGCACGTAGGCCGGCTCCGCCTGCTCCTACAATGACAACATCACTTTTGATGACATTTAACATGTTGTTTTCCTTTAGTCTAACTTGTGTGTTACAACAACTTTCTGGAACAAGCCACCAAAGAAGGTGTTGTGTTCCCAGTTGTAATGTTCAGGGTGGCTGGCAAGATCACGTAGTGATGTGCGCCATAAAGTTTTTGCGAATGGTTCTAAGGTATCAAATACCATGCTGGTAATAGGTTTGATTGGGTGAGCCCAGTGAGGCTTATGGTAATCAACAAAAACCAGCTTGCCATTCGGTTTAATATGTTTAAGCAAGTTGTCTATGACTTTAACTTTGTAATCGTCTGGTATTTCATGGATTAAGAAATAACATAACACGACGTCGTAAGGCTTATCTTGCATGGTGGAGGCATCTGCTAAGCACACTTCTGCCTGGGGGTAATCGGCAAGCTTTACTTTGGTGTTTTTGACTTGAATTGGAGCAACATCAATGAGTTTTAAAGATCCTTCAGAACCAATATGTTTAGCAAGGTCTTTTGAGAAAAGCCCATAAACAGCAGCGACTTGTAAAACAGAAGAACCTTTTTCAATCTCGGAAAAGGCGGCTGTTCTTAACTTGGTGTGCTGCCCCCATAAAATAGCCTTAACTATGGGTTCGCGATCTAGCCAATTGACATTACGTGGGTTTAAATAGCCCCAGTAGTAGGTCTCTTCAAGGTAACTTGGTACGGAAGTGACAGGAGGATTGTGTGGTTCAATCATAGTCGGTGGAGTAGTGTTCTCTGGAATATTTGCAGAAAACTGAGCATCAAGGTCTCCATTGGAAAACTCGTTCTCAATCCGATCAGTCATTGGGATATCTCCATTAACGCATCCTTTATAAATTTTCAGGAAGCAGTGATATAACATACATTTGGATGATAGTCCTATTCTTGCTTAAAAAATACAAATATTAGAACAATCTTAATTAACATTGATTAATATCAATATCGTCATGTATAAAACTATATTTTCACATATTTGTTTGATATATCGCAATTAAATTTGTTATAAAGTGATTAGTATGCAATACATATAAAAAGTCTAATGTGGTCTTTGGGAGAAGCATGATGAAGCTTAATGAGAATCGCTGGGTATATGGGTTGTTGGCAATCGTGCTGACATTCGCTACCTCAATCTGGTTTTTTGCCAGTGACTCGACAACTAAGGTTGACCATCCTTGGGATGGTGTGCCGGTAAGAGCAGCACATGTGGACCATAAAGAATTGATGCCCGGCCCTTATGCTACAGGTCAGGAAGTGACCGCTGCATGTCTTGAGTGTCATGAAGATGCTGCCGACCAGGTTATCCATACGGCCCATTGGAAATGGGAATCCGAGCCGGTTGAAATGGAAGGTCGTGAAGGTCTTATTAGCACTGGTAAGAAAAACCTCATTAATAATTTCTGTATTGGTGTCCAGGGCAATTGGGAGTCCTGCACAGCATGTCATGTAGGTTATGGCTGGGAAGATGAACACTTTGATTTTGCGGATACCAGTAATGTGGATTGCCTGGTTTGTCATCAGCAAAGCGGTACCTATAAAAAAGGCTTAAAAGGCTTACCGGTAGAAGGTGTTAATTTACTAGAAGTTGCACAAAGTGTTGGTGTTCCAAATCGTGAAAACTGCGGTGGTTGCCATTTCCGTGGTGGCGGTGGCAATGCTGTAAAACATGGCGATTTGGATGAAAGTTTGTTCTTCCCTAGTGAAAAATTAGATGTACACATGGGACGCCATGATTTTATCTGTGTAGATTGTCACATCACCAAAGATCACCAGGTAAGCGGTCGATCAATCACCGTTAGTGTGGATGATAAAAACCAGATTGCTTGTGTAGATTGCCACAATAACAAGCTTCATTCAGATGATCGAATTAACTCTCATACAGATAGTATTGCCTGTCAACCCTGCCATATTCCTGCAGTTGCACGTAAGCAGGCAACAAAAACGCATTGGGATTGGTCCCAGGCGGGTGACTTTTTACGTGAAGAAGATAAGCATGAATATCTGAAGATCAAGGGTAGCTTTATTTATGAAAAGAATTTGAAGCCTGAGTACCGTTGGTTTAATGGTCTTGCGGATCGCTATCTTTTGGGTGATAAATTAGACCCTAACGTGGTCACTCCGATGGATCTTCCTAAAGGCAGTATTCGTGATCCAAAAGCGAAAATTTGGCCTTTCAAAATCCATCGGGCTAAACAACCTTACGATACTAAGCTAAACCACCTGTTACAGCCAAAAACTGTCGGTAAAGGCGGTTACTGGACAGAGTTTGATTGGCCAAAAGCTTTACGCCTAGGTGCAGAGGCTGCAAAACTTGAATACAGTGGTGAATATGGCTTTACCAAGACAGAAATGTATTGGCCTTTGACACATATGGTTGCTCCAAAAGAGTCGGCTCTACAGTGTAAAGAATGTCACAACCCTGAAGGACGGATGGATTGGGAAGCACTTGGTTATCCTGGTGATCCGGTTAAATGGGGTAAAGCCGAACGTGACCAGGCTTTGACCAGTCAGTTGGTGACCAAATCCACGGAACAAGTGAGTAATGACAATGAAAACTAAAATGAATATTTTGATGATCTTGTCTTCGGTGTTGGTTTTAGCAGCTAATAATGTTTCTGCGAATGATTTTCACCCTGAAGTACCACTGTTAGATAAGCAAGGTCTAAAGGTAGTAGAAAGCGGAAATCCATTTTCTACCCTTAAAACCTGTGGCGCATGCCACGATGCGGAGTTTATTCAGGCGCATAGTGATCATTCGGATGCTGGTGCAAAGCAGATCGGAAAGGGTAAGACACAACATACATGGGATGTTGGCCCTGGGTATTTTGGTGCTTGGGATCCAATTGAATACGATCTTTTGTTAAGCGCGGATGCAGGTAAATTGGATGTAACATCCTGGTTGAAACGTTATGGCTCACGGCATGTTGGTGGTGGACCTGTTGCTGCGCTGGTAGAGATGGATTGTCTTTTATGTCACAGCAATATTACTGATAATTCTGCGCGCAACAAAGCAATGGATGAAGGTGACTTTAGCTGGGCTAATAGTGCGCACTTATCGGATGTGAATGCAGTAGAAAAACTGGATGGTGAGTGGCATTGGAATGTTGAGCAATTTAATGCCAATGGCAGTCTTGTTGATGGTACGTTATTGATACGTAAGCCACAGGATGAAAACTGTGCGCAGTGTCATGGTCAGGTTGATAATAACCTGGAACAACCTTTGTTGTTATCTCAAGCTGGACTGCAAAATGGCATGACTTTACGAACGGGGCAAATTCTATCGCCTCAGAAAGTAAATATGTCAGGGCTTAATGTATCCGGTAAAGATCATTTAACACATGCATTTGATGTACATAGCGACCGCATTTTGGGTTGTGTTAATTGTCATTATTCTCTCAATAATCCTGTTTATTTTCAGCGCAATGATAAAAACCAGCCGGAACATTTGGTGTTTGACCCTCGCAGGCTCACCAGCGCTGAATATCTGCAACGTCCATTACATCAGTTTGCTAAAGGCAATTCCAGCCATGGTCTTGCGGCAGTAGAAAGCGAGAATAGTCTGCGTCGTTGTGAATCCTGCCATGAGGCGGAGAATGTTCATGAGTGGCTACCCTACAAAACACGTCACTTTGCAGCGTTAGCATGTGAATCCTGCCATATTCCTGAGTTGTATGGGCCTACACTGCAAAGTATTGATTGGAGTGTGCTAAATGCTCAAGGAGAGCCGCTGAAGGTTTATAGAAATAGCGACGATGAACCCTATAAAAGCAATAATATGCTGACGGCTTATGAGCCAATTTTGCTACCTCGAGATAATGTGGGCGGTAAGAAAAAACTGGCACCATTTAATCTGATTGCAAGCTGGTATTGGACGGCTGGTGAGAATGCTAAGCCTGTAAGTCGTGAACAGTTGCTACATGCGTTCTTTAAAGATGGTCAGTCGCCATTAGAATACCGTGATGGCCTACTAAGTAAACTGGATGCAGATAGCGATGGTTTGTTATCCGTCACAGAGCTAAGGATGGATTCAGAAGAAAAGCTGGCGGCTATTGTAGGTGCTTTAACGGCGTCTGGATTAAGTCATGTGACGCTAGCATCCGAGCTTAATGCTTTTTCTATCAACCATAATGTTGTGAATGGAAAGTGGGCTACTAAAGACTGCCAGAGTTGTCATCATAAAGACTCTAAAGTCGATGGTGTTATGGTTATCTCTGACTATACTCCTGGAGGTTTGACTCCTGTATTAAGCAATACACAAGGAATGGAATTTAGTGGTTCGATAGAAGATATTGATGGTAGTGGTCTTGCGTTTCATGCAGATGCCAGTGAATCCGGATTTTATGTAATAGGTAAGGATGGGCTAGCCATTGTTGACCTGTTGGGCATGATGATGTTCTTTGGTATTTCTCTTGGCGTTACTGTACATGGCGTAGCGCGTAAAATAGCTAATAAACGTATGGGCCCATCTAAGCATACATATCACCGGGAATATATTTATGATGCCTATGAGAGACTATGGCACTGGATGCAGGCTGGATCAATTCTGATTCTACTGATGACAGGTTTGATTATTCACAAGCCGCATATATTTGGTATGTTTAGCTTTGCCTATATTGTTGAAGTACACAATGTTGTGGGCTTTATTCTATTGATAAACGCAGCGCTATCGTTGTTCTATCATTTAGCCTCTGGTGAAATTAAGCAATACTTACCTGAGCCTAAAGGATTTATAGGTCGCTCGATGGAGCAAGCTATGTATTACAGCAAGGGCATCTTCAAGGGTGATCATCATCCGATAGAGAAGACGCATGATAATAAGCTGAACCCATTACAACAGGTAACTTACCTGGCAATACTCAACTTGCTATTGCCTGCGCAAATTATCACAGGAATATTAATATGGGGTGCTCAGCGCTGGCCTGAGTTAGCACAATCTGTTGGCGGTTTACCATTGCTGGCACCAGCGCACACTTTGCTGGCATGGGCATTTGCAACATTTATTGTCATGCATGTTTATTTGACCACTACAGGCCATACACCTACTGCTGGTATTAAGGCGATGGTTGAAGGCTGGGATCAGGTAGAAGATGCACCTGGAAAACATGAATAAGATTTGTCCGGTAATGATTAATCCGGTAATTTTTGGAGAACGAATATGAGTACACAGTCACCAGGCAAACCTTATATGAATCCCTATTTGGCCGGGATTCTATTGGGAATATTATTGTTTCTTGCTTTTCTGATCACAGGCACAGGTTTAGGTGCCTCCGGCGGGCTTAACCGCATGCTGGTGTTTTTTCAGAACAGTTTCTGGCCGGAGCATATTAACCAAGTGCCTTATCTTTTAAAAATGGCCGGAGGCGACACCAACCCACTGGATAGCTGGATTGTGTTTTTAACAATAGGTACGGTGGCTGGTGGCTTTATATCCGGTATGTTGGGTGGACGTGTCAAGCTGGAAACAAACAAAGGTTCTCAGATTAGCAATACCACACGATGGATCATGGCTTTTATTGGTGGTGCTTTAATGGGCTATGGTGCCAGGCTTGCTCGAGGTTGTACTTCGGGGCAGGGTTTGTCCGGTGGTGCGGTGTTATCCGTCGGTAGCTGGGCATTTATGTTCGCGGTGTTTGCAGGGGCTTACCTGCTGGCATTTACCTTCCGTAAGTTCTGGAATTAAGGAGAGCTGTTATGTTTGAATTTCCATTACAACTTTCCCAGCTTTTTGGTCACTGGGGCTCGTATGTTGTTTATCTTGTTGTAGGTTTGTCTTTTGGCTTTTTACTGGAAAGTGCCGGTTTTGGTAACTCTAAGAAGTTAGCGGGGCAATTTTACTTTAAAGATCTTGCGGTATTTAAAGTCATGTTTACTACGATTATCGTTGCCATGACGCTTATTTTTCTGGCCGCCGCTGTTGGTATTCTTGATTATAATATCATTTGGGTTCCACAGACGTATTTATGGCCGGGTATTCTTGGCGGCCTCATTATGGGCGTAGGCTTTATTGTAGGCGGGTTTTGTCCCGGTACTTCACTTGTTGCTGTAGCGACTGCGAAAATTGATGGTTTCTTTTTTGTTGGTGGCGTATTTGTTGGTATCTTCTTTTTTGGAGAATCAGTGAGCAACTTTGATGTGTTTTTTAATAGTTATAACTTTGGTCGATTCACCCTTCCTGAGTTTTTTGGGGTTAGTTATGGAGCTGTGGTTTTATCAATCGTAATTGTTGCTTTGATTTTATTCTTTGTAACCGAGAAATTTGAAAAAGCAAAAGATCCGTCGTATAAAACTGAATTACCTCCGTGGGCTTTGTCAGCAGCTTCAACCTTAGTTGTACTAGCGGCGGTCGTTATGTTTGTTGGCCAACCGGATAATCAGGACAGATGGAATAAGATTGAAACTGAAGCTCAGGCAAAACTGGATAGTAGAGCCATTCAAATCAGCCCTGCTGAATTATTAAATCTGATGAATGACAGCAAGCTTAAGCCGATATTATTAGATGTCAGGGATGAGAGTGATTACAATCAGTTTCATATTCATGGCTCACGTTTGACCTCGATGAATAATCTGTTAAATGAAAGTCAGGATATGCAATTTGAATTGGCTAATACGGTATTTGTTCTCATCAGTAATGATGAGGCTAGTGCTACTGAGGCATGGAAAATACTAAAGGCTGAAAGTGTGCCTAACTTGTATTTATTAGATGGAGGCATCAATAACTGGTTGGCAACTTATGCTGATGAAGGATTTATACAGGATAATAAATTGGCACAACATGATGATGACTGTCTTGCTTATGAATTTGCTGCTGCGCTTGGTGACCGTTCAGATGCTGCTGAGCCGGAGCATCATGAAGGCGAAAAATATGAAAAGAAAATCATATTAGAGCTTAAGCGTGCACCTTCCAGTGGTGGTTGCGGATAAATTATCTTTAACCCTCTCTTCATGTGAAGAGAGGGTCGTATTGTTTCTCCTGTTTTTATATTCTTCACTTATCCAGGCAGATAGTCTGACTGGAAATCTTAAACGATAAAAAGTATACTTTATCTATGCGTCTAACCAATCCTGTTATTCCTAACGTATATGCGGGACAAACCAGAGATGGTAATCCCAGAAAGGAGCCTCTTGATGTTTCTGAAGTAACGGTGGAAACTGAAACTTCGGGTGGTAGGGTAGAGGTTAGTTATATTCCCCCAATAAGCCAATCTCAGGTGTTAGAGAATACGTCTGGTTATGATAACTCTCAAGTATTTGAGCGCGCGCCCTTTGAAGAGCAGGCACCATCTTATAATCGACAGGGGCAGGAAGAAAGGAACGCTTCGAGTACATATGGCTCGCTTTCTGTCTATGCTTGATCATCTTTTTATGAGCAAGCACCTCTTTTAGAATTATTTATTCCTTTGTTTCAGCACTATCCTCGGGTTCATTTTTGTTGCGATCATGTGCTTTGGTTATCTCCTGGTCTATTTTTGTCATAACGCCTTTTAATTTCACTAGGGCCTGTGCAGATACCTTACGTGATTGAGCTTGTTTAAGTATGCTGTTTTCGACATTATTCATAAGGTCTTCAAGGTTAGTGGAAGAGTCATCTTGATGTTCCTGGCATTCAAACAGGTTTATCCAGCGCTCGCTTTTCCTGCCAAACTTAATGACTTCATCAAAGTGTTCCTGAGGATTATCCTTGCTTATGAGAATACCGATGATACCTGCAATAATAGAGATAGGGCTTAATAGCAGGTCGCGAGCTCCATCAACAAATAACTTAGATTGAAAGATAAGAACACGTCTCATCAATCGTCCTCTAGGGGATGTGTTGTCTTTTTTATCATTATTGAACATATGATATCTCTGTGTCTTGTGCCTGACCGGCATGTTGGTGTTTTTCTGAGTACAGACTGTCTAGCAGTTTTGTATCACGATTATAAATATCTGGGTAAAATTGAGCAAATTCCATATTAAGCGGGTTGATTGTTCCATAAAATAGAATAACGGGTATCTTACTTTTTAAACCGATTGTTTTGGTGGTTTTATTCTGTATCGCTTTATCTATGTCAGCCATACTCCAGCCCTGCTCTTGTAATAAAAGATTGGCTAGTTCTTTGGGGTTTTCAAGGCGAATGCAGCCTGAACTAAAGGCACGTAGTCTTTCCGAAAAATGCTCTTTATGCGGTGTGTCATGCAGGTAAACATTATAAGGATTAGGAAACATAAATTTGAGTTGCCCAAGAGAATTATTTTCTCCCGGTTGTTGTTTAACAATGACGGGGTTTGCTTTTAAACTGTAATTTTCCCAGTCGATAGACTTGGGGTCCACTGCTGTACCTTCAGGGTCGACAAGATACATATTATTATCTTCTAAATATACGATGTCTTCTTTGATTTTAGGCAGGATATCGCTTTTAAATATACCTGGAGGAACGGTCCACTCTGGGTTGAAGACAAGGTAAGAGATTTTTGCATCAAACACAGGAGTTTTGCGCCAGGCCGAGCCAACTTGAGCATCCGTTTCCCAGCGTGATCTAGCATTTTGCATGTAGGTGACTTTGAATCCGGCAATATCAACAAAAATAAAGTTCTCTGATGGCAGGTCATGTAGCCAGCGTAGTCGTTCCAGGCCTAGTTTTAAGCGATCAATCCAGAATTGAGGTGGTTGGTTCATAGCACGTAATGTTGCCGGGCCAAGAACACCATCATCATCCAAGCCATGTTCAAATTGAAAGCGGCGTACGGCATCAACAATAGCCCCTGAATAAGCAAGGCTATCGCTAACGTTAATGGATAGTCTCTTTGCTAGTGATGGAATTCTCTGGTCACTGTCACCGGGTTCTAATATTTCACCTTTTGAGATTGGAGTATTGTTATTTACCAGCGCTTCCCCACGCATGATTCTTAAACGATGGCGCATGCGCTCATACCAGAGATTATCCGGGCGCATCCGGTTAAACAACTGAGGAATAGAAAGTTCTTGCACTGCCCGGTAAGCCCGCAACAAACCAGCATTGTCCTCTGTTAACTTAATGTCTCGTCGAATCGATAAACTATTTTTATCTATTCGACCCCACCTTAAGTGCGTGAGTGCTAAGAGATATGCACGGCTTAGTTGTTTGTCCTGAGATTTGCTCCATTGCTTAGACTCAATAATCTGATCAAAATCTTTTGTCCAGTATGATTCAGCAGGCAGGCCATCATGGTGAAGTTGGATGGCCGCCGATTTGAAGCTCTTGATACTTTGAATGTGCCAGATTTTAGGTTTGTCAGATAATTGGTAAAAATCATCAACAAAAGAACTGGCAAAACTATCAGCCGAAATCAGTAATAGGCTGATATAAAATATCTTAATCAAAGTATATGTCCTTTTATAAAGCCAGAATGTGGCCTTTAAGCTTTGTTGTTACAGCATGCGGCTCAAGATGTCGGTCTCGCCACCACGGTCTTTCAGGCGATGTTTAAGAGCACCTAATAAATGTAATGCCACTATACCTATTGTCAGAAATGCAAGTATCTCATGAGACTCTTCAAAAAACTCACCGAGGCTTTTACTTTTTGAAAAGAGTACGGGTATGTCGAAAATACCAAAAAAGTCAATGCCGTAGCCTTTAAATTGGCTCATAAGAAAACCGGAAAGAGGGATTGCAAGAACGAATAAATACAGCATGCCTATAACAGCTTTCTGGATTTTGACATCTGTTTTAGCCAATGCAAGGGGGGCAGGTGGCGGTGGTGAAATAATAACCCAAACTATTCTAAATAGTCCTAAAAACATAAGCAGTGAGCCTGTCGCCTTATGCAATGCATAAATGGAACTTCTACTACTGTCATCATCTGCGAGCCCGGTCATATAAAGGCCGACAGCAAATAGCCCGAAAATAAGTAGTGCAATGGCCCAATGTAAGGCTTTAGCGACTAAACCATAGCTGCTATCTGTATTCATAATCATGTGACATATCTCCGCTAAAAATGACTCAGCACAGCTAACAGTGCTTTATTTGATATAAGTGGTAATACTTTGATTGATTTTTGAAAGCATTGCAAGGTAGAGTGAACATACTTTAATACAATCAACAATTATGACCCTTTTAATTATTAGTATATTCGCACTGTTTGCAGGCCCGTTATTGTTAATGAAGCTGGTAAAGCCTTCTTTAATAAATACTTTAAGTAGAATTGCAGTTAGCCTGGTGTTAGTTTTGATCCTGTGGCATGTCGTTCCTGTTGCAAATGAGGCTGGCTGGGAGATTATCATACTGCCCTTTATTATTGGTATAGCATTACCCTGGGCGGTAGAAAAATCTCTTCATAAGGCGACACATACCAGCCATGAAGTGACCTTAGCAATTGCGCTTTTTGGTCTGTTATTACATGCAGCTGTCGATGGTGCAGGCTTAACAGAATTTGCCGTAACGCAAACTATGGGCCTTCTTCCTATTGGTATTATTAGCCATAGGCTTGTTATGGGAATTGCTATTTGGACCCTGGTGAGTGAACATTTTAGTACCGGCCGAAGTGTTATGGTGTTGTGTTTAATGAGTGTTGCAACTCTGAGTGGCTATGTTGCTGCTACTGAAATTTTCAAACTGCATGATCAGGTATTTTTTGCAGCATTTGAAGCATTAGCCGCAGGAGCTTTAGGGCATATGCTGCTGCATAAACCCCATAAGCATTAAAGCACTTCCTCTATCCCAGCTAAAAATTCGGTGGTGTAGGGTGGGTAAACAAAATTAATGTTTGTTATCGAACTTTATTCCCTTTTTTGTCTGTTTGATAGCAGAGCGGACATGACTTAGTGCTTTTTTTCTGTGACCGCCTTTGTCATTATCCGCTCTTTCAAGTTTTCTTTCGGCTGCTTTTAAATCAACCAGAGCAGCCCGCATAGTTGGTTGAACTTCAGCTTGTAAGATAGGGGCAGTTGTTAAAAAGGCACCTAGTAATGCAGATGTTATAACAAGTAAACCGGTTTTTACTGGCTTCATAGACTTTCTCCAAAGTTGAGTTGTAGGTCAATCATAGGTTTAAACGGGGAATGATTCAAATGGTTGACATATATTAGGGTTAATTAAGCCTGGTCTAATATAATGATAGTCTATAAATAGACAAAAATTTTCTGTGTGAAAGTAGGCGCTACTAATGAAGTGCTTGAAGATTTTCTTTCATCAGTCTGGTGTTAAATTAAATCCATTAATGAGGGGTTTCTTAAAATGGAAAGAATAAGAGTCGTGGTATTTTCTTTATTTGTTTTGGCTTCACAGTTTGCTTTAGCTCAAGTGGAAGTAACAGATCTCGATAAAGATATTCGCAGGATTATTGCCGGCTCATGTATGCACCAACGTAAACCCCAACCTTTTTGGCAGGCTATTAATACGCATGATCCGGATATGGTGATTTTCGCGGGGGATAATATTTATGCAGATAGTTTTCCTTTAAGTCAAATGCCGAATGAGTATGCTTTGTTAGGCCAGCAAGATGGATTTAAAAAGCTACAAAAAAGTAGTGAGATACTGGCAATATGGGATGATCATGATTATGGCGCAAATGATGCTGGAGCTGAATTCTCCGGTAAGGAAATTTCTAAGAAATATTTTCTGGATTTTTGGGGAACGACAAAAAATGACCCACGTTTAAATCATGATGGAATATATAATTCTTATATCTATACGCATCAGGGTCGCAGCCTACAGATTATTTTGCTGGATACTCGGACTTTTCGCTCTGAGCTAAAGAAAGATAGTCATGCCAACAAGCGCTATACCCTGGATTATGACCCGACGCGCACCATGTTGGGTGAGGAACAATGGGCATGGTTGGAATCGGAACTTAGCAAAGAGGTTTCGTTAAGAATTCTTGTTAGTAGTGTCCAGGTATTGCCGATGGAACATGGTTTCGAAAAATGGGGGAATTTCCCTAATGAGAGAAAGCGTTTACTTTCTATGCTGGATGCATCAGGAACTAAAAACCTGTTGATTTTGAGCGGTGACCGACATCGATCAGAAGTCTCTGTTATTAAAAGTCCGGACGGTACGCGCGTACTAACAGAAGTTACTGCATCGGGTTTAAATCAAGATACATTAAAATACGATACAGAGCCGAATCGTTACAGACAAGGTGAGCAGTTTAGACAAAGTAATTTCACTCAGTTAGATATTAACTGGGAGAAAAATAATTTGATGATTAGCATATTTTCCTGGGACGATCAGCTACTAATGGAATACCCGTTTAAATGGTAGTTATATTGAGGTTTAGGTCGTTTTAAACAGAAAAATTGTGCTTAAACTATGATTTCGCCTCATTTGTGCAAACATTTGCCTCATATGTGAAAAACCACAAAGCTATTTTATTTCATAATAGAACACGGTATTTGATGAAAATAGTTTGAGTGGAGAGGATCGTGGCGGGAACAATATTTATGGATAATACAAATGTGAGTGTGTTGGGTGCGAATAAGTCCAACTTTGAATTACCGCAGCTGGCAAGTGTTGGTTTGGTCTTTAATGATCCTGCGTGTGTTTCTCGCATACAGTTGTGTTTGAAAAGTCTGATGCCTAATGCAGTGTTACAGCAACATGATGTGATGCTTGATTGTAAATCCAGATTGTTAATCACGGATTTAGACCCGTCTCTTAATGAGATTCAAACATTATATTCCCGCAATATTTTAACGCTTGTTATCACAGATCAAAGCCTGTGGGGGCTCGATATACCGGGCGTAAGATACCTGCTTTCTCCATACAATGCACTGGAATTAAAGACCAGGATTACTGAGATATTTAAAGCGGCAGATTGCTAAGAGCTTCTTTATGTTAAAGCCGGGTAAGGTGTTATTGGTGTGACTGAAATGCGGGGTCTATTTTTTTGGGGCGAAGAAGTCCGTTAGTTTCCATCACGCCAACACCGATAAATTCCCTTTCATGGTTATATATTCTTACATCACCCATGGTTGGTTGATGCTCAGGGCTTACCGGGCGCCCTTGTAAAAAATGAAGGGTTTCTTCCTGGCTTGCAACAAATTCCCCCATATGTTCTAAAACAGCATCTGTAGGCATGATAGCTTTCCAGCGTTGTTCAAGGTCCATGGCTTCAAAGTCTTCCAGACTTATCATTTTGTGGGTGTTGAATGGGCTGGTGTAGGTTCTTCTTAACTGCGTAAGATGCGCACATGTTCCCAGCTCAGCAGCTAAGTCTTCAGCAAGTGTACGAATATATGTGCCTTTGCTGCATGTTACTTCAATCGTTAATTCATGCTTGTTTAGCTGAAGTGCTAAAGAGTGAATATTGACCTGCCTCGATGGCCGGTCTACTGTGATTCCTTCACGCGCAAGTTCATATAACCTTTTGCCGTTATGATGCAGGGCAGAGTACATAGGTGGTATTTGAGAAATTGCACCACTGTATTTTTTTGTGGCTTCTGTAAGCATATCCGTCGTTATTTTAGCGACGTCACATGTCTTAATGATATTGCCAAATGCATCGCCACTGTCGGTAGCAACACCGAGTTGGGCAACGGCATGATAGCTTTTGTCGGCACTTAATAAGAAATGACTCATGCGTGTTGCAAAGCCAAGACAAATAGGCAGCATTCCGGTTGCCATAGGGTCTAAAGTACCCGTATGCCCCGCTTTAACCTTGCCTAATAGGTGACGTACCTTTTGAAGAGCCCTGTTAGAGCTTAGTCCTTGAGGCTTGTCGAGAAGCAAAATACCTGAGTGGCCTTTGCCATGCATGTTGCTTTTGGAGCCCATGAAGAAAAAATGAAGTTATAGTTTGTCGAGCAAGCGATCAATTTTATCGCCTTCTGCAAAAGAGTTGTCGTAATGAAAACGAAGCTCAGGCACTGAACGCATACGAACAACTTGTCCTATCATATGGCGCAAGTAGCCAGCCGAATCTTTTAATGCTTCCATTATTTCATCGGTATTTTTGTCTGCCATGTTGACAACATATACTTTAGCAACAGAAAGGTCACGTGTGACTTTAACATCAGAGACCGTCAAAAGTGACATGTTGGGCCCATGTACTTCACGGGGAATCAGCGTAGCCAATTCCCTTTTAATCTGTGAAGCAACCCGGTCGCTACGTTTGTAGTCTCTTTGTCCCATATCTATGTCCTAGCTTTCTAGCTGCTCAAGCTTACGTGCAACTTCTGTGCGCTCAAAACACTCAATAAAGTCACCAGCAATAACATCGTTATAGGCTTTAACACCAATACCACATTCTGTGCCGGCCTTGACTTCTTCGGCTTCGTCTTTAAAGCGGCGTAGTGACTCAAGCTCGCCTTCAAAGATAACCGTGTTATCCCGTAGTACACGTATTGGACGGCTACGTTTAACAATACCATCAACAACGATACAACCAGCAATTGCTCCAAGCTTAGATGAACGGAATACATCTTTAACCTCAGCAAGGCCAATAATTTCTTCCTTAACCTCAGTACCCAGTGCACCTTCAATAGCTTTCGTGACATCGTCAATTGCATCATAAATGACGCTGTAATAACGAATATCTAGGCCTGAGTCACCCGCAATCTTTCGTGCAGCTGAATCGGCTCTGACGTTAAAGCCAATAATGATAGCCATAGCTGCAGCGGCTCGAGTCGCATCAGACTCATTAATTCCACCAACACCGGAAACAACGATATTAATCTTGACTTCACTGTTGGTTAGTTTAGTTAATGTATCTTTTAATGCTTCTACACTACCTTGAACATCTGCTTTAATAACCAGATTGATCGTCTTTCTATCGGCATTAGCGGCGCCAGAGAATAGATCCTGGAGTTTAGCGGCTTGTTGAGCTTGTAAACGGCCTTCGCGGCTCTTGATACGTCGGGTTTCTGCTACTTCACGAGCTTTACGCTCGTTCTTAACAACCATTACCTGGTCGCCTGCGTGTGGAACACCGGATAAACCCAATATTTGAACTGGAATAGATGGGCCGGCCTCTTCAATTTTTAGGCCATTTTCATCAAACATTGCCCGCACTCTACCGTGCTCAAGTCCAGCAAGAACCATATCACCACGGCGTAAGATACCATTTTGTACCAGGATTGTTGAAACCGCACCTCGACCTTTGTCCAGAGTTGCTTCAACTACCATGCCAGTAGCAGGAACGTCACGTGCTCCTTTAAGTTCGGCTAGCTCAGCTTGTAGCAATATGGCTTCAAGCAGCTCATCAATACCAAGCCCTGTATGAGCTGAAATATTAACAAACATGTGCTCACCACCCCAGGCTTCTGGAATAACTTCATGACTGGATAGTTCGTTTCTTACGCGATCAGGGTCGGCACCTTCTTTATCCATCTTATTGACAGCAATAATAAGCGGAACATTCGCGGACTTAGCGTGTTCTATGGCTTCGATGGTTTGTGGCATCACGCCATCATCTGCTGCGACAATAAGGATAACAATATCTGTGGCTTGTGCACCGCGTGCACGCATGGCTGAGAATGCTGCGTGTCCCGGTGTATCAAGGAATGTGACAACACCTTTGTCTGTTTCAACATGATATGCGCCAATATGCTGTGTGATGCCACCGGCTTCACCTGTGGCAACTTTTGATTCACGAATATAGTCAAGTAGTGATGTTTTACCATGGTCAACATGACCCATAATAGTAACAACTGGAGGTCTCGCCTCTTGTGTGCCTTCTTGTGAAACAACATGAGAAACCAATTCTGTCTCAGCATCTTTTGGTTCAGCAATAATGGCTTTGTGACCAAGCTCTTCAACAACAAGTGTTGCTGTATCCTGGTCAATGGACTGGTTAATAGTAACCATTGCGCCCATACCCATCAGTGTTTTGATTACTTCGCTTGCTTTGATTGCCATACGTATAGCAAGTTCTGCTACCGTAATGTTTTCTGGAATCTCAACGTCCCTTACAACTGCTTCAGTCGGCATCTCAAAACCATGCTTATCAGCATCTGTTTGTGTTTTGATTGCTGCACGGGCTGCGGCACCACGTTTACCTTTCAATCGACGAGATT
>JQIA01000844.1_pt1 | contig 16099 bp, 13 predicted proteins | sample 811431 | NCBI WGS metagenome assembly JQIA01 (sample SAMN02998118, study PRJNA258478) | marine sediment metagenome | biome: marine; feature: seafloor; material: sediment; isolation source: oil-polluted sediment collected from 3 locations (0.5 km, 0.7 km and 0.9 km)... | place: USA: Gulf of Mexico ... | reverse complement strand
ATTACCCACTGAAATCTGCCAGGCAATCACGATGAAGGTCAGTGCACCCATAATCACGGCGGCGATACCAGATTTCCAACCCAGAAAAATAGTCATTAACACAGCAAATGCGAATAAATAAAGTCGACAGTCTTCGGCAATTCCGAAAAAGATCAGATCCACGACTGCCAGAAGATAAGCCATAACCAGAAAGAAAAAACAGCGCACACCGTAGGCAATTCTTCGATAAAAGCTTAAGAAACAGATAATGAAGGCTAAGGCAAGATAAAACATGATGATATCCCAACGGTGCTTATTGATAAGATTTTCCATTATGGAAGCAATGCCAATAATACCCAACAGTGAAGTGAAGCGGAATAAGGCTGTGAGGATTCGTTCTCGTCCGTGAGTCAGAATAACAGCTGTGTTTGATTTTGGGTCATAATTGATTGCCACCGGTGGGATGAAATAGTCCTTCATCGCTTTGCACAGTTTTGTCACGTATACTTGCATAATTTTTAACCCTCTGCAAACTTAACAATAACTGAGATACTTGTATAAGTTCGATTATTTCTCAACAATATCTTTTTATGTATTTTAGTTCAGTCATCCACTTTTGACAATAATCTTTAATTAAAAATTATGAATTGCCCATAATTTAGTAAAAACATAAATTATCTTGCATTTTCTGATTTATTCGGATTTTTTTTATTAAATTTGTATGGTTACAGATGGGATAATTGATCTTTTACCTATAATATAGCTCACTGCAAAATCAACTATTATTAATTAAATTCCTTTGAAAACACTTTACATTAAGATGTTTCAGGGGGGGCACCCCTATATCTAATTCGTCTATGGATAGCATTGCCGATCACCTTTTTGGCTAAAATGTGACAACACTTGTGAAGTCAACCGTTAAATACTCGGGGGCTTCCACCCCGAGTTTTTTAAACACGACGTTGCATCGTAGAGGCTCAACAGGCAACTTGAAAACTGCGCCTCGCGATAAGGCCAGCATCTGAGGCTTGCCGATACAGTTTTTCCCGAAATTCCGGGTGTGCAATTTTGATGAGGGCATGGACCCGCTCGGGAATGCTTTTCCGGTCAAGGTCTGCAATGCCGTATTCGGTTACAATATACTGCACATCGCTTCTTGGCGTCGTGACAGCAGTTCCCGGAGCAAATGAGAGTTGGATACGTGAGATAAGGACATTTTCTGAATTTGCAGTGGACTTGAGAGCAATAAATGACATTCCACCTTCAGACATTCGGGCTCCGCGAACAAAATCTAACTGCCCTCCGGTTCCACTATGCTGTGAATAGCCCATAGATTCACTGGACACCTGACCGGTGAGATCAACACAAAGGGCATTGTTGATGGAGATGAAATTTTTATGCTTCCCTATCAGTAGGGGATTGTTCACATAAGAGGTGGGGTGAAATTCAAGCCCCTGGTTGTTATTAAGGAAATCGTAATCCTCTTTTTTCCCGATACAAAAGGCCGCCACCATTTTATCCGGGTGAATATTCTTTTTAGCCCCTGTAATAACCCCTTTTTTATACAGATCAATCATGGACGAGGTCAGCAGTTCCGTGTGAACGCCAAGGTCTTTTTTATCTGAAAGGAACGAGCCAATTGCATTAGCCAGCTTTCCTATACCAAGCTGGAGTGTGGCGCCATCAGGAATACGCTCGGCAATAACTTCCGCAATTCGTTTTTCAGCATCACCGGGAAGAGCATCGGGTACCTCAAAAAGCGGGCGGTCCACCTCACAGATCATATCCACATTATTGATATGAATATGGGCGTCAGAGCCGTAAATAAAAGGCACATTGGGATTCACCTGAACGATAATGTGAGCAGCCGATTTAAAAAACGGGCTGCCCGCCATAGTCCCCATAGGGCCGAGGCTCATATAACCATTGAGATCGGGAGGGGACACTTCCATAATACTTACGTCCAGGGGAATTTCATTGGGGACTTCATGAAGTCTACTGAAGTGGATACTGCAAGGGCTTATCCGCCCTGTGGACATGAAAGCGCGTTCCACAGGTCCCATGAAAACATTCTGATAATGGATGCTTTTATTGTTCTTCGCCATCAGAAAATTTGGCGGGGCCATCAAAAGACCTGAAACAATTTGCAGGTTATCTATATCATCACGGTCTGTTACTGCATTGATGAGTTCCAGCGGCAAGCTCGACCCGGGCCCTATACCGATTGATGTTCCTGAAGATACAGATTCCGCGGCTTTTTTTAGCGATGTCAGTTTATTAGCGTATTCAATTTTACAGTTCATGGTCTCCCCCTGTTATTAAATTTCTGTTTTATATTTTATTATCTATAGGACCAATAGAGCCAAAATCATGCCAAAATAATTTTACCCATAAATTCAATAACTTGACTTTTATGTTAATATGGTATACTTTATTCCGTGAATTATTTGACGATATATAATGGATATTACTTATTATGGTGATCTATGAAGCAAGACCTGTTCCGTGAGGTAACCCGCCGTATTTGCGGAAGTCTGAACATTGATGAAGCCCTTTATGATGTCTTTTTTTATTTAAAAAAAGAACTACCGATAGATGCTATTTTACTCTCGGAGTATGATCACAACAGAAAAATCACCCGGCTCATTGCTATAGCCTATGAAAATGGAGGGTTTCTTATGGATGAGCTCGTTCCCCTATCAGAAACTACCTGGGACTCAATCGGGCGCTGGCAGGTGGAATCGTTATCCGGAACCAATCCATGGATTAGGGACCATACCCATCCAATAAACCAAGAGATGCTTAAAATAGGTCGCCAGGTTTACCCTGACCTGTACGATCGATTTACCGACAAGTTTTGCAGTATCACCTGTGCCCTGAAAATCAAAAACCAAATTCTGGGAAATCTGACCTTTGTTGCAGAAGGCTCTGAACATTATAATCAATCTCACGCAGACCTTATTCAGGAGGTGAACGAACCCTTCGCCCTCGCCCTTTCCAATGCCCTGCGCTACATGGGGCTGGTTAAAGACCACCGTGCTCTCCAGAAGGATGCACGAAAACTTCGCGGTGACGTAATGATAGGGGCTGATGCCGGGTTAAGGGAAGTAAAAAAGCTCGTCGAGGGGGTTGCTCCTATTGACAGCCCGGTACTTCTACTTGGACAGACAGGGACCGGTAAAGAGGTAGTTGCTGGAGAAATCCACAAGTTATCGCTTCGATCTCAAGAGCCAATGGTCACGCTGAACTGTGGTGCAATTCCTGAATCTCTCGTGGATTCTGAGTTGTTCGGCCATGAAAAAGGAGCCTTTACCGGAGCTATCGAAACAACCGCCGGACGGTTTGAACGAGCTCACGGTGGGACGCTCTTTCTTGATGAAATAGGTGAACTCCCCCCTGCGGCACAGGTTAAACTTTTGCGTGTTCTGCAAACCGGAGAATTTGAGCGTGTGGGCGGAAATCAAACCATTAGATCGAATGCACGGATCATTGCTGCCACCCATCGTAACTTAAACGAAATGATCCAAAAGGGCGAATTCAGGTCAGATCTCTGGTACCGACTGAATGTCTTTCCTATTCATATCCCATCGCTTCGAGACAGAAAACAGGACCTTCCGGCGTTGGTAGATTATTTCATCCGCAAGAAGTGCGAAGAGATGAATCTCCCGTACCGACCGTCTCTTGCACCGGGCGCGCTTGATATACTTCAGACATACAACTGGCCAGGTAATGTACGGGAACTTCAGAACATTGTGGAACGCTCCTTGATACTATCCAAGGGAGAATCAATTAATTTCAATGCCTTAGAAAGAAATATTATTCCATCTATTGATCCTATGCCGGCCTCTCAATCACAATTTGTGCCTCTGAATGAAACAGTTACCCGGCAGATCCAGCTCGCTATAGAACATACCTGGGGTAAAATATCAGGGCCAGGAGGTGCTGCAGAACTACTTGGTCTGCATCCTAATACTTTGAGAAGTAAAATGAAAAAACTCGGTATCAGTGGGCGCAGGCAGCAGGGGGAGGGGTGATCCAAAGTTTTAATGTTAAATCAGTTTACAATTGATTTTAAATATTCTTTTGAAAAATAAAGTTTACAGATAAAAGGTGAGCGCAGCAATTATTAAAAATCTGCTATTGCTTTACTGCATGGAGAATTTTTGTTTACGCATAAGTCAGCGGCAACTACCGCCGATTTATCACGAAATTTATTTAAAAATTAATGTTTAAACTAACTACAACATTCATAAGAACAAAGCCGCGGTACCAGCTACACTTTTTTGTTGGACATATTTTTTAATTCTTTCATTATCCGATTCCCACAAGTATGAGTCCAATGAACATAATGACTACTCCTACAACCTTTGGTCTATAGGGAGCTTCTCCCATAATCATGATTCCAAGACCTGCTCCCAATGGAATACTGAGTTGACGAAAGGCGACAACGTAACTTACGTTTCTCGCAAAAGCCATAGATATCAGAACCAATGCATATGTCCCATAGATTCCAATGCCCGTAAGGACGGCAGCCCTTTTGTTTACCCGCATAACTTGCCGAAAACTCAAACGCCCGACATGTCTGGAGCCAACAAATATTGCGAGCCATAAAGAGGAACTCAATGCCTCCAGACAAGCATATGTGAGGGTTATGGATATCGTATTAAGCCTGTCCCCAAATGCGTTTCTAAGCTGTCTAAGAGCTTCGTCATCTACCATCGAATACCCTGCAGTGCCAAATGCAGCGACCAGCGCAAACAAACAGGTTGCATTCAAGTAGTCTCTAAGACGTATTTCTGCAAAACGTTGTATCGGTATCAAAAAGCAGCCTCCAACAACCAAGGCAATTCCCAGAATACATTGGAGGCTTACCTGATCCGTTCGCCTTAGAAGGAGCGTTACTATAGTAACCACGATAATAGGGGATGATCGTGCTATAGGGTATGCGATAGACATATCTCCAGATTTGTAAGCACCTGCCAAGGCCCAATAATATAGGCTCATGAAGAAGCCTGTTATTATAAGCAGTGCCCACACTTCTGGAGGAAATTGGAAAAGATTGTTTCTATGAATAACAAGAAGAGGAAACAACACAACAAATCCGACCATATTTGCCACAAGAAAAAAGGATGCCGACGGCTGCTGTCTTTTTGCCAAGAGGTTCCAGCCTGCATGTGTTACGGCAGAGAGAATTAACAGAATAATTGCTGTTTGAGACATGAATTATTATTTCCTATGTTTATATGTCCAACGCTACTCCTCAGGCGAGCTCTTTAGGCTGTCGTCTGCGGGAGATTGTCGATCATGCTCATTCCGTACTTCGTTCTATAACGTTTGCCCAGTTGCTTCAATCTCGTGCATGGGAAGTGAACGCATCTCTCGGAATAGTACTTCCGTCCTTACTTGACGAGATGTTCACAGTTCTTGATTTTGCAGGAGTTACGGTATTCTGATCACTGGCTTGGTTCAGGACTGATTCTTAGGCACCCAGGACACGTATTTCTTTCTTGAACGTATCCCCATCCGCAAGGGGCGATCAAGTCTACCGGAATCGTTATATATTTGTTCTGGTTTGTATTGCGAACATTAGTTATTAACACGTCGGCCACATTTGCAACCCAATTACCATTTTCCGTAATATATATGCCTAAAAGTTACTTTTTACAAGATTCAAATAATCAGTAAATACAGGCTTCTTTAATTTTGTCATACCGCTTTTCGTGACAATTACCACACTTATCATACAGGTTTGATAAGTCCGGCAAAAAAAACTATTCTGAAATTTTGTTATTTTCAGAGTTTTATCCACAATTTTTTCAATATTAATTCAACAGACAGTTAAAAAATCACGACTACAAATAAGAGATGAGCCCAGCCTACCTGAAAAAATTTACATTTTGCCCGAAAAAGGGAAAATCAATACAGTTTTTCTATAAGAAATCATCAGAGTTAACAAAAAATAACGTTTACAGGTAAGAGGTGAGGGTTGCAACCGTTAAAACCAGTTGTGTTTCTATGCAGGGTAAATTTTAAACCTCCTTGTCCGAAACCATATTTTGATATTCTTCTGGGTAATGTTCTTCTAAACAGAGCGGACAAACTGTATGGCTAAAATCAGTGTCAGAGTGTTTATGAAAATACTCTTCTAATTGTTCGTAGAATCCGTCATCGTTTCTAATTTTTTTACAAAACGAGCATATTGGGATTATACCTCTTAATGTTTTTATTTCTTTTGAAGCTGTTTCTAATTTACCAATTAAGGTCTCTGTACTTTTTCCAATAACCCAGGAAATCAGAAACGAGATCACTGTAACGATAAACATTAATACCAGGTTCCTGATTAAAGCAGCATTTGCTGGTCCGAGGACATGAGCCTCCGGAATACCCGCCCATACATATAGAAAAGGAGAATTTTCAGGTTTAAGCCTAATTGGCTCAAAAGCAAATATTCGGTTCCGCCCGTCTGAGCCGGTGCTGATAAAAATTCCTGAATCTTTTGCGGCCTTTGCTATTTGCCAACTCTTGGCTTTGATCGGCTTACCGACAGGGTTTGTTGAGTTCTGTGCAGGGTAGTAAAACAGCCTGATCCCCTGATGATCTGTGATTGAGATAAAAGATCTCTCCGGTAAATTCAATGTATCATGGAAGTGAGAAAAATTGGATAGCTTGATAATCGCGGTTAAAATGGCTTTAAGGCGTCCTTTTTTGTCGAACACTGGATAGGCAAAGGCAAATGCTGGGACAGTTGAGCCCACACGTGAAATTATATACTCACCTACTGCAAAGTCTTTTTTCTCCAAAACTTCTCTGATATGTTTACGATCTGCCAGATTTGTTCTGGTAAAAGACCTGCCTGAAGCTAATACATCACCGTTTAGTTTTATCAAAGAGATGTTGTTATAGGCTGGATTTTGTTCCAAGACATCCTTAAACAGCTCACTACATGATACGGCATCCATAGCCTGGACTTGAGGTAATAGTGACAATGTCGAAAGAATATTCTTTGTGGAATATGTTATTTCTTTCTGAGCTGTCGCCATAGTTTGCGTTAGGTTGAAAACCTTGCTTCTGGCAGATGCTATGGATTGTTGTCTTTGCTCTATGCCAGAATACAAAAGAATTACCAAAGCAGGTAGAACTGCAAACATGACTAAAAGAGATAGCTTTCTGCTTAATGAGTCAAATGATAAAAGTTTCATATTCAGAACCTGTAAAAAGCTGTTTCTCAATGGGAATAAACATCAAGAGGTAATTGATCTGATGTTGCCTGCGCGACTCGCGACAAAGGATAACCAAAATCTATAGTATTTTCTCATTATCGAATAAATTTGTCGAGCATATTCTGTTTTATCCAATGAATTATTTAATTTTTTTAACTGGCAATTTTATCTTCCCCTGAAAAACTACACTAGAGGTTAACCAATTTTCAATGTATTTTATATATTCTCTCGAAAATCGCAGAATACAGGTAAGAGGTGATTCCCACAGGCATGAGCGACTATATTTTCTGGTGTTTCAAAACTGCCCCTCTCCAAATCGAGACAGACACATATCGCTATGTGGGAAAACCCGAATAACTTCATGGGTGTGGTCGATAGGTATAGGCTGAAGTGTGTCCAAACCCAGGTCAATCTCTCTTGATTACATGCTCCTGTGTAACGCCTCTATCCAAATCATTTCATTTACGTAGCACACGAAAACTCTTGTCTATTATGGGTGTAGCCATAGATGACGTTGAAATAATGTCGAAAAATACAAAAGATTCAGGGGATTATAAATCCGTTTGTTAAAAAACCTCAAAAAACGATTAATAATATCTTGTTAATTGAAAACAATGAGTGCTACAACACCCTGGCAAATACGGGTAGAGAGCTTTAAAAATCGCTTTAAATATGTTCAATATGTTCAATATGTTCAATATGTTCAATATGTTCAATATGTACTTTTGTAGAAAAGAAAATTAGGAAAAGTTATGAATGATGATCGAAAATCAATTATTAAATCTATTGGTAAGGCTATTCGATTCTGGAGAAAACTTCAGGGGCTTGATCAGCTTGAATTGTCTGATCGTTTAGGCTCTGTTCGTTCCTATATCGCAAAACTTGAAAATGCTCATGTCGGTATATCTATAGAAAAGCTTTCTAAAATTGCTAATGCGTTAGGAGTTTCACCTTACACCTTGCTTCGTGGAATTCCAAGTGAGGAAGAAGTTGAAATTCTTCTCGATGTTGATGCTGATGTTAAACTTGATGTGACTAAAGAAGAAATGGAACTGTTATTTTGCCAGAGATCTTTGAGTGGTTCAGTGTCACTTGAAATTTATAAGCAAATATTAAATGCAAATCGTAAAGCTGCTTAATATTGAAATAGAGAAGAGGATAGCCAAGTACCCTCTTCAAATGAATTTTCTTTTAATGTAATTAATCCATGCTATTGATTACATGGTCTTCTTAGCAAGGTTTAAATAAAACACACAATGCAAACAACCGTCGAAGACATATACACTCCAGACCTCTCAATCATACTTGAATGCCCAATCCCCTATGACAGTATTTCCGCCGGATTTCCTTCAAACGTTTGCGGTCAGATTGAAGATTATATAAACCTCAATGAACGCCTTATCAAGAACCCTGTTTCAACATTCTTTATGAGAGTTGCTGGAAATTCCATGGTAAAAGCCGGAATATTCCCAGGTGATATCCTCATCGTTGATAAGTCATTAGATGAAGTTGATAAGAATGTTGTGATTGCAATTGTTAATGAACAATTCACGGTGAAACGATACAGAGCTGTGAATGGTGAAATTTTTCTTCAGGATGAAAAAGAAGGTGCTGAGGTTCGGTATAATTGGTTTGAGATTTGGGGCGTTGTGACGGCTTCGATACATTCTTTGTGAGGATTCTTCGTGTTATATTAAGATATATGGGTTTCTAAGTAGTCGCGGTCTGAGGTATTGATCTAATACCTGTAACAGTATAACCGGACCTCAATTAACCCTTGTTGCCGTTTTCGGGGGATGGGCAAAAACCCCCTATTGGCTACCCAGGTTTTATGTTCGATTCTACACTGCTTATAAGTAATTAGCTTAACATGGCTGTGTTTCAATGTAAGTTACGAAGGGTGTTTTGATTAGAAAAAAAAACAAATCACCCTCCTGTCGACAGCTCACTTGCCAACCGAGTTTTGTGATTTGCTTTATAATGTTGATGGATACAGAGGTTTCCCCATTGTGAGCGGGAGGCGTTCCATCACAGCCTAATTTAAGGTATGATTTTATTTAAATACTGTCAAGATTAATTGGGGTGTGGGGAGTAAGGGAACAGTGAGCCGACTTTGAATGTTAGTCTTTAGGTAATAACTAAGATTCATAGTTTTTTAAATTCGTCTTCTTTTATGTCTGTTAGAAAAAATAGTGATTTCAAAAATCTTATAAACTATGTCAGTTGTACCAAGTCCGTAAAAATCTATTTCATGATTTTCATCTTCGCCCCAATATCGGTAATATAAAGTTCCATTGCCTTTATAAAAATCAAGAAATAAATAATTGGTATAGTCATAAATACCAAGATCGGCAAATTCATTTAAAATAGCCAAATTGAATTTAGTACTCTGTCCTGTTTTGCTTTCATAACCGGACATACTAAACCGTCTATGTTCCTTTTTAAAATCTTCATCGTTTACTTTTCTTAATTGACCTTGAATTTCTTCATCAAATGAAAGCCGGTGGCAGATAAATTCAAATACATCTTCTTTTGTTTTTGATTGTAAATCATCCTTTGTCATTTATTCCCCTTAAATTTTTCATTCATGGCCATGGTAACCGATTTAGGGGTGTGGCAACGATTCCTTCATAATATAGCCAAATAAACCCCGTTCACGATCGTAACATATCGATATTTTGAATAATTGTCTAATGTTTTATCGGCCCAGTGACAACGGGACTATATTTCCATTGTGCTGAATGATATAAAATAATTTTTTAAAATAAATACAGATTCTCACCCGAAAGTCATGTTTCCTGAGACGTTTTGTAAAACGATTTAACCAGGAGAAAATCAACTTCCCTTAGAATCAAGTAGTTGATCGTGCAGCTCACTAAGAAAGCTTTCAATTTTCTCAATTACAAAATCTATATAGTTTCTATCAACCTCAATGTGTCTTCCTCTCCTTAAACTTAGGCCTGGAGTGTTAGAAATAATATTCTTTAATATTTTTGTATCTCTGAATTTATTAATATTGCCCTCCGTGTGGACAATACAATTTCTGACTTTATTGAAACTCTTTATATAGCTCCACTCCCCGTTTACAGAATCAAGTTTCAACCCTGATAGCTTTGTTAAGTATTCTTTTGCTCTCACGAGACCATCCCCTTTAAGGTCTTCTAACTTAACGGGGTATTTATCCCTCTTATATAAATGATGGCAAAGAGCATTCATTGAGTTTTCTAAGAATGAATAAAGAGATATTAAAATTGAGTTCCTATACAACCCAATATATATAACTTCGGTCTTGTCATAATCTTCAGCATAGAACTCTATAATATCTTTAATTTCTTCTTCTGGTAAGCCTTTGATTGTGTCTTCAAATAAATCCGATAACCTCTTTTTGTCTGAAGTAAATTTTAATTCCATTTCAAGTGTGTATTGGCGAAATTCTTCAAGCCTACTTATTGCCAAATCTTTTATTATTTTTGAACGAATCATCTTACTCATTGTTTTTGGGCGTTCTACCATTATAACTTTTCCTTTTTGGGGTATTGCAGAAGAACCCCTACTATATGTAAGAACTTAATACTGGTTAGAAACGTGTATAGGGCCGAACATTCCTGTGTTAATAAGCAGATTCCAAACTTTTTTCATTGTTAATGCTGTTTCTTGGTTTACAAAAAGTGATGACCTGCTTCCATGGGGTGAGCCTAAAAAATAAGGGCGCATTGTTTCCCAAGTTTCCCCGGCTTCTGCCCATTCCCAGCAGGGTACTTCCTTTTGAAGCATAAGCGGGATTGCTATCGATGCGGGTATCATGCGATTATTGAAGGAGGAGATTTGTTTTTTCCAATCACAATACACAAGTATAGGGGTTGCACCGGGGTTATACAGTTGAACATCAAGCCGTTCTGCTGAGATCGTAGCAACAGCGAAAGGGTCACGAGAGCTATTTATGTCAAATTGATTAATAGGTAATGCTTTAACAGAATCTATAATTTCCTGACCATCACCATAAGGGCACGTAATAAATGCATTCACAAAATACCTAGTATGGTCTAAACCTTTATAACCACACCCATCACTAGGAGACATTGTTGGGCATTTGTCGTCATGATTTGTAACTAAAGGATGCCAAGACGGATAACCATCAACAACAGGACCATATTTTTCCACAATATCAAAAAGCTTATTTGTGGCTCGTTCTTTTTCGCCTGCTTCAATCTCTCTTGAAATAAGATAATTTTTAACGGACTCAAATCCATTTTTCGCTGATTCATCTGCTCTAAATGCCATTGACTTTCTCCCCCACCTTTTTTAAAGAGTTTTCTAATCTATCATAATTTCTTTCTTTTCTGCACAATAACACCTTTCAACGCATATAGCAACAATATTGTGCGCCATAAAGCGTTATCATGATAGAGGGGAGATATTGGGGATATTGGGTTTCCTTAAACATTTAGGGCAAAGTCGAGGTCCGACCTCGATTCCTGAAATATTTTATATATTCGACTCTAATTCATTAAATTTGCAGGTAAATATGACGCATCCTTTATTGGTTCCGGCACCTTGTCAAATCTCAAATCAAAAGATCCAAATCTATTATAGTGCTCATTCCTATATGGAGCCAGAAAAGATAAAACCTCTTCTGATATTTCATGCCCTTCATCTGTAAGATCATTAAGAATATTTGTCATTGTGTTCACATTGTTAAAAATCAACAGATTTGCCACAAGATGATTATACTTGATAATTTTCCTTTGTTCATCACGGATATTTTCATTAATAACACCATGGCCACCAAAGGCAACCCAGTCAATAAAATTATTCCACTCCTCAGAGTTAATTGTTGCTGCGCGAATTGTTTTTCGTAAGTCTTCATCTGATATGTAGTCCAATAAAAACAAGGTCCGAATAACCCTGCCAAGTTCACGAAAGGCGAAATACAGTCTATTTTTTCGACTATAAGTACCTAACTTTCTGAGAATAGTTGAAGGCGTTATATTACCCTTACTGATTGATAGAGCAATTCGCAACATATCCGGTAGGTGTGTTTCAATAAGTTTCCAGTTGATATGGTCTGAGAATATTTCATCAATATTATTGCTTTTAATATGTTTGTCCGATTTATAAAATTTCAACTTTTTCAATCCTCTGATTCGTGGCATCAACTTAATACCCAAGAGGAATGCCAGGGCAAAAACCACTGATGATTGTCCCTGGGTATCGGCATGCAAAGTATCAGGACGTATTTCTGATTTATTTTGCATTAACCCATCCAAAATATATACGGCTTCCCAGACTCCACATGAAATAAAATTGCTGAAAAGTGCAATATAGTTATCAGAGACATGATAATAACCAATACCACCCCAGCCTCCATACCTTATATGATACTCGCTCAGTAAATTCCGTTGGTACATATCCCATTTTGTGCCGTCTGCTGAGGCACTTTTACCATCACCCCATATTTTAGGAAGCCAGAATTTATTATAACCATTGATAGTATCTACTATGGCGTTTTGAATTTTTTCTTCGTCAATATGTCTTTTATTAACATAGGCGATTTGTTTTCTGTCCACACCTTTCATAGATCTTGCTGTTTGAGTTGGCCCTAAATTGCATCCATAACAAAATGCTGTTGTAATATACCGTTCTTGTGGTGCTTCTATTTTTGTCCCGTAACCTGAAATGGGCTTAAAATGTGATGTCCAGTTCAGCCAATGCTCTGTATCGGTTAATACGTCTATTACGTTTGTTTTTGGCATCCGTTCGGAAAGCAGTTTTTCAATTTTATCCAAATTGTCAGGCTTAACCCTTTTACCGGCTTTTCCTACAACAAGTTGGCCATTTTTTATTGAAACCGATTCGTTTGTTGGAAATGAGTCGTCAGTTTTTTTAATTGACTCCTGAAGCTCACTTGTTAAAGAATTAATGAACATGGCCGGATTATCTGAATAACCAATCCGGTTACAATAATCATTTATTTCATCATGGTAGACTTCCCAGGAGACAAGTTGCTTACGATAATCTCCATACTTGTCACTACCATCAATATACAGGTCGCCTGATTTTAACTCCAACATTACACATGAAAAAAGACAAATCTCAAAATACTTCCGATTTACTTCATATACCCGAGATCTTTTTTTAGACTTCGCAGTAACAAGTCGCCACCATCTCTCAGGAATCCATGAGATATTTAAAATATCTGTGTCTTCTAATACTTCAATATCTTTTTTTGTGTTAAGAACGATTGATAGTTGTTCTGCTTTGGACTTTTTGTTTTTGATTATAAAGTCGATTGATTTTTCAAGAGATTTATCAGATGTTGTTGATTTGATTTTAAGAATATCAATAAAATCAAAGAAATTCTTTCGTTGTGACGTGAACAACTTGGGAAGGAAAGGAAGATAATTATTTTCTGCATAAACCATGTGATTTTTGCACTGTTGCATTATGACATCTGCTTTATTACCAATAATTTTATTGATAGCTTTTATTTGATTCTCTTCTGAACTCCATGCAGTAATGATTTTTTCTAAAGTATCGACTAAATTATCTGTTTGATCCTGATGAGTAGAGCGATGTGTGTCTAATGCATCTTTACCACGATTATGGAGAGACTGAACTCTTTTAATAAAAATATCAGCAAAATCATCAGACGCTTTTGTTGCTTGCTCACGAATCAATGAAACAATCAAAGTTAAACGTTTGCTTTCTTTCATTTCATTAATATGGGCAAGATCTAATGTTTTAGCCTCATCAGAAAAATGTTTCAGTTTTATTTCTGGTATTTTATCGAGAATTGAGTCATTAACATTGATGGATCTGAGCCACTTCATATGCTTTACGAACTCTCTCATCGTGTTGGTTGTCGGCTGCTTGGGTTCCTGTTTTATCTGAAATAACAAGCTACGATTACCGTCTTTTGGTCTTTGTAGCAAATTAAAAATGTTTTTCCGACCCACAGGGGTAAGTTCATTGTAGATTTGAGAGTAAAATATATTGTTAACGTCACTCCGAGCTTTTACTGAAGCTCGATAAAGAATTGTGAAACCAGGTAGTTCATACTTTTGATGGACAAGCTCTTCAATACAAACATTTATAATATCTGCCAGAATGTCTTTTGTTTGAGCAGCCCTAGCCATAGAGTTAATCATTACTTTTTCGCCGTCACCTGAAAAAGCTTTTACTCCAAGGAATGTCCGGATTAAATGTTGATGCTTCCAGCGAGAACCTTTTTTATCGTATTTGTGGATTTCAGGTACAAATCGTTGTAGCCCTGAGCTATATCCAATGTATCGTATAACTTTTTTTGGTATTTGATCTATAGCCGGGAAATACCCAAGCCTCTGGAAAACTTTTGTAAAAACCAGTAAGCCCAGTTTTGATATTGAGGCATACGTATGTCTTTTTATAAATTCAAGGTCTTCATCTTGAGGCGTGTATATTTCATTGAGTTCTTTTTCAGAAATATTCGATTTTATTCTTGGATATGCAGTTTCATGAATCGCTGTCAATTTTTTATTACCCTTACGAATTTTTACCACTAAATAAAAATTATATGCTATGACAAAAACGATGGTTTATGACACATATAAACCGACCAATGATAAAATATCAGAATATATCTATATTCTGTGACAAAATTGATGTCAAAAATAAAATGACAAAGAACGATTATTTTTATGGGTAGTGTCGCAGTTTACAGGAAATATTTATGTTAATAGGTTATGCGAGAATATCAACAATAGATCAAAATTTTGATCTACAGGTTGATGCGTTAAAAAAAGTTGGTTGCGGGAAAATATTCCAAGATACTGCAAGCGGATCAATATCAGATCGAAAAGTATTGAATGAAACGATCGAATATTTACGTTCTGGTGACACACTTGTAGTTTGGCGACTTGACAGGTTAGGTAGATCGCTAAAAAAGCTTATTGAGTTTACAAATGAGCTGAACGAAAGAAAAATTGGTTTTAAAAGTATAGTAGAATCCATTGATACTACTACTACAACAGGACGGTTTTTTTTTCATGTTACTGGTGCCTTTGCAGAACTTGAAAGGAATCTCATCCGTGAGCGCACTAAAGCAGGTTTGGATGCTGCTCGGGCACGTGGTAGAAAAGGTGGGAGGCCAACGGCTATTGACTCTAAAACATTTGAAATAGCTTTGCAGTTATACAACGATAAAAAAATATCAGTTGGTGATATGTGCCAACGATTAGGTATTGTTAAAAGAACTTTTTACAGGCACTTGGAAAAACACAACAAAAAGTGTTTTGATAATAATGAAAATTGACTTATATCCATTCAAAATGTATATTCGATTTTATGTTTAGACGAATTATAACATTATTGCTTCTGTTAGCTTCTGTGTTCCCAGTATTGGTGTCATTCGGAAGCCATGATTTCAAACATGCCATGCATGTTATTTACGAATCGCAATCAACAAATAAAACGCATGAACATACTGCACACAATCATTCTAAGCCAGAAACACTGCCACAACATCACCCAATAGATATCAGTTTGGGGTCTTTCTTTAAAGATTACTTTTATGGTCGTTCGCAAATTTCTACCGGTGAAAAAAATCAGTTTGTAGAAAAGGCTCAAAAAAAACTGGTTGATAGCTATCTCTCCATTCGAGATGAACCCCAGATAGAAACCACTATATTGCCAGTTAAACAAATGGAACCTGGCGTTCTCTCTCGCAATGACTTATATCTTAAAACGCAGAGACTGCGCATTGATGTTTAAATCTCATTATTTCCGACTCCACTCCGTTTAAATTTTTTTTACTATGTTTGAGTAACGTCTGACTCTTGTTGTATAGCTGTGCTCTACAAAGTAATCTATTGAAATAATGAAATGAGGTTTAAAAATGACTCAATATTTATATTCGCAAAGAC
>JQIA01000850.1_pt1 | contig 16104 bp, 16 predicted proteins | sample 811431 | NCBI WGS metagenome assembly JQIA01 (sample SAMN02998118, study PRJNA258478) | marine sediment metagenome | biome: marine; feature: seafloor; material: sediment; isolation source: oil-polluted sediment collected from 3 locations (0.5 km, 0.7 km and 0.9 km)... | place: USA: Gulf of Mexico ... | reverse complement strand
ACCAGCAAGCAAATGATTATTTTGCCCAGTTTACCAAGTTGAAACCTGAAAATTCAGAAGGATGGAGATCGTTAGGATTATCACAAGAAAATCTTGAAAATATTGAAGAAGCGAAGAAGAACTACATAAAAGCAGTTGAACTGGATGAAAAAAATGCAGTTGCCATTTCAATGTTGGGGGCAATATTTAGCAAGCAGGGTGATCACCAGCAAGCAAATGATTATTATGACCAATTTACCAAGTTGAAACCTGAAAACTCATATGGATGGATACTGTTAGGAATATCACAAGAAAGTCTTGGAAATATTAAAGAAGCAAAGACAGCCTTTTTAAAATCAATAGAACTCGATAAAAATTATAGAGCTATTGCTTTATATTCCAGGATGTTAATTAACAATAAGGAAATTGCTGAAGCACAGATGTATCTTTCCAAAGCGGCTGCTGAGAATTTTGAAAATTCTGAAGCATTAAATACTATTGGTGAAGTATATCGTGAAAATGGAATGTTTAAAAACGCAGTTCCAGTCTATACGCAGGCAATAAAAGCTGAACCAGAGCATATTTATCCGTATTTTAATCTTGTATCATGCTCTATTGGGCTAAATGATATTGAAGGTTCTTTAAAGCATTTTGAACATGTAATGAAAATAGCAGCCAAGCTTAAATCGGATGATCAGATAATTCAATGCTTTGAAGAAAATTTTACAACACTTTTTTTGCATGCTTCGTCTGAGAAAATATCTTCATATCTTGAAAAAGCTATAGCAATAATTAAAAAATATTCATTTTTAGAGCAATTTGATAAATCAATTCCGGAAACTGTATTCGGCTTGCTTAGGCAGAACGAGACAATTGAGATAAATCGCTTTGAAACGATTGAAAGTTCTATGCAAAATATCGTTCAGGAAAACAGATCAGTAATTGTACCATTGAAGTTTCTTAATATCGGTATCAGGCATTTAAAAAAGAATGAGAAGAATGTTCTGATGAAATTCACAAAAGAGGAAAGAGCGACTTTTAAAAAGTTTGTTCTCGACTTAATAATATAAGCAAAAGAGAGATTAACTTAAAATATCTGTTAGCGAATTACATAATAAGAGGATATCTTCTTTTGAGTGCATTGATGTAAGACTAATTCTAATAATGGCTTTGCCCAAAGGGACGGTGGGGAATCTTGCCGGGAAGGTGAAAATATGTTTCTTTTGCAGCTCTTTTGTAATTTTAACGGTTTTTTCTTCATCACCGATTTCAATTGCAAGTATATGGGCATCCCCGGCAACTTTGAAGCCCTTGTTTTCTAACGTAGCTTTTGCGAAGTTACTTATGTTTTGGAGATGTTCTCTTTTGTCATCGGCTTGTTCTATTAACTGAAGAATATCTATTGTTGCAGCTGCGTGTGCCTCGGGGAGTGAGGTCGTATAAATATAAGGAGATGCGAAGTTGACAAGGTATTCTCTCAGTAATTTGGGTAACAGAACAAATGCACCAAAAAGACCAAAGGATTTTCCAAAAGTGCCGACACCGATATCGGCAACGCCGCCTGAAACACCCCGGCCTTTATACCCAACGGCACCATATGAATGGGCTTCATCTGCAATACAGAGGAATTTGTGTTTTGACTTCAGGGCTTTTAAGGCTTTAAAATCAGCAAAGTCACCATCCATACTGAAAAGTGCTTCTGTAATAACAGCTATGTTTTTATCTTTGGCCGCAACAAGTTTTTTTTCAAGATGAGATAAACTGTTGTGTTTATAGCCGGTAAAATCAGCACCGCTGAGTGATATCCCCTTAATACTGCTGGCATGAACATGTTTATCGAAAATGATTTTGTCATCACTCTCAAACAGCGTTGACAGGAGGCCAACATTTGCCTGGTAACCAGATGGGAAAAAAACAGCATCTTCATAGCCAAAGTAATCTGCATAGCTTTTTTCAGCTTCACGCATTGTTGCAAAATTACCGGTTACAAGTCTGGAAGAAGATGAAGATGAACCGTATTTTTCAAAATTCCTACTAACGATTTTTTTGACATTATCCGAAGAACCAAATCCAAGATAATCATTGGATGCAAAATTGATCATTTTTTTATTATCAATATACAGAAACTTCCCTATTTTTTCGGAAATTACAGGAGGATTCCGGAATAATCCGGATTTTTTCTGCTGCTTTATTTTTTTTGAATATCTTTCATTAAGCATGAAAATATACTCCGGTAATGTTTTGAAAGCTGTTGTTTTTGAAACGTTTCGCTATAGTCAGTTACTGCAATGATTAAATCTGCTTTGAACATTTCAGTTTTTGCAATTTCAGCTGTTATTGAATATGCAAAAGCAGATTTACCACCACCGGTTACTTTGCCTGTGATTTCATATTCACCATATACTTTTTCAACTGCGGCTTCAGTGAAAGTGTTAATTTTTAGCAGAAAGGCATGGCGTTGAAATTCTGTCGCATATCGGGTGTGCAGTGCACATATCTGGGCGAGAGTTTCAACTTTTAAAGAAAGGATTAGATTTTCTTCATCAAAAGATTTTACTGCTTTTACCGAATTTTTGGTTATTTGAATTATTTTATCCGGCATCATGAAACGATCAAGACCGGTATTGATTCTTAATTGTTCCATTTTTTAATCACCAACACAGTATTCTGCCCACCAAAGCCAAAATTTTCAAGCAGAATTGATTCAGGGAAAAAGGAGAGCGGCTCTTTGGCAAAGTTAACATTTATATTACATGACTCGCCCAGATTTCTGACTTGAGGCCAATAACCATTTTTAAGACAGGCAAGCGTGACGCCAAGCTCTACTGCGCCACATGAAGATGCAAGGTGGCCCATCCATGATTTTAAAGCAATAACGGCAGGCCTGTTCTGCTCAAAAATTCGTTCAATGAGATTTGCTTCCATTGAATCGTTTAGTTTTGTACCAGTGCCGTGGGTAGAGATAAGGTCGATTTTATCAGGAGAGGTGTCTGCCTCTTTGAGTGCTGCGTGAACTGCTTTTTCTGCCCATTTCCCATCGGGTTGGGGTGCAGTCATATTGTAACCGTCGATAGATGCACCGAAACCGCAGACCTCAGCAAGAATTTTTGCCCCTCTTTTTTCAGCACTCTGAAGTGACTCAAGAAGGAAAAAGGCCCCGCCTTCTCCGGGAATAAAACCGGTTCTGTTAATACCAAAAGGACTGTAGCCAGTTTCAGGGTCTTCCTCTCCAGACCATAGAGCCTGAGCTTTTTTATAGGCCAGAATGCCGCCCGGGTTTAATCTGGAATCACCACCACCGGCGAAAGCAAAATCAAGATAGCCGTCTTTGACTTTTCGGTAGGCTTCACCTATTGCTGAAAATGACGCAGCGCAGGCTGAACCCGATGTTATGTTTTCACCGTGGATTCCTGCTAGGCGTGCAATTGCTGAAGCCGTAGTGTTTGGTAGAAATTTCAGAATCCATAATGCGGATAACCCTTTATCAGATATTTCACGGTTTCTGATGTTAGGAAATTCAGAAGAGATATCAAGATTTGGACCTGCGCCTGAAAAAAGTCCGGCATTTTCGAGTTGTTCTTCAGTCAATCCAGAGTTTTTAATTGCCATCATTGCTGAAGCAACAGCAAATCTTACCCCACGATTCAGGTAGCGAGCATCTTTGTATCTGCCGGTGTAGGTTTTCAGGTTGAATTCGTGAACAGGCGCGGTTGCTGTTTCTGTATCAAAATCGGGTCTTTCAAAAACCGGGCTCCTGTTTTTAAGATGATGAATAACCTCGTCATCAGTGCTGCCTATCGGTGAAATAATACCCTTTGAAGTTACCACAACCCTATTAGCCATTATTAAATTTCCATATAAATATCTGATACTGTTTTTTTTAGTATCGGTTTAGGTTTTTCATCAGGAAAACCAGCTGTTACAAAGCAGTTTATACGAATCTCTTTATTGATTATTTGACTCGCATTTTCAATGTAGACAAGAGGTGCCGTTAATACGCATGTCCCAATACCGGTTTCAGCCCCTTTTAACAGAAAGGCTTTTAATGACAGGCCTGTAGAAATATCAAGGTCTGTATTTTGTTTCTTATCACTTGTTAGAATATTTGCTTTCAATAGTATATCAGAAAGAGATTCAAAACTTTCGACACCGACGGCAAACAGATACGGTGCGTTGAACATAAACTCTGAAAATCTGAAATATGCATTGATTCTGTTTTTTATTTTTTTATTGCCACCTGACTTTTCAAGGCGTTCTAAAAAAGTATCTTTACCCTTTAACATCTCCTGATAAAGCTCTGACCGAATCGCTTTTGATTTTATATCAATAAAACGCACCGGTTGTTTGTTCGAGGGCGATGGGGCAGAGGTAGCACTTTTGAGCATATCTTCGATAAGGTGCCATGAAGGTTTTTCAGATTTGTATTTTCTGATACTTCTTCGGGATGTTATGATTTTATCAAGTGAAAACATATTTGTTTATTATTGTCCGGTTTATCTCTGATACTCTAGTAAAAAATATATAGATGGCTAAGGCAAAGGGCCCATATACGCTGCGAAGCAAGTGCCCTTGGGGTACAAAATTTAGTGATTTGCCAGGCTTGAAGTAGTACCTGTTGTACGTCAAAAGTCTGGCAATCAAAAAAACGAAGTAGATGGGGCTTTTTACGACGCCATCTTATTTGTTTTTCCAGTTAATATAGCTGATAAGGTCTTTTACTTTTAGCACCGGGCCGCCACCTAAGTCGTTCACCATTTCTTTGATTCTTGCACCTGAAAGGTACGGGTATTTTTCCATAAGGTATTCCTGCATATCGTCAGGAGTCTTCTTGGGTTCATCAAGATAAATCCGAAGCATTTTTAAAAAAATTTCATCATCATCGATTTCAATCTGAAATTCTGAATTTAAGGTAACAGCTAATTCTAACAGGTCAATTGATTCTGCGTCGAGCTCTCTGATGAGGTAAGTTTCAGAATCTATCTGATGTGCATCTACATCCAGAATATCCGCCAATGTACCTGTAACCTTGTCTAAAATATCCATAATACAATTCCTTATTTCCCTGAGGTTAGGCCGCCATCCATCACAATTTCTGTGGCATTGAACCCTCTGGCTGAATCGGAGAGAAAAAACATTATTGTCTCTGCTATCTCCGATGAAGTTAAAGCCATTCCTACAGGTATTTTGTTAAAAACTTCATTTTTATTTTTTAATATGTATTTTTCACCGCGGCCTGAATTTACATAACCTGGCCTAAGTGACATTGTTGTAATTCCTTTTCCGCCAAGTTCAAGACCGATATTTTTATATAACGCTTCTCCGGCCAGCTTAACCGCAGAGTAAAAACCCTGTCCTTTGTTTGGCATTTTTGCTGCTGTTGATGAAATAAAGAGTAGTCGTCCATTTTTTTTTGGCAGCATATTTCGAGTAATCTTTTTTAGTAGTTTTGCCCGAAATCCGATGCTTTCATCAATAAACGCGTCAATTTTATCATCATCGGCTGATGCTACAAGGCTTTCAAAATCACCTTGAGCAAAGTCTACCAGATAATCGAAGGCATTCTGATTTAGCAAGTCTATATTGTCAAGTGTTGCAGGGTCAGAATAGTCGAGATTAACAGTGAAATAGTTGTCAGAATTATTCCCCAAAGTCTCTTCAATAAGAGCCCTGCTCTCCTCACTCCGATAGGTCAAATAAGGTGTGATCGATGACTCCATCAGTAATTTTGCAAGAGAAAGAGCGATACTACAGTTCCCGCCTGTTATAAGAGCAGTTTTTCCCGACCAGAAAAATTTCATATTAATATTTCTCCTGTGACGGCAGTTTTTTTACCGTTAAAGAGTTTGCAGGAAAAAACCGACGAGGCCTCAGTAATAATAAATGTATAGTCTCCCGGTGGGATAAATTTTCTAAACCTGAAGTTGATTATGGTATAGTTCTTCATGATAATATTCTGTTTGATTAAAGTCTTAACGAATGCATCAATAATAAGGCTGCCAGGTACTACGGGACTCCCCGGGAAATGCTCAAGATATATCTTATCCGTCGGGTCAAATAAGAAGGTACCTGATATATTTTTTGCTTCTGACATTTTATTTTCCTGTCGTTAGCCCATATGCTTTAATCATATCAATATCCATCTTTAAATCACGCCCTGAAGTTGTCAGGTAGTTGCCAATCATTAGTCCATTTGTACCAGCAGGGAAAATCCATGACTGGAAATCTTTAAGTGTAATTTCCCTGCCGCCGCAAATGGTAATATTTTTTTCCGGATTAATGATTCTCACAAGTGCAATGATTTTGATGGCATCCAGTGGGGATAATAATTCCATATCCTCCATTCTTGTCCCGGCAACTGGATTTAAAAAATTGATTGGGATAGTGTCAATATTGAGATTTTTTAAAGTAAAAGCAAGCTCAACACGCTGAGCCCAGGATTCACCGAGGCCGAAAATACCACCGCTGCAGACATTAAATCCATGCTTTGTAGCGAGGTTTATCGTATCAATGTCTTCAGAGTATTTGTGAGTTGTGCAGATTTTATCAAAATGGCTTTCAGCTGTTTCAAGGTTATGGTGATACCTGGTCATCCCACTTTCTATCAGTTTTTTTGCACTCTTTTCTGAGAGCATTCCAAGAGAGCCGCAAACGGTCAGATTTGTTTTCTCTTTAATTTTCCTGACGGCTTTACATATTTGATCGATTTCTTCGTCTGTTAAAGAGTGCCCGCTAGTGACAACAGAATAATGTGTTGCACCGGATGCATGCATTGAAAGGGCATCTTTAATAATTGCATCGGGGCTTAATAGCGGATATGTCTCAATTTGAGTCTGGTGAAATGATGATTGTGCACAGAACGCACAGTCCTGAGAGCATTTTCCTGATTTCGCATTGATGATACTGCAGAGGAAAATCTTATTTTTTTTGAAACGTTTTCTGATTTTTTCTGCACAGAAAAGAAGGTTTGTTATCTCAGAATTATCAATTTCGGCAAGACTTTCAGCCGCTTCCCTCGAAATAGAATATCCGGGGATATTAATAATGTTTTCGGTTATTTCAAATAATTTATTTTTAAGCATTCTGTCCCACATTTAATTTTTATTGAATAGGGATAATACTGCAATCAGGAATGTATTGTCAACCTGAATTACTTGGTAGGTTTACAATGGCGGAAGGGGGCGACTGTGGGTCTGGTTCAGCAATAGTTAATGTTATAATAGGTGTCTGACCTGGAAGGCTTTTAGCTTTCAATCGGGCGGTGGGTATGTTTGTAATAATAAAAATCTTATAGCTTAATAGTTCTTCATGAAATTAACGACACGACGACATTCTTCAGTAAGTAGGATTAATACATTGTCTGCATTATTTATATCGCCGGTTCGCCCCATCTCTTCAAGTTGAAATGCGAATTCTGCAGCGTGAATAGCGGCTAAATATTTCAGGCTCCCTTTGAAAGCATGTGCCGTTTTTTCAAGTGAATCAGGAGCGGCTTCTTTAATTGCTGTTTTAATCGAAGATAGCATACTGTCACAATCTTCTATAAAATCGTCAAAACATTCTCTTAAAAGTTCATCATCGTCATCCATTATTTCAAGCAATTCTTTCATATCTATGGGGCTGTTCAATGTATCGTCCTCCTTTTGATGGGAAGAATATAAAAAAGTGATAGAAAATTATTAAAAATGATAGTTGTTAATTCAATGTTTAGTGTTTGAAACAACCAAGTATTGACTGGGTTTTAAACTGTATCAGCTATTATCTGTTGCCCTAAATAATATAGTAAAGAGCTTCTAAGGTCAAAACAAAAATTTCTGATTGCGAAATATCAATACAGTATTCATGCCGTTACGAATTTTTCTTTTCAAATATCTTACGAAATATGTTATTATGTTAAGTAATTGAGTTCGTTACTCATCAACAATCAGAAAACTACGAAAATCCAGTGTCTTTTTATTAATTATCGATGATTTTCAATTTATTGAATATATTGGTGTTTTTTAACTCTTGAGGATGTTGTAGCTGTGGACCTCCTGTTGGTAATGATTAATGCACAATTAACTGCTGTACATTCAGTGTCCGGTAAAATGGCAGCCATCTGCATTTGTGCTTTTTTATCTGTTTGCGCGCTCGCTTTCTGGCAATATTTAATTTTACGAAGAGAGAAAGCCCTTTTCCTTCTTGATTCTGAATTAAGACAGGCCGCAGAAAATGATTTGTTTATCATCAATGAAACAATTCTTCAGAAAAACAGAATTATCGATGACATGATAAAAAGAAAAAATCTCTACCAGATTTTTTTTAAGAATTCGAGTGATGCGTTTATGGTTATTGAAAATGATATTTTTATTGACTGTAACGATGTTGCAATAAAAACTTTTGGCTGTGACTCAAGAGAGGATTTTATTTTAAAATCTCCTATCAGCTTTTCCCCAGAGTTTCAACCGGGAGGCGAAAGATCTTCTGATCTTGTTAAATCATATTTTGATAAAGCTTTTGAAAACAAAGGGCACCATTTTGAATGGGTACATTGCAAAAAAGATGGATCAGAGTTTTATGCTGATGTTGTGTTAACAGCCTTTGAAACAGAAGAGCAGATTTTACATCTGGCGGTAGTACGAAATACTACCCGAAAAAAGCAGATAGAAAAAGAGTTGCGAAATGCAAAAGAACTGGCGGAGAAGGCAAATTTATCCAAAAGTGAATTTCTTGCAAATATGAGTCATGAAATAAGAACTCCTTTGAATGGTATAGTTGGTATGACGGAGCTTGTCATGGATTCGGTTCTTGATGAGTACCAGGCAGATCTGATGACAACAATTGACAATGAGGCCTCTTCATTGGTTAATCTTGTTAATGATATTCTTGACCTGTCAAAAATTGAAGCCGGGCGTTTTGAACTTGAAAAAATTAATTTTAATATCTGTATTATGCTTGAAGAGTTTGTCAGATCTTTTTCGATACGAGCTTCTTTAAAGGGATTAGACTTTATTCTTTATATCGCTCCCGATATCTCACCGGTTGTTTTTGGTGACCCAGGGCGGTTAAGACAAATCCTGACGAATCTGGTTGGTAATGCTTTAAAATTCACTAAAGAAGGTGAGATATCTATTTTTGTGGAGGTTGAAAAAGAAACAGAAGATAAAATAGTGTTACTTTTTAAGGTGGCTGATACTGGTATTGGTATACCGGAAGACAAACAGAAACGTATTTTTGAAAGCTTTACGCAAGCTGAAAGTTCTACAACAAAAATTTATGGTGGAACCGGTCTCGGTATAACAATTGCCATGCAGCTTGTTGAGCTGATGCAAGGAGTAATCAAAGTAGAAAGTACTGTCGGAAAAGGCTCAACCTTTTTATTTAATGCTGAGTTTGAAAAGGTGTCTTGCTCACTTCCCCCAGTTTTATCAACTGATGTGAAAATATATGGTTTGAAAACATTGATTGTTGGGGTCAATAATACAAGTCGTGATGTTATCAAAAGGTATCTGGCCTCTTATGGCTGTCATATTGAGGAATGCGATACTACAGAGAAAAGCCTTAAAATACTTAATCAATCAGTGGAATTGGGTTCACCTTGTAGACTTATCGTTGTTATTCACAACGTTAAAGGTCTTGATGGTTTTGAATTTTCAAAAGAAATTCGATCCGATGATACATTAAAGAAGACTCCGATATTAATGATAACAGCTGACGGAAGACGCGGTGATGCTGTTATCTGTAAGGAAATAGGTATCGATGGATATCTTCCTAAACCGATTCAACAGAAAAATTTGATTTGTGCGGTACAGATTTTAGTGAGTGAGGACGGAGACAAAGAAGAGAAAAGTGAAAAGGACTTAATTACACAATACGCCTCATCAGAATCATACAAAGCCGGATTCAGGATTCTTTTGACGGAAGATTATTCGGTTAACCAGAAGATTGTTTTAAATAACCTCATCGGTGCAGGTTACTATACTGAACTTGCTGAAAACGGGCAGATGGCAGTTGATATGTTTCAGGTAAATTCGTACGATCTAATATTAATGGATATGAAGATGCCTGTGATGAATGGTCTTGAGGCAACAAAAAAAATCCGTGAAGTGGAAGCTTTAAGGCAGAAAAACAACAGATCAATACTTGGGCAGAACCATGTTACGATTGTAGCGCTTACGGCAAGTGCAACAGAAGAGGACCATAAAAACTGTCTTGAAGCAGGTATGGATGATTTTATTGCCAAACCGCTAAGACGAGGAGAATTACTCCGACTAACTGAAAAATGGGCAACTGACCATTGGAGGAAGCAGAATAGTATTGAAAAGAAGTATCTTATGCCTGAAAAGGATGAAATATCTGAAATAAACATTTTACTTGTTGAAGATACGCTGACCAATCAGAAAATTATGCTTCAAAATCTTAAAAATATTGGTGTGCAGACAGAACTTGCTGAAAATGGTGAAGAAGCTGTTGAGGCATTCAAAAAGAAAACATTTGATCTTATTATTATGGATATTCAAATGCCTGTAATGGATGGTTACGAAGCAACGAAAGTAATAAGAGAAATTGAAAATATCGACCTGTCTAATACAGACAGAAGAATACCCATAATAGCTATAACGGCAAATGCTATCAAAGGGGATAAAGAAAAATGCTTTGATTCAGGCATGGATGATTATGAAACCAAGCCAATAAAAAGATGGAAACTGTATGAGATTATCGAAAAGTGGTTTCCTGGGATTACGTCTTGTGAAACGTCACCAAAAGAAAATGGTCTACCTGAAATAATTGAAAATATTCCAATTAATTACAAAAAGGCATTGGCTGAATTTGGCGACGATAAACAGCTTTTTACTGAAGTTTTTGATGAGTTTATTGAGAACGTTGAACATCAGATAAAAGAAATCAAATCTGCTCTCAAAACGGATAACAGCAGTGTTGTTTCAAGACTTGCCCACTCAATAAAAGGGGGGGCTGCGAATCTTCTTGCCCCTGGTTTAAGTTTTGCCGCAGGTGAACTTGAAAAAGCAGGGAATGATAAATCTCTTGATAATGGAGAAAGTATGCTTGCAACACTGGAGTATGAATTTAATAGATTAAAGTCATATAATGAAAAAAAAAGTTGATCGTACAAGGTTGATAAATGCCATTACCTATAAAACCAAAAATTTTGATTTATGAAAGAGGCACTGAAGGCATTATTACTTTCAAAAATCAATTAGCAGATTTGAACTGTGATCTTTATTCTGTTCACGATACAGAAGAATTCTGTCAGCTCTGTCTGGCAGGTGATTTTGCGCTGGTTTTTATCGATGTCAATTCCGGACAGAATGAATCACTTTTTCTTGTTGAAAAAATTCGTGACCAGGAAAATGCCGGGAGCACACCAATTATTTTTATCTCTGAAGAAAAGATTGATCATACGGTGACTTTACTAGGATATGAAGTCGGAGCGGTCGATTTTATAACCCTGCCGATTGAAGATATTGTTGTTAAGTCTAAAACGAGAACTTTTCTGGAACTGTATAATATCAGAAATTCTCTTGAAAAAAATGCGGAAGAGCGCTTGAGAACCTCAGAGGGAAAATACAAAAGTCTTTTCGATACAAGTAGAGACGGTATTGTCTTTATGAGCCTTGAAGGCAATATTGAAAATGCGAACAAAGTATATTGTGAACTGCTTGGCTTTAATCTTGAGGATTTGATATTTACGACCAGCAAGCAGCATACACCTGAAAAATGGTGGAAAAGTGATGCTGAAATTTTTGATAATCAGGTGATGAGAAGAGATTATTCAGATGAATATAAAAAAGAATATATCCGGAAAGACAAAACGATTGTCCCGGTGCTTGTTCGAACGAGTCTTGTTCGTGATGAAAATGGCAAACCCTTAAGATTGTTGAAGGTTGTTAGAGATATATCCGAGAGACGAAAGATGGAGCGTCAGCTGAGACAGTCACATAAAATGGAATCGGTAGGCACACTTGCCGGTGGTATTGCTCATGACTTCAATAATATTCTGGGTGCTATTGTCGGTTATGCACAACTTGCTCAATATAATATCGCTAAGGATAATCCGGCATCTGAAGATATTTCAAATATCATTTCCGCATCCGGCAGGGCCAAAGAACTGGTTACACAGATTTTAGGCTTTAGCAGGGATTCTGAACGAACAATGCAGCCTGTTCGGTTGAATAGTATTGTTAAAGAGGTTTTGACTCTTATAAGAGCCTCTTTCCCAAGTACGATAGAAATTGTAAAAAATATTTCAACGGATGGTACAGCTATTGTAGCAGATTCGACTGAGATGCATCAGGTCGTCATGAATATTTGTACCAATGCATTTCATGCAATGGAGAAAAATGGGGGGTGTTTAACAGTAAACCTTGAGTCTGCTGAAATTGTTGATGATAACATTGAATTATTGACAGGATTGAAGAAGGGTAATTATGTCAGGTTATCAATCAGAGACAATGGTTGTGGTATTGAACCAGAAATAGTCGAGAGAATTTTTGATCCGTATTTTACGACGAAGAAAAAGGGCGCAGGCACCGGGCTGGGCTTGTCCCTTGTACATGGTATTATTAAGAACCATGGCGGCTGGATTGATGTAAAGAGCTCAGTGGGAGAGGGCACAGAAGTCACAGTTGTATTTCCACGGTTAAATGTTACACCCGTTGAGAGTGAACAAAAACTCCCCAAACTTTTAAGAGGGAAAGAGAACATACTGTTTGTCGATGATGAGCCGTCCCTTGTATATATTGAAAAAATTATGCTTCAAAAATTAGGTTATAATGTTACTTCGTCTTTTAGTGGGGTTGATGCCTTTGAACTTTTTGTAAAGGAAAGTGATTTTTTTGATATTGTAATTACGGATATGACAATGCCGGGTATGACTGGTCTTGAACTTGCCAGAAAAGTTTCTGAAATTAGGCCAAACATAGCAATTATTTTATGTACGGGGTATAATAATAAAATTACACCAGACATTGCGGGAGAAAACGGAATTTCAGATGTGTTACTCAAACCAGTGGAAATAAGGGATCTTGCTACAACGATTAGAACTTGTTTAGATTAAGATAGAGGTTGTTTTAACAAAATGAAATCTGATAACAAATGGAGGTGCTGATTGACTGATACAGTGAAAAAAATGATTCTTGTTATTGATGACGATGATGTTTTAAGAGATTTAATGCAGTCGATGCTTACGCGTATGGATTATAATGTTTTAACTGCATCGAGTGGTGATGAGGCCGTTCAGGTGAGTAAAACATCAAGTGTTAAAATAGATGCTGCGATATTGGATCTTTTCCTGCCAGATATCAGAGGTGATAAAATTTGCCCTGAAATTCAGGAAAATCATCCAGAATTAAAAATAATTCTGATGAGTGGCTATGGGCTACAGGATACAGATTTCTTAAATGTTAAAACAAATGGGTTTATTCAAAAACCATGCACATATCAGGAACTTGAAGAAACCCTTAATAAGATTTTTGCTGATTAAAAAAATGCTTGTTTTATAAATTGATAACTTTATCTGAAACCTGTAGACTTGTTATTATATCAAGCATATTTGTTGTTTCTCCGGTCATCTTTTTGTCAAGCAGATGGAAAAACTCGAGGCAGGTGCCGCAAACAAGAATACTGATTCCTTCATTTTCCAGCTCCTGTAGGATTGGAAGGGTTTCAGCGCCACTGACTGTTAGCTTGACACCCTCATTTACAAAGATAAGACGCCATAATGACTCTTTCATTTCTGAAAGGGTTTTAATAAAGTTAAGCATCAGTTTTTCACCAAGTTCTGCATTCCCTGAACCAATTGTTCGATTTGAAATGAATATCGTGGTTGTTTTTTTTACATGTCTTTCAACCATTTTCGGTACATTTGACTCAGCGCTACCATCCTTCGAGCCTCTTACCTGAAACAGATTATTGTCCGCTGTTATTTTAGTAGTAAAGCCCTGATTAGATAAGAATCTGGAAATGTTTTCAGAGGCAGCTTTGTTATCAACTATTACGCAAATCGAATCTGTTCCAGTATTTCTTTCAAGAAAAGTTTTCGTTTCAATAACAGGTTGTGGGCACTCAAGGCCACATAAATTAAGACTACTCATTAAAATTCTCCAGTTTATTTAAAATTTTTATACTCTCATAAACTGAAGAAAACGTCTAATATATTTTTTAAATGAAACTATGCTATAATATTGATAATATGTATTAACTGCTTGTTTAATCAGGGTGGGGCTTTATATTTATTTAAGTTTTTCAGAAAAATAATGTTATTTTTTATATATTTTATTTCTGCGGTTTGGAAAGAAATATTTCATTTTATGAGTTCTGATGCTATCGAGAGTTTCTTCTTTGAGGTCTGCATACAATAGCCCCTCTTTACCACTGATATTTTTCTCAATTACATTACCAGATGGATCAAGCACAAGAGACACGCCTGGAAAAGTAAGGTTGTTTTTATTCTCACCACATTGATTGCAGGCAATGATAAAAATACTGTTGTCGAAAGCTCTCGCTGTAAGATGCCTCATCCAGGAATTAAATTTTTCTTTTGGTGTTAATCTTGGTGACGCGTGGGGGATAAATAAGGCGTCAATACCAAACTCGGTCATTGCAGCCGCGAGTTCCGGGAAATGAGCGTCATAGCAAAGTTGGATACCAAACTTCATTCCACATGCTTCAAAAACGGGAATGCTATTGCCCTTGGAGTACGTTTGTTTTTCGGGTGGTGCGATATGAAGTTTTCGGTATACACCCATTTCTTTTCCCGGAGATAAAACCAGGTGTGAGGCATAAATATTTTCATTACTGTCCTTTTCCGCAAGTCCTGTTAATATGGTTGTGTTGTATAGCTTAGACAGTTGAGACAGCCTTTCGATATATTCACTTTTAATAGTTACTGCAAAATTTTTGACTGAACCGTCAGAACAATAACCAGTTAAACTCATCTCTGGAAAACAGATTAATTGTGCATTGTTTTTAGCTGATTCTTTAATGAAATCAGCCATACGGTTGAAGTTGGAGTCTAACTCACCGATAGGGGCATTAAATACCGCTACTGCTATTCGAATATCACGCATTAGTTAACTCCGGGCAGGGTGATTTTAAGACTATATGTTTAGCTAAAGTTTAAATTTTGCGCTTATTTTGAAAACTTTTGTTGCCGGAAGATTATTTATAGTATCAATACCAGTACTCTCTGCAATTGTTTTTAAATTATTTTGAATTGTTTCAAAAGATGGAGCAATAAATGTAAACCAGACATTATATTCATGCTCACGTATGTAGTTGTGAGTTACGCCAGGGTATTTATTGACAAATTTTGAAAAAGACTCGATTTTATCAACAGGTACCTTTGCAGAACACAGGGTGCTAAAGAATCCTAATTTTTCAGGGCTGAAATTCCCACCAATACGCCTGATAATTCCATTATCCTTCAATTTTTGAACACGTGAGATGACTTCAGCTTCACTTAAACCAATATTCTGGCCAATTACTGCAAATGGGTTGCTGTCAATCGGGAAGTCAGATTGAATATGATTAATAATAAGTTTGTCAGTTTCATCAACTAAAGACATGGTGCCCCCCATTTTAAATGATCTTTAAAAATACTTTACGGGATCGTGGCCCGTCAAATTCACAAAAATAGATTCCCTGCCATATGCCTAATACCAACTTACCGTTTTCAATAGCAATAAGTTCAGAAGCACCAATAATTGAAGCTTTAACATGAGAATCTGAATTACCTTCTAGGTGTTTATGAGATGATTCTATGGGTGAAATTTTACTGAGAGAATAAAGAATATCTTCCGTAACAGTCGGGTCTGCATTCTCATTAATCGTGACAGCACCGGTTGTGTGCGGGCAGAAAATAAAACATAAACCGTTCTCAATCGCTGATTCTGAAATATACTGCTTTACTTTATCAGTAATATCAACGAGTTCATTTCGGGTGTTTGTTTTAAGGTTAAGATACATAGACAAAGAAAGGTCTTAAATAATCTGCTGTTGAAAATAAAAAAACGGCTCTGCAGGAAATGCAGAGCCGTTTTAGAAATTCAATTAAGAATTTATACTATACACAACCAGTTGGTTTTGGAAGGCCAGCCATTTTACAAGCTCCCTTACCAGGCCCTGATG
>JQIA01000842.1_pt1 | contig 16118 bp, 7 predicted proteins | sample 811431 | NCBI WGS metagenome assembly JQIA01 (sample SAMN02998118, study PRJNA258478) | marine sediment metagenome | biome: marine; feature: seafloor; material: sediment; isolation source: oil-polluted sediment collected from 3 locations (0.5 km, 0.7 km and 0.9 km)... | place: USA: Gulf of Mexico ... | reverse complement strand
TTAGATCAAAAAGATCAGGAATAATATTCTTCTTATAAAATATGATTTTACTTGCTCCTTGGTACACACAATTTCCAAAGATTTCTAATGCATCTTGGGCATTTTTTACCTCAATATTGTCAGAAACTATTTCTGCAATTTTTACTTTGTTTTTGTTTGTTATTTTTATTTCCATTTCAATATAAATTAAATGACAAAATTTATTGGTGCCTTGAATCTTTCTGCTCCATTTCTAACCCGTATTTCACTATGATTACTAACCAATGAATAAGGCTCTATACTTTTTGTTAACCACACATTACCACCCACAACACTATCATGTCCGATTACTGTATTACCACCTAGAATGGTTGTCCCTGAATAAACTATTACATTGTTTTCAATTGTTGGATGGCGTTTGTTCTTTGCATCTTCTTTTCGAACATTAAGCGCTCCTAGCGTTACTCCTTGATATATTTTTACATTATCACCAATTACCGTAGTTTCTCCAATTACAATTCCGGTTCCATGATCAATAAAAAATGATTTCCCGATTGTAGCTCCTGGATTAATATCAATCCCCGTATTTGTATGCGCTAATTCAGATAGCATGCGTGGTAAAATAGGAATACCAAATTGATATAAAGGATGTGCTAAACGGTAAACCATAATTGCTTGAAAACCCGGATAAGCCAGTATGATTTCTTCAATAGAATGCGCTGCAGGGTCAAACTCAAAAATGGCTTTTGCATCATCATGCAATTGATCATATAAATCCGGTATTATTTTAAAATACTCCTCAACCAGTTTATCAACTACTTCATTATTAAATGACCTCAATAATGAAATTATTTCACCTAATAATTGATTTAATTGATCCCATTGTTCTTCTATCTCGTTTGAACTTATTTTTACTTCCCTTCGTACAGGGAAAAGCAAGTTAGTCAATTGATTCAGAAATTTTTGCGCCAATACTTTTGTAGGATAAACACCTAAAACTTCCTGATTATCAGTAAGTTTTCTAATAAAATCTTGTTTCTTCATTGTTAAAAATTTTGCATAAAAAAAGCCTTTCCGATATGGAAAGGCTCAAAATAATTTATATAATATATTATATCTTAAAATACATAGAATACCCTTCCCGTTCCGAATAATCGCAACAACAACAGTTTTTATGCATTTCTATTTTTATCATTTTTGTATATATTTTCTTCAAAAGAAACTTTGACAAATGTAGTTCAATTTTTTTTGTGAATAATTATATTATAAAAATAAACTCTGAATTATAATTTCATCTTTCATTGGCATTCGTTGATGTGCATGAAAATCCAAAAAAATCTTCAGGAGAACTCATTATAATCTGATTATTCTCTTTTAATATTATCAATACCTGCTTGTAATCTATTTAACGTTTCTTGCTTTCCTAATAACTCTGCAATTTCTAATACACTTGGCCCAATTCCGGCTCCTACAAGTGTTAATCTGAATGGATTCATAATTTGTCCCATACCAAATTCTTTTCCCTCAAGGAAATTCTGAATTAACTTCTCCAAATTTGTGTGATTGAAGTTTTCAAGCCCTTCAAGTTGCATTTTTAGTTCCGTTAGTATTTCTGGTGTATTTTCTTTCCAACGCTTTTTTACCACTTTTTTATCGTATTCGATAGGTGCTGCAAAAAAGAAAAAAGATTGATCCCAAAAGTCAGAAACAAAATTAGCACGTTCTTTTATCATTCGAACAACCTTAATCACATAGCTATCTTCTACAATTATTTCTTTTTCTTTTAAAACAATTTGAAATGCTCTAGCTAATTTTTCATCCGATTTCGCTGACAGATATTTATGATTGAACCACTTTGCTTTTTCATGATCGAATTTAGCTCCAGCTTTATGTACTTTCTCTAAATCAAAAGAAGCAATTAATTCTCTCATTGAAAGAATTTCTTCTTCTGTGCCTGGGTTCCATCCTAATAATGCAATCATATTCACAAAAGAATCAGGAAAATATCCATCTTCACGATAACCACGTGATACTTCATTTGTTTTATTATCAGTCCATTCCAATGGAAATACAGGAAACCCTAATGAATCTCCATCTCGTTTACTTAATTTACCTTTTCCATTAGGTTTTAATAACAGAGGAAGATGTGCAAAATCAGGTTTAGTCTCTTCCCAGCCCAAAGCTCTATATAACAATACATGTAATGGTAGCGATGGCAACCACTCTTCTCCTCTTATTACATGTGATATTTTCATTAAATGATCATCGATAACATTCGCCAAATGATAAGTTGGCATTCCGTCAGATTTAAACAAAACCTTATCATCTAATTGATCAGTATTTACTTTAACTGTTCCACGAATAATATCCTCAACAACAACTTCTTCATTTTCATGCATTTTAAATCTGATTACAAAAGGAACTTTATCATTCAGAAGTTTCCGAGTTTCATCATCAGATAATGTAAGAGAATTTCTCATATTCCCTCTTGTAAGAGCATTGTATTGTTGTACACTACTTTTCTCCGCTTTTAATCTTTCTCTCATTGCATCAAGGTCCTCAGCCGTATCAAAAGCATAATAGGCATTCTCAGATTTAATTAAATTCTCAGCAAATTCCTTATACAACTCTTTTCTGTCTGACTGGCGATACGGTCCATATGGGCCACCTTCTTCAATTCCTTCATCAATTTCAATTCCACACCATTTTAATGACGCAATAATGTAATCTTCAGCGCCTTCAACAAATCGTGCTTGATCAGTATCCTCAATCCTTAAAATAAACTGGCCCTTATTTTTTTTGGCGAAAAGATAATTAAACAATGCTGTTCTAACTCCTCCCATATGCAATGGTCCTGTCGGACTCGGCGCAAACCTTACTCTTACTTTTCTATTTTCCATATTCTTTTTTTTACTACCAGTTCAAGATAACTTTTCCACAATTTCCTTCATCCATAATCTGAAACCCCTTTTCGAATGCATCGATTGGATATTGATGCGAAATTATTGGACTTAGGTCTAAACCTGAATGTAACATTTGCTCCATTTTATACCATGTCTCAAACATCTCTCGACCATAAATACCTTTTAATGTAAGTCCTTTGAAGATTACTTTATCCCAATTAATTCCTGTTTTTGGAGGAAGGATTCCTAGCAATGATATTTTTCCCGAATTATACATATGTTCTAACATATCATCGAAAGCATGAGGTGATCCTGAACATTCCAATCCTATGTCAAAACCAATCATGTCAAGTTCTTTTATTGCATCACTAAGCTTTTCTTTTAACGGATTTACGACTCTAGTTGCACCCATTTTCTTTGCTAGCTCCATTCTATATTCGTTTGTCTCTGTTGCAACGATATAGCGTGCTCCGGCAAATTTGGCAATAGCAACGCACATACTTCCGATTAATCCAGAACCTGTAACAAGTACATCTTCTCCAACTAAATTCCATGAAAGAGCAGTGTGTGCCGCATTTCCAAACGGATCCATAATTGCTAACATATCATCAGGAATAGCAGCATTCATTTTCATCACATTTGAAGCTGGAACTTTAACATATTCTGCAAATGATCCATCTATATTCACACCAATACCTACAGTGTTTTCGCACACATGCTGACGACCACGACGACAGTTTCTGCAATGTCCACAAGCAATATGACCTTCTCCTGTTACACGCTCGCCTATTTCAAAATCAGTAACTCCAACACCCATTTCTGCAACTGTACCAACATATTCGTGTCCAATTGTCATCGGTGTTTTAATTGTATTTTGAGACCACTCATCCCAGCGATAAATATGTAAATCTGTACCACAAATAGCTGACTTCTTTACTTTAATAAGAATATCATTAACCCCAATTTTTGGAATTTCAACCTCTTCCATCCATAAACCTTTTTCTGGTTTTGACTTAACAAGAGCTTTCATTTTATTTGCCATAGTATATTAAGCTTTTTAATTGATGTATTTATAAAGCAAAAGTAATGTATAATTGCTGTTTTATGAAATTCAATAATATCTTTTATATGATTTATGTTTTATACCATAAAAAAACCCGGATAAAACCGGGTTCTTTAATTACTCTTTATGTTTTTAAAATAACTATCCACACTTTGAATGTCCACAATCTGTACAGATCAGACATCCTTCTTGATATATAACATTATTAGATTCGCATTCCGTGCATTTTGTTCCTGTTTTTGGTTTTGTGCCATCAGGAATATATCTTTTAAGAGCTCTTTCAACTCCATTTTTCCAAGTGTTTATTGTCTCGCTATCCAACTTTAATGATTGAACTAAGTGAACTACTCCTGGAATAGGCATTCCATGCCTAAGGACGCCTGATATTAATTTAGCATAATTCCAATATTCTTCTTGAAACATGTGAGATAAACCTCCCATTGTGTTTTCATAACCATATTTATCAATATATTGGAAATCATATCGACTGTTTCCTTCACGATCTTTCACTTTAAGGATTTCTCCTCTTTTTATTGATTGAGGAATAGGAAACATTTCTGCATCAGCTAAACCTGTAAATATTTCATATGGTCGATTATCTTTTAAGCCTACAAATGCAATCCATTTCTCATCATTATTACTGAATCGAATGATTTCTGCTTTTAATTTTTTTGGTCTTTTATTAACTCCGTTATTTGCTTCTGGGATTTCTTCTTTCTTTTCCTTCTTATTTGAAATCAAGACTCCGGAACGTGATCCCTCACGATAAACAGTTACACCCTTACATCCACTTTCCCATGCTGTAACATATATTTGTCCCACTAAATCCTCTGTTGCATTTTCTGGAAGATTAATTGTAACACTAATGGAATGATCAACCCATTTTTGTATTCTTCCCTGCATCTTCACTTTGTTCAACCAATCAACATCGGTTGAACTTGCTTTATAATAAGGAGTCTTCTCAATTACAGCTTCGATTTCATCATCAGACATTGATTTAACCTCTTCAGGATCAAACCCGTTTATATTTAACCAATCCACAAACTTATGATGGAATACATTATATTCTTCCCACGAATCACCAATTTCATCTATGAAAGCAATTGTTGTATCCGGATCATTTGGGTTAACTTTTCTTCGACGCTTATAAACAGGCATAAATACTGGTTCAATTCCAGATGTTGTTTGAGTCATTAAACTTGTTGTTCCTGTTGGAGCAATAGTTAATAAAGCAATATTTCTTCTGCCATACTTAACCATATCAGTATATAATTGCTCATCTTGATTTTTCAATCTTAAAATAAAAGGATTCTCCTTTTCTTTTTGAGCATCAAAAATTTCAAAAGCTCCACGTTCTTTTGCCATTTCAACTGATGAACGATAAGCTGCAATTGCTAATGTTTTATGAACTTCTTCTGAAAAATCAACAGCAATTTCACTACCATAGCGTAACCCTAATGCCGCTAACATATCTCCTTCTGCGGTTATTCCCACACCAGTTCTTCTTCCTTCGGCTGCTTTCTTTCTTATGTTTCTCCAAAGTTTATCTTCAACCATTTTTATTTCATAATCTTCCGCATCATTCTCAATTTTATTTAGGATTGCATCGATTTTCTCTAGCTCAAGATCAATAATATCATCCATTATTCTTTGAGCGTAACCTACATGCTCTTTGAATAATTTAAAATTGAATTTTGCCTCAGGTCTAAATGGGTTTTCTACATAACTAAAAAGATTAACAGCTATTAATCTACAACTATCATAAGGGCAAAGAGGAATTTCGCCACAAGGGTTTGTTGAAACTGTTTTATATCCTAAATCTGCATAACTATCGGCAACAGATTCATTAATAATAGTATCCCAAAATAAAATACCAGGTTCCGCCGATTTCCATGCATTATGAACAATCTTATTCCATATTTTTCCTGCATCAACTTCTTGCTTAAATGTTGGCTCATTTGATTCTATTGGATATTGCTGTATGTATGGCTTCTTATTAACAATTGACTGCATGAATTCGTCATCTATCCTTACAGAAACATTCGCTCCTGTAACTTTTCCTACCTCTAATTTTGCATCAATAAATTTTTCTGCATCTGGATGTTTACTTGAAATGCTTAACATAAGTGCTCCTCTTCGACCATCTTGGGCAACTTCACGAGTCGAATTAGAATAACGCTCCATAAAAGGAACAACGCCTGTTGAAGTAAGTGCACTATTTAATACTGGACTTCCTTGTGGACGGATATGTGATAAATCATGTCCAACACCACCACGGCGTTTCATTAATTGAACCTGCTCTTGGTCCATTTTCATAATCCCACCATACGAGTCTGCAGGATTTTTATGACCAATAACAAAACAATTTGATAATGAGGCAATCTGATATTTATTTCCAATACCAGACATTGGGCCGCCTTGAGGGACGATATATTTAAAATCTTTTAAGATTCCATAAATTTTCTTTTCCGACATTGGGTTTGGGTACCGCTTTTCAATTCTTGCAATTTCACTAGCAAGTCTAATATGCATTTCGTCCGGATTTTTTTCGAATAAGTTTCCGTAAGAATCCTTTAAAGCATATTTATTCGCCCAAACACGAGCTGCTAACTCGTCTCCACCAAAATATTCTTTTGAACTTCTAAAAGCCTCGTCAAAAGTAAATGTCTTTTGCTTCGTTTTTTCTTGAGACTTTTCGCCTATTTGTCCATCTGTTGCCATTCCTTTTACATCCATTTTATAGACAGATTTATAATGAGTTTATTATTACTAAATTATGTTTTGAAACACTTTTTTAAAAAGTATTGCTAAGTTAAACATAGTTCCAAATCCTGACAAGGGGTTTTTATTTGTATTATTAACATTTCACAATAGTTATTAACGAATCGTCGCAAACCTCTACACCCATTGTATTTAAAGGATTTCAACACCATAATAAAAAATTATTTAAATGAAAACAATGTTCAGATAAAGTTTTCACACCGATTGTTAATAACACAACAAAAGTCAGTTCAAACAAGAGATTAAGTGATGTTTATTTTTATCAACTAGATATTAACGATCTTTAATTATCAATAAAATCCTGTTTATTTAAAAAATTAGTACCCTCAATTATTATTGAATAATCAAAAAAATATTTTATTAAACCCAAACAATTTTTCTCTCATTTTTAAAATTGTTTAAAATAAAAGTACTTTGAAACAATTCATTATTCCTTTTAAACAAACCCAATTCTTCATTAATTTTCACTTAAAATATTGATTTACAATTACTATGTGTAAAAAATAATTCTGAAATCCTTTTGAAAAAAAGAAAATATTACTGGTTAAAACTAACGCGTTTTAATTATTATGTTTGTAACATTAAGCCTTTTTAATACGTTTTATACAGATACAAACTCATCAACATAATAATATGAAAAAACTTTTACTTCTTACAATTGGAATCTTATTGGTTTGTTATGCAAATGCAGACATCCCAGATGGTTACTACAACAGCGCGAATGGACTTACAGGAGATGCATTGACATCTGCACTTCATAATATTATAGACAACCACACTGTTAAATCTTATGGTGAAGCCCGTTATATTCTTGATGAATCGGACCAAGATCCTGCAAACTCAAGCAACCTTATTCTTATTTATAAAGGAACTAGCATTTCCAGTAATTGGGATGCTGGAGCTTCATGGAATAGAGAACATGTTTGGTCAAAGTCACATGGATTCCCTGACGAAGGAGATGATATCCCATATAGTGATTTACATAATTTAAAACCATCGCATCCTACGGTAAACACAAATAGAAGCGATAAAGATTTTGAAGAAGGTGGGACTCAACATAATATTGCAACTGAATGTTTTTACACTTCGGATACATGGGAACCAAGAGATGATGTAAAAGGAGATGTTGCTCGTATAATGTTATATATGGTTATACGGTATAACGGAGACGAAACGGGAGAGCCAGATTTGGAGTTAGTTGATAACATAACATCATATCCAAACCCTGAATTTGGGATTGTAAGTACATTGCTACAATGGCACTATCAAGATCCCGTTGATAATTTTGAAAAAAACAGAAATGATGTAATATATACATATCAAAATAACCGGAATCCATTTATTGATCATCCTGAATATGTATCTAAAATTTGGGGTGGAGGCTATTCAAATCCAGCACCTTCAATATCTAATATTATTAATACTCCCAGCATTCCTACTTCAACTGAAACTGTTTCAATCACTGCTAATATTACAGATGATGTTGCCGTAACAGAAGCTGAAATGCATTGGGGCTTAATTCCAGGAGCTTTAATCAATACTATTTCATTAACAAATACTTCAGGAGATATTTACACTGCGGATACCAATATACCTTCACAGAATGACGGTACAATTGTATATTATGAGATAGAGGCAACAGATGACTCGAGTGGTGTAACCACAACGGAAGAACTCAATTTTGAGATTGACAATAATCCTCCTGCAATTATTTTAGATGAAGATTTTACATCATGTCCTGCAACCGGATGGACTTCATATAGTGTTTCTGGAACAGAAGATTGGGAATGTAGTGCAAATGGATATTTTTATATAAATGCTTATGGTGGAGATGAAGCTTCTTCCGACTGGATTATTTCTCCTTCCGTTGATTTAAACGTGTATAATGATGAATACCTTACATTTTCAAGTTGGACTAATTACTCGGATGTAATTTCTCCAACAATAGAATTAAAATATTCTACAGATTATTCAGGAAGTGGTGATCCTACTTCTGCAAATTGGATTGACTTATCTACTACATGGTCTGATGTAGGTTCACAAGAATGGACTGAATCCGGAAAAGTTGATCTTTCAAATATTACTGGGACGAATGTATATATTGCGTTTCGTTACACGTCTTCGGGTACAACAAGTGGCACATGTGCGATTTGGGAAATTGATAACGTATATATTTCAGAAACAGCAAATATTTTACCCCAAATAACCGAATTAAGTAATTTGCCTGTAACACCTATTGCAGGAGAAGATGTTATTGTTAGTGCAACCATAACTGATTTTGACGGAACTGTTTCAGCGGGAAATATTAAATGGGGAACTACTTCCGGGTTGTATCCTAATACTGTAGTAATGTCAAATTCCGGAGACATTTATACTGGAACTATTCCGTCACAAGCAGAAGGAACTTTTGTTTATTATATTATTGAAGCAAGGGATAATTCAGCAGAAATAAGACTCTCAAGAGAAAATACCTTCTCATATAATACAACAGGAAATAGCTTGCCATCAATAACAAATATAATAATCTCACCTGATGCACCAACAGCTTCAGATGGTGTTACTATTTCTTCAACTATTACAGATACTGATGGAAGTATTTTAATAGCTCAAATGAAATGGGGAACTGCTCCAGACAATTACGAATATAATGTTGAACTTATAAAAGACAACGACACATATTCTGGTTTTATACCTTCAAGAGCTGAAAACACTGAAATATATTTCGTTATATATTCTGTTGATAATGATGGAGGATTAACACAATCTATAGAAGATGACTATATTGTAAATAATCCTCCAAGAATTTCTAATATTGTTTTTATTCCCGAAAATCCAACAGAAGGCGAAACTGTCGAAGTTTCTGCAAGCGTAACCGATGCAAATGTTTCAATTACATCTGTTGTTCTTAAATGGAAAACAGATATTGGAAACTTCACAGATGTTACAATGAACTATTCAAATAATAAATATACAGGTACAATTCCATCTCAAACGGCTGGTGAGAACATTTTATTTTCTATTGAAGCCACGGATAATTTAGGTGCCATATCAATTGACTCAACAGGACAATATATAGTTTCTGAAAACACACCTCCAGAGATTTCTAATGTTGTTATAAATCCTGAAAATCCAACAGCACTTGAGAGTGTAACAATTTCTGCAAACGTAAGTGATGCAAATGGTTCTCTTACGTCGGTTGTTCTTAAATGGAAGGAAGCAACAGGAACATATGCTAATATAAATATGAATGCATCAAACGACTTATACACCGGAACCATTCCGGCTCAAGAAGCTGGTGATAGCATTATATTTTCAATTGAAGCAACAGATAACCTAGGTATAATTTCAGTCGATTCTTCAGGATATTATAAGGTTGCTGTCGATGATCCTCCAGAGATTTCAGACATTGTTATTAACCCTGAGAATCCTACTGCTGGAGAAAATGTTGTTGTTTCTGTAAGTGTATTTGATGCAATTGGATCTGTTACATCTGTTGTTCTTAAATGGAAAACAGCTATTGGTACTTATACAGATGTGAATATGAATTTCTCAAGCAACAGATATTCAGGAGTTATTCCTGGTCAAGCAGATGGAGAAAATATTTCATTTTCTATAGAAGCTACGGATAACATAGGAGGAGTATCAAGTGATACAACCGGATATTACGAAGTTTCTGGAGCTAATGATATATTAGATATTCATGAGAAAATCGTTTCAATTTATCCTATTCCAACAAACGATATTTTAAATATCGAGGTTGAAGATTATAATGGTATATTGGAAGTTCAGATTTATAATATTATTGGAGGTCTTGTTTATACTGAAGAATCTGATATTATTAAAAGTAAAAAACTCTCTCTTTCAAAATTAGAATCAGGAATTTATTTTGTAAAAATTAACTTTGATAATAAAAATTATACTCAGAAAATATTGATTAAAAAATAATAGCAAAATTTAACTTAATAATTAATAGTTGCTCTTTTATAATTTTAAAAGGGCAACTAATTTTATATACTTACCTTATAAAATGATTTAATGTCCCTAACATAAACTTTAGATAGTTTCTTCAAGTTAATACTTAAGTCACAACTCAAACTCCTATATTGTTTTAACTATTTGTAGGACCTGAGATATCATGTTTAACTATCATTTTACTTACAATTCGCATTAGGGATTCCACTAGAGAGTTATATCTGGGAAGTAGGAAAGAACTATTTAATCTTGATTGCATTATTTAAAATCAATTCTTTCCATTAAATAATACTTTAAATATTATCTAAATTACAAACGAAACAATCAAATGGGAGTAGTAAATTAAAGAGGGTGTCCAAAATGGGACACCCTCTTTAAATAGAAATAATATTTTTTACAATTCGGTTGGTCCCTCAATATATTCAAATTCAGGACTTGGTCCAGACTTTGTTACTTGATACCTTACTGAATAAGGTGTTGTAGGCCCATCGTATGCACCAATTACAACATTATAGTACATATCAACTCCATTTACCTGAACTGTAGCATCTGGGAAAATTTGCGGCAACAAATTTGTTTGACTAAAAGACTCCTTTACAGCATCTTGCCAAGTTGCAAAATCATCACCCTCATAGCCACCATCATATATTGAATAGCTTGAATATTTCGCATTTACGCCAAAATAAGATTCTCTTCTTGAATCATAACCTATATATGCAACATCCTTATTTGCAATTACCCAGTCAACAATAATCTGATAGTCATCGCCTGATAATACATAAGTAATTGTAGGGTCAAATAGCCATAGTTCACCATTATGAATAAACTGATTTGTAGTCTCAATAATAGTACTTATAGGCATCCATACACCTAACTCAAATTTATAATTATCTATCATGGTTACAGTACCGCCATCATAATATTTATATGATACATTAATCTCATCACCTTCTTGTGCATAAGGATATTTACTTGCTAATAATTGTGGTAAATAATCTTCTGGTGCATCACTTGAAGAAAAGTTGCCATAATTACCAGGGCTACCCATAGCGTCATATTCAAAACGATTAACAGCAGTTGCACCTTCGGATACTTCCCATTCAGTTCCAGTATATTCATAGTATACATTGTATTTATCAGAAGGATCAGGTAATCCGCTTAATACTAAAATATTATCGACCTGATAAGTTGTAGTTTCAGAATTATTTCCATCTCCTGTGTATTTAAATGCAATATGAATTTCACCTGAATATGCTGATAAATCCATTAAACCAGCTGAAGCAAATGATCCATAACCTCCTGTTGGCTCAGTAGGAATCGTAAAACTACTAGTAACATCATCCCAAGTTGCAGTTGTAACATCTGAACCGTCAAAATCTTCAGAAATAAACACCTCTAAACCAGTATGAGTATAATAACCTATATTAACGTCAAATGATAATTTGTTATTAATCCCTACACTTAAATCAATTTTAGGAGATACTAACCATGCTACATTTGCTTCTCCTGATCCGTAAGAGCTATATTGGGCATATGCATTTCCACTATATTCTCTTGCAAGCCATTCTCTCGTCCCAACTTCTTCAACTTGAATCCATACATCGTTCAACCCAAGACTATCATAATTCGAATAATCACTAAAGTCTTCGCTATATAGAGCAAATGATGATAAACTATCCGTTGGTTCAACATCATAATAATTATAATTCGCCATAACAATATCACCTTCTACTGGGCTCGTATTATTAGACTCTAATATCCCTGGCAGGTAATCCTCTGGATTAGTCGAAGGAACAAAGTATCCTTTTATCTCTGTATAACCACCAACAGACGTATAATCATCTTCATCTAAATAATAGCTATCGGCATCTATATAATCCAGATGCCATTCAGGAGTACCTGTTTCTACATTGTATGTAACCAATGCATTTGAAGTTTTATTATACTCAGGATACAAATCACCTAATACTTTTCCAACATAATCTTCAGCTGTAAAAAATGTATTAAATGCTTTCGCATTTTTAATATCTAAAGCGTAAGTTGAATCAGCAGAAGTTACAGCATCCATTACAGCATAATCTGATGCTGTTGCATAATCGTCATCTGTAAATAAAAATTCAATAGAATTGCTATATTCAAGTTTAATTACGTCTAAATCCTCATACACTTCATCCATTTGATCACAAGACGAAAATGCAAAAAACAATATTGGAATAAATAATAATATTTTTTTCATAATTTTCATTTATTAAAAGTTAATTTTTAAACCTGTAGACCAAGTACGACCAAATCCATACCAAACAAGAGATGTTGCACTATCATGAGTAATACCATCATTTGCATCTGCAATATATTCTGTGTCGAGAATATTATTTATGTTTCCATAAACTGTGGCATCAAGATTAGCAAATTTAAATCTGTATTTAATGTTAAAATCTACTATATAAGCATCTGGCAATTGCCATGCATCTGATCTATCGTCTACATCTGTTCTATTTTCTGGTACAAAATCAGAAAAGTTTTTACCGAAATAATTTAAATCCGCACCAATTTTCAATTTTGGAAGAATTTCATAATTTGCAGATAAAGCTCCAGTAATTTGCGCCGAATTTCCAACATGCACATCTTTCAAATATGCATCAAAAGTACCAAGAGAAACTTGATTTTCATCAAACATCTCAAAACTCACATCATCTGTCCATTTCCAATCACCCCAAGAAAACATACCTCTTACTGTTAATTTTTGGAAAGGCTTATAAGTAGCTTCAAATTCTACACCTTGATGAAGAGCATTAATACCAGGAATATTTGCAGTGTTACCTCCAAATGATTTAACTAAACCTTTATCATTCCATTCGGTTCTATAAACATTTAATTTTGCATTAAAAACACTAGTTGTAAAACCATAACCAAGTTCCACAGTAATAATCTTTTCATTCACAGCATCTTCATTAAAATCATTTGTATAACCTAAAAATGCATTTCTAAAATAAGGTGCTCTTGTTATGTAACCACCGTTCACAAAAACATTGTGATTTTTATTAATGTTATAATTAGCACCACCTTTTACAGTATAGGTCCAGAAACTTAACCAATCTGAAACTTGACCTTCTTCTGGAGTATAAGCAAAATAATCGGTTCTTCTATAACTATTATTTGCTCCTGATAAAGAAAGGAATGCTGAATAATTATCCTTTGCATACTCACCTTGTAAAAATAATCCAGCCCATAACACCTCACCTAAATTATAGTAATTTATATAATCTCCTTTTTGTAAAGTTTTATTTGGATCGCGATTTACATTACTGCTATTTAGAAAATATGCTCCTCCTAATAAATCTTCAACTTCGTATGCATGATATCCTTTATAATAACGACCATCGAAACCAGCTGACATTTTTAAATCAGGAATTAAGTTGTCTTTAGTATAAGTAGATAGTACTCCATACCAATCATGCGAATTAATACTATTCGCAATTATTGCAGTTGATCCATTTAAAGAATTTACATTTTCAGCAATAGCTGCGTCATAATCTATATATCCTTCTGCTGTAAGTTTAGTTTCGGGATAAGGTAATCCGGTCTTATTATCAAGATACAAGGAATGACTATTATCACCATATGCTCTACGACCACCACCTTTAGAAATTGATGCATATGCAGAAGTGGAAAGTTTAGAATCTTCACTTATAGACCAATAATGGTTCAATGAAACCTGAGGCTTATGATAATAATTATAAGCATACGCTGTATTATAGATTTCCCCATTTCTATATCCAAAATCAGAGTTCAATCGTGTTCCATCTGGATCATCTCTGTATTGTTGAATTGTGTGTTTGTTACCTCTTTGATTATGCCATTGTGGTGCACCAAAAGCGGTAAAAGAAACACGATGTTTATCATTAATAATTTTAGAGATATTTGCAAAATATGACCAAGCTTCAAAGTTAGTTGCTTGAATATAGCCATCGCCTGAACTTTTTCCGCCAGATAAGGTAACTGCCCATCCATTGTCAAGTAATCCTGTTGAAAGCATTATACTTGTCTTTTTAAATCCATCATGAGCAATTCCTGAATAAATAGAACCGCCTTTTTCAACATCTGTACTTTTTGTTAAGATATTAATTGTTCCTCCAACGGAAGACAATGCTAATTTAGAAGCACCTAAACCACGCTGAACCTGTATATTTGCTGTAACATCAGATAAACCTGCCCAGTTAGACCAGTATACTTTTCCACTCTCCATGTCGTTTACAGGAACACCATTGATTAAAACGCCTATATTATTTGAGTCAAAACCTCTCAAATAAATTCTACTATCACCATATCCGCCACCTTGTTTAGTTGCATAAACACTAGGAGTAGATTTTAAGATCTCAGGATACTCTTGAGTACCTAATTTCTCTTGAATAAGCTCTGGTTTAATTGTTGAAACTGCAATAGGAGTTTCTCTATCTCTAGCAAAAGAAGAAATAACACGCACTTCTTCAAGGCCGATTGAATTGGATTCTAGGCCAATTTCACCTAAATCTAATTCTTCTCCTGAAGTCACATTTATTTCATTTGTTTTTTCTATGTATCCAACATATGAAAAAACAAGTTTCTGAGCTCCCGATGGAACGGTAATACTAAAGCTACCATCCAAAGCAGTAGCTGTTCCAATAGTTGTTCCTTCAACAACGACTGTTGCTCCAATAAGAGTTTCGCCATTTTGTGCATCAACAAGAATGCCTTTCACATTCGTTTGACTAAATGACGCAAACGATATCAGCATCAAAGCTAATATCAGAATTTTACTTTTAAAGATTTTCATCATAGATTTGTTTTTAAAGGTTTGGGTTTATAATTAAATTTGTATTAATAACTATTTTAAATTCTACATAATGGGGTATCAAAGATATTGAAAATAACAAATTATCTTACCGTTTTTATAATCTTAATATTAACAACTATAACACACTTTTAAAATTTAAATTAAGTGTTAAAGCCACATAAATAAAGGGTATAAGTTAGTTATAATTATAATTCATTTTATATTGTTAATAAAATTTAGTAAAAATGAACGTAAAGGAGGTGTTTTTTATTAATACTGGAAGTTAATTTGTATTATTTAGAATTATATTCCAAGCTCGTTAACATGTTAAGGAGAATTTGATTAATAAGCAAATTAGATTACATATTAATTAATTTAAGAAACAGAATTATTTATAGTCGTAACCATAACCGTATCCGTAGTTGTAATTATAACTACTGCCTTTCTTATTTATATCATTTATTATCAAATTAATATTTTGAACTTTTTTCTTTTCCAAATCTGAAAATAAGTGACTAATCATTTTCTTCTTAGAATAATTGTGTCTAACAATAAATATATTTCTATCAATATGTTTTTCAAGCAATAAAGCATCTGAAACGATTCC
>JQIA01000848.1_pt1 | contig 16135 bp, 1 predicted proteins | sample 811431 | NCBI WGS metagenome assembly JQIA01 (sample SAMN02998118, study PRJNA258478) | marine sediment metagenome | biome: marine; feature: seafloor; material: sediment; isolation source: oil-polluted sediment collected from 3 locations (0.5 km, 0.7 km and 0.9 km)... | place: USA: Gulf of Mexico ... | reverse complement strand
CATATAGATTTTGCAGATAGTCCCTTTTATGTTCCAACTTCCTTACAGGACTGGCCGGAAACAGCAGGGCATCCTCGCCGGGCAACAGTGAGCGCCTTCGGTTTCAGCGGTACTAATGCGCATTTGTTGCTTGAGGAGTATATACCGCCGACAAGATCGCCCATTCCTGATGAACCTCAGCTGATCCTGCTGTCGGCAAAAAATACTGATCGTTTGCAGGTTCAGGTTAAGCAACTGGTTGATTTTTTGTCCTTGTCTCAGGAAGGCGTGTCCGCTACGACCTCTTCTCCCGCCCTCAGTGATCTTGCCTACACTTTGCAGACAGGGCGCTTTGCTCTGGAAGAACGTTTGGCCTTTGTCAGTGCTGATGTGCAGCACCTGCAAAAGCAACTGCAAGCCTATTTAACCGATCCAGCTGACAAGCATTCAACAGCCCCGGCTTTCTATGAGGGAAATACGAAAAAGTCCAGCGGTCCTGGCACTGCCCTGCTGATAGAGGGTAAGTCGGGCCAGGCCTTTCTCAAGGCGATGACTGAGGAAAAAGAGCTGGATAAACTTGCGCGGCTGTGGGTTGCGGGGGTGGAAGTGGACTGGGAGTTGCTGCATATCAGCCCTGTTCGACCCCAACGGGTTTCTCTGCCAGTGTATCCGTTTGCAGATGAGCACTATTGGCTGCCGGAGGTGCAACAAAACACAGGTCGTTTACGGAATACCCAGAAGGAGGGACCATCCTGTACATTGTACAGAGCGGTATATACGCCCGCACTCCACCCGCTCATAGGGTATAATACATCGACATTATTTGAACAACAGTTCACAACTCCGTATACCGGAAAAGAGTTCTTTTTTCGAGATCACGTCATCGCAGGAAAACAGGTGCTGCCCGGTGTCGTATATCTTGAAATGGCCCGTGCTGCCGGTCAGCTTGCCGGTGAACGACCGGTACAAAGATTGACCGACATACAATGGCTGCGGCCTATCACCTTGCCGGTTCTCCCTCTCTCTACGGATGAGCTTGGTGCAACTGATGCAGAGAAAGCTTTGGAGATCTGTATTCAGCTGCATGCTGATGCTGCATCGGATACGGTGACCTTCCAGGTGACGACGGGGAACAGCGAAGAAAACAGCCAGGAGGCAATACGGATTCATGCACAAGGTATTCTTCACTATATCAACGAAAGCGACGGAGTCGGGCCTGGATCGCTGCTGGATATTGCTGCTGTGCAGGCACGATGTCCGCAGCAGCTCAGTGCAGCAGATTTTTACTCCTGCTATGAGAATACGACAGTTGCATTCGGCAGGAGCTTCCGGGCTGTCCAGGCATGGTGGGGCAGCGAAGATGAGGCCTTGGCACGACTAGAGTTCCCCCATGAACTGCAGGAGGACAGACAGCGTTATGTCTTACCCCCTTCACTTCTAGATGGCGCATTGCAGACAGCAGCAGTTCTTCTTCTGTCGCGACAACCATTGACAGGTACGCAACGCACCTATGTTCCTTTTTCTCTGCGGGAATTGCGTGTGTATCATCCCCTGCCGGAAAGCTGCTATGCCTGGGCAGTGCGTGTCCGGGGGGCCGACACTGATACGTCTTCTGCTGAAGTTTTTGATATTACAATTGCTGATGAAAACGGGCAGGAACTCGTGATCCTCAGAGAAATTGCCTTTATGGAAAAAGGGCGTCAGCGTCGGGAGGTGGTGGACTCCGCTCCTGCCGGAGAATATGCGCAACAGAAAACAGCCAGCAATGCGATGGCCTATTACCGTGAAGTCTGGGAACCTGCTCTGTTGCCATTAGTAGATCTTGCAACGACTCTCTCTTCATCCGCACCGTTGCTTCTGTTTGACTTGAAAGACAGACGAACATCTATCCATTGGCCGGGGCCGGTAATCCTAGTGCAGCCTGGAGATGACTACGCTGCAATTAATTCGCATCACTACACGGTCCGCACCAGCAACCCGGCAGACTACCAACGACTGCTGGAAGATATAGCGGTACAACATCACAGCCTGCCTGAACATATTGTCCATTTTTGGTCTCAGTCGCCTTTTGACATACTGGATTCCGACAGCCAGTTGATATTGGCCGTGTATTCGCTTTTTCATTTGACCCAAGCCTTGCTGGAACGTCAGGCAGGTGCGCAGCTACTCTATCTGTACAAAGCTGCTGCACCACATCCCCTGTATGCCGGACTGAGCGGATTTTGTGCAACTCTGGAGCGGGAATGTTCAAAAATGTCGTGCAAGACAATTGGATTGGACGATTTCAGCGCCTTGGATGCAGTGCTGCAGAACGAATGGCAGACAGTAGACTGCAAAGAGATTCAGTATCAGGGCGTTCAGCGTCTGCGGAAAACCCGGCAATTGATAGAGCCGCCAGCATCAGGCCAGCCCGTATTTAGAAGCGGTGGTGTGTATATCATCACCGGCGGTGCCGGAGGGCTCGGGCTGATCTTTGCTGAGCATCTGGCAGGAAAGTTTGCCGCCAAGCTTGTGCTCACTGGTCGTTCCACCTTGAGCACGGAACAGAAGGCTCGTATCGCAGCACTGAATACAGCAGGTGCTGAGATGGTTTATATAGAGGCCGATGTAAGCGACCGTGATGCTGTGGACGACCTTGTCAGCCGGACCAAAGAACGTTTCGGCTCCGTGAACGGTATTATCCATGCAGCCGGAATTCTGCGTGACACCCTCATTGCCAAAAAGGATCTTGGGGACATGAGCGTTGTGCTGGCTCCTAAGGTCTTTGGCACAATGTATCTGGATGAAGCCACCAGTGCAGAGCCGCTGGACTTTTTTGTGCTGTTTTCTGGGCTTGCCGGGACCATCGGTAATGTAGGTCAGTGCGATTATGCCTATGCTAACCGTTTTATGGATTATTTTGCTGAGTGGCGGAACCATCTGGTTGCACAGCAGCAACGTGCGGGCAGGAGCCTTTCTGTGCAATGGCCGCTATGGCAGGACGGCGGAATGCAGGTCGATAAACGGACAGTGCAGTGGTTTGCCGATACCCTGGGTATGACTCCTTTGGATACACAACAAGGTATTCAGGCCCTGGAGGATGCTCTGCGTTTGTCGGACAGTCAGTTGCTGGTGATCCAGGGCGTTCAGGAAACTATCAGGCGTGCCTTAGGAGGGGGAGATATTACACCATCGGTCGCAGAGCCAGAAGGTACCGACATATTTGCTCACGAAGCCGTGGAGGTTGGTCTGCGCTCCTGGTTGGATCGGGAGCTGCTGCTTCTTATCGCAGAACTGCTGAAAATTCCTGTCGATAATATGACCGTGACAGATGATTTCAGTGAATACGGATTTGATTCGATCAGTTTTACAGATCTGGCCAACCGCATCAATGCCCGGTACGGTCTGGAGCTGACCCCGGCGATCTTTTTTGAATACAGCTCCATAGAAGCAATCAGAGATTTCCTGTTGGAGGACTGTCCGGCCCGACTCTTGGCGTATTACCGGAGTCAAGTGCAGGTGACCGAGCCGGATCTGTCGGATGTGGGCAAGCCGAGTACGAGTTCGAGAACAAAAAGCTCGGAAAAAGCTGCTCAGGATACTGATCTTTCTTCGTACCAAAGCAGGATACGTCCTCTGCGTCCCCTGCGGCATGGCACAGGATTGCTGTCCGTGCCCTCACCACCAGGGCACAGCGAACAGCCTGTCCTGCATACTGAGCAAAACGAAGCAATAGCAATTATCGGCATGAGTGGTGTGATGCCGGAGTCACCGGACCTGGAGAGCTTCTGGCAGCACCTGCTCGCCGGAAATGATCTGATCCGTGAGATACCGCCGGAACGTTGGGATTGGCGGGAGTACTACGGTGATCCGATAAAAGATGGTAATAAGACTCTCGCCAAATGGGGCGGATTTATGCCAGATCTGGATAGCTTCGATGCCGGGTTCTTCAATATCTCTGCACGCGAGGCGGAGCTTATGGATCCGCAGCAACGGATACTGTTGCAGACCGTGTGGAAAACCATTGAAGATGCCGGGTATCAACCCAGTGATTTGGCAGGCAGTAAAACCGGTGTTTTTGTAGGAGTCACTACTGCTGATTACGCAGAATTACTAAAAAGCGGAACTGTTGATATTGAAGCCTACACCGCTACCGGCACGGTTTTTTCAATATTCGCCAATCGCATCTCTTATCTGCTTGATCTGCACGGTCCGAGCCAGCCTATTGACACCGCTTGCTCCAGCTCGTTGATCGCAATTCATCGTGCGGTTGAAGCTATACGCAATGGCAGTTGCACAATGGCCATTGCTGGCGGAGTGAATGCGATGATTACCCCGACTTTAACAATTGCTTTCAGTAAAGCAGGAATGTTGAGCGAGGATGGACGTTGCAAGAGTTTTGACAAAAGAGCTGACGGCTACGTAAGAGGGGAGGGGGTAGGTAGCGTACTTCTGAAACCGCTGACACAGGCCGAGGCAGACCATGACCATATTTATGCAGTCATCCGAGGGAGCGCGGAAAATCACGGCGGACGCGCCACTTCGCTTACCGCACCAAATCCGAAAGCGCAGGCCGAGTTGCTGGTCGATGCCTATGAACAAGCCGGTATAGCACCAGATACGGTAAGCTACCTTGAAGCCCACGGGACCGGAACATCGCTTGGAGATCCCGTAGAAATCAATAGCTTAAAGAAGGCTTTCGCCGAATTGTATAAAAAATACGGCAAAACCTTGTCGGATAAGCCGCACTGTGGTATCGGGGCGGTAAAAACAAATATCGGTCATTTGGAAACCGCTGCCGGGATGGCAGGTATTTTTAAAGTGCTTTTAGCAATGCAGCATCAGACCCTACCGGGCATGCTGCATTTTGAAGAATGCAATCCCTATATCCAGCTAGAAAATACACCTTTCTATATTCATCATACAACTCGCCCTTGGACACCGTTAAGCGATCACAGTGGCCTTCCCATTCCCCGCCGTGCAGGTGTAAGTTCATTCGGTTTTGGCGGTGTCAATGCGCATGTGGTTCTGGAAGAGTATATACATCCGCAGGTGGATGAGTCTGTCCAGTCTGGCGCACAGCTCCTTGTTTTGTCCGCAAAAGATCCGGAGCGTCTACGTGTCTATGCACAAGAGATGGCAAGTTTCTTGAAACGTGCTTCCTCTGCATTTTCGTTGGCAGACCTTGCCTACACCTTACAGGTAAGCCGGGCAGGCATGCAGGAGCGCCTGGCCATGGTTGTGACGAGACTTGATCAGGCACAGGAACTGTTTCTCAGCTATGCTGAGGGTGCCGAAGATAGAGATGCGCAGGTAGGGGCAATTTATCATGGGAACGCCAAAATGAATCGGGCAGATACCAGTCTGCTCGTTGAAGGAGATGCAGGGAGGGCATTCCTTGAGGTTGTCCTGAAGCGGCAGGAACTCCACAAGCTGGCACAGCTTTGGGTTAAGGGATGTACTTTTGATTGGCAGCTCCTGCATTCTGGCTCTCTACCGAGGCGAATCTCCCTGCCCACTTATCCTTTTGCTAAAGAACGCTATTGGGTACCTGCAGCAGCAGGAAAGACCTCCCGATGTGGGAGCGGCGGAGTGGAGAACCTGCATCCGTTGGTGCATAGCAACACTTCAACTTTGCATGCACAGAAATTTATCACGGTCTTACAGGGAAATGAATTTTACGTTTCGGATCACGTTCTTGGTGGAAATCGCATGCTGCCTGGAGTGGCATATCTGGAAATGGCGCGTGCCGCAGGTGAAATTGCAGGAGAAAATCGGGTATGCAGACTCAATAACGTGGTATGGATGCGTCCCATTAATGTGCTGAAAAGCACTGAAGTGGAAATGCGCTTCATTCCTGAAGCCCGACAGTTGCAATTTGAGATCTGTACCCAAGGCGATGAGCAGGAGCGCTTGGTCCACGCTCAGGGTGGTCTGGAATATGGCGAGCTTGTCGAATCTGCTGAACCATTTGACATCGCGGTTATTAAAAACAGGTGTCAGGAGACGATTTCCTCGCAACAGTTCTACGCTATCTTGGATCAATGGGAGGACGCTGACCTCAAAACAAATTTCCAAGTGGTGCAGGAAATATACCGCAGCCCGCGAGAAGCCTTATCCCGTATAGCCCTGCCCTCGAAACGCGAGCATGATCAGTGTGCATTTTTTCTTCATCCTTTACTCATGGATGGGGCCGTGCAGACGACGGTGCTGGGTGTATTCCGGGATATTCCATCGGTTCATGTCCCCTTTTCCGTGGCTGAGGTGGAGATTTTTTCTGATTTGACCCAATGCGTGTATGCTTATGCGGTATTGCGTACGGACAGAAACGGACCGATCAAGAGTTTTGATACCTATCTACTTGACAAAGAGGGGAGGGTTTTAGTTGCGCTTCGAAATTTTTCCGTAAGGGAATTTCATGGCTCTGACAAGCCCGACTTAGATGCCGGTGTGCAAGCTATCGGGGAAACCGCTTGTAAAGAGCCCTTGGCTCAAGGCAGCGACAAGAGGCAAGGGGATACCTCCCTGCGTGCTCGAGATGATCAGCTTCTGGTGTTGTTCCAGGATGATATGAAGAAGATAGCTGCAGGAATTGTGAAAGCGGAGCCGGAGCATATTGTACTGGACGAAGATTTGTACCAATATGGTTTTGAATCCATAAGTTTTGCCGCATTTGCCAACCGGGTGAATGATAAATATTCATTGAGCGTCACTCCGACAGTATTTTTTGAAGCACCGAGTCTGGAGGAAATTACCCGTCACCTGTATAGCAGACACAAAGAAATACTGCAGCAGTATTATCAAAAGAAAGAGAAGGGAGGTTCTGAAAGTACCGCTCCAGCAGATAGCGGAGCATCTGTATCTGTCTCCACGCCTTCAGTAACGCTTCCGACAGCCCAGCAGGTCGGTAATCGGTTTACGGAGGTATCCGTAGGGAGCTCTGCTTACCGGACAACTGAACCTCTCCCTATAGCAATCATTGGTATGAGCGGTAGTTTTCCAGGGGCAGCGGACCTGGATATGTTCTGGAGCCATCTTGTCGATGGTACTGACCTTGTCAGTGAAGTTCCTAAAGACCGTTGGGACTGGCAGACTGCCAGTCCTGATGCCATGTCTAATCCGCTTCTGCAACAGCGAATCAGGTGGGGCGGCTTCATGTCTGATGTCATGGCATTCGATCCCCTGTTTTTCGGCATCTCCCCCTATGAAGCGGAACTCATGGACCCGCAGCACAGGCTATTTCTCCAGACCGTCTGGCACACCTTTGAACATGCAGGGTACCGTTCTGCAGATATTTCAGGTACCCGAACCGGCCTGTTCGTCGGAGTAGCGACCAATGATTATAAAGAACGCCTTGTTCAGCAGAACCTGGATACTGAACCGCAGAGTACGACAGGTACAGTGCATGCGCTCATTGCCAACCGGGTTTCTTTTCTGCTGAATCTGCACGGGCCCAGCGAAGCCATTGACACTGCCTGCTCCAGTGCGCTGGTTGCTGTACATCGTGCAGTCCAGGCCATCCGGCATGAACAATGTGCGATGGCTGTCGCAGGTGGGGTCAATGTTATTCTTCGACCCTCCTATGCCCTTGCGCTGGGGAAGGCCGGAGAGATGTTAAGTGTGCAAGGCCGCTGCAAAACCTTTGATAAAAACGCTGATGGCTACGTGCGGGGAGAAGGAGTGGGCGCAGTACTGCTCAAACCTCTGGATCAGGCTGAAGCGGATGGTGATACCATCCATGCCGTGATTCGCGGCAGTGCGGAGAACCACGGAGGACATGCTACTTCGCTGACAGCCCCGAACCCGCAGGCACAGACACAGCTGCTCGTGGATCTGTACACAGATCTCGCCACCCGTGCAGGTATTACAGCAGACACGGTGCGCTATATTGAGGCCCACGGTACAGGTACGAAGCTCGGTGATCCTCTTGAAATCGATGCATTGAAGCAGGCATTTTCGAAGCTTTACGCAGCGCAGGGCTTGCCTGCCCCGGAAGAAGCGTTTTGCGGAATCGGTACCGTTAAAACCAATATCGGACATCTTGAAACAGCGGCAGGTATGGCGGGGCTGCTCAAAACTGTGCTGTCCATGCAGCAACGACTGCTCCCAGGTATGCTGCACCTTGAGGAGGTAAATCCATTCATTGAACTGCGAAAGAGTCCATTTTATCTTGTGACGGAAAATCATCCCTGGATCCCAACGGAAGACGCTGCTGGCAGGCCAATTCCCCTGCGGGCCGGGGTCAGCTCCTTTGGTTTTGGTGGTAGCAATGCTCATCTCCTGATTGAAGAGTACAAGGCTGTTCGGAAAGTAAGGTCTAGCCGTTCATCGCAAGAACTCTTTTTGCTCTCTGCAAAAAATTCAGAACGTCTTTTGGTATATCTAGTTAAATTTATTGATTTACTGGAGAAGGATACAGTATCCTTTTTCCGTCTTAGAGATCTTGCCTACACTCTGCAGATGGGCCGTGACCCGATGACGGAACGGTTCGCAGCAGTCATTTCCAACCTAGATGAACTCCTTGAGGTATTGATTCGGTACCGCAATGGAAAGACCGAAGCGCGTCCAGGGGTATACTCTGGAGTCGCCGGAAGTAAAGAAAAAAACAGAGAAGGTAGCTTAGATGGGAAAGGATTTGCTGTGGATGCAGCAGATATTGAAGCGCTTATCCGTTCACGGAATCTTGATGAACTGGCCCGCCTTTGGGTTATGGGGAAGATCGACAGTGCTGATGTTCCTTGGCATCTGCTTTACTCGCAAGATCAGGAGCGACCACAACGCATCCCCCTGCCAACCTATCCCTTTGCCAAAGATCATTACCGGATTCCTGCTCCAGTAGCGCAATTTGGTCAACCTGACCAACCACATGCCGATCAGTACCTGCACCCTCTGCTGGACAGCAATGAATCCACGCTGGAGGCTCAATCATACAGCAAGGTACTGCATAGAGAAGATTTTTATCTTAGCGGACATAGAATTCACGATGAAGCGGTCTTGCCTGCGGCTGCGTATCTGGAAATGGCACGGGCAGGTGCCGCGCTTGCCCGGCCCGGAATGCAGGTTAATGCACTGCGTCGTGTAGTCTGGGCAAAGCCTGTCAAAGTCACGGGCAAGCCGGTAACTGTGCGGCTTTATCTCCTCCCTGACGCCTCGGAAAGAGCAGGAGAAGTGAATTTTGAGGTGTGTACGGCAGAGCAGGGTCAGGAAGAACAAGTTCATGCTCAGGGGGAAATAGTCTATATAGAACAGTCTTCTGAGGCTGCATTGCAAGCGCTAGAGATAGTAGATGCCGAGGCGGTGCGTACACGTTGTCCTGATGTGATGCAGCATGAGGCCTGCTATGCATGGTTTGCAGCATTGGGGCTGAACTACGGCAGTGCATTTCAGGTGATTGATCAGCTGTACCGGAATGAAGATGAAGCTCTGTCTTGTCTGGCGCTGGACCCCTCCAGCTGCTCCGTACAGAATGCACGAGATTCCTTCGTACTGCATCCTGCTATGCTGGACGGAGCCTTACAGACTGTTGCAGGAATTACGGCAGGCACAGGAACTGCTCTTTATCTTCCCTTCAGTTTGGGGGAACTGCACCTGACGCAGACTTTGTCAGAACAGGGGGGGCTGCCGCACATATGCCAGGTGTATGCAACCCGGGTGGGTGGGGTTCCAGAGTCTGACGCTCCTATTCGGAAGTATAATATTCAGGTACTGGATGAAAACGGAGCCGTCCTGGTCTCCTTGTCCAATTTTTGTGTCAAAAGGGTGGAAACTCATGACCAAGCAGAATATCGACAGGATCCTGTCTCCGAGGATATACTGCGTCAGTTGGCAGATGGGGCATTGGCGATAGAAGATGTTCAACTTTTGCTAGCAGAGCACAAAAAAATAACTCAGCTCAAAGAGGTATAAGATGAATCCGCAGAGGTCGACGGCTGAAATTCAGGAAGAAACAACAAAGCAAGGCTGGGCGTATCTCTCTGTGCTTCTGCTCAAGGTTCCTATATGTGCGCATCCCTATGTTTTTTCGGAAAACAGGGGAAGCAGGTCTATGCACTGACAGCTGAGCTGCTCAGAGAAGAAAAAACTATGACAAGTTCAATCCAATCAGCACTGTACAATCAACGAAAGAGAGCGCATGACCGAGCACTCCGGACACTAATCCAAAGGACCACGTAACGCATAATGAAGAATACAGATCTCTCTGTAGATCAAATTTTGGAGATGGTGAAAAGCAGACACCTGAGCCCTGGACAGGGCTTCCATCTCCTCCGGCAACATACAGGGCAGACGTCAGGAAACGAGAGAAGGCTCCTGTATGCCACTGCCTGCCAACAGGATGCTTCTCTGCGAAATAGAGTCGATTCCTCTGCCGTGTCCGGTCGATTCCTTCTCTTTGATACTGATGAAGTGCTGTATACGACTCTCTCCTCGGTTCCAGGTGTGGACGTCGTACTTGTGCAGCCGGGACAGGAATATGCAGAGGAAGGAACAGGGCGCTACAGGCTGCATCCTTCTACAGCAGCGCATTACCGGGAGCTCATAAACACCTTACATGCGAAGAATCAGCAGCCAGATGTTATTGTGCATAGATGGTCACGCCAAGCCTTTATTTCAGGACCTGATGCTCTGCAGAAACAGCTCGATACCAGTTTTTATTCGCTTTTTTTTCTTGCTCAAGCCCTGTTCAGCGGACCACTCACGCGACAGATTCGGCTGTTCTATTTGTATGCTGCTGATCCGCAGAAAGAGCATCCAGTCTATGCTGCTATCACCAGTTTTGCGAAAAGTCTGAATCTGGAGCATTCCAAGCTGCGTTGCACAACCCTTGCTCTGCATGCTGTCCCCCCCGATGAAATACCCGGTATACTTTTTCAGGAATTGCAGGACGGTGGAAAAAACATTTCGGTCTCCTTCAACGGAACGCAGCGTACAATAGCCTGTCTGCAGGAGGTCTCTCCGCAAAGATCTTCTCCCGATCCGTTGCCGCTCAAGAAACAAGGTGTCTATCTCATCACCGGGGGGCTCGGCGGCCTCGGCCTGCTGTTTGCAAAATACCTTGCAACACACTGGCAGGCACGACTTCTCCTGACCGGGCGTTCTGCGCCTGGACCGGAACAGGAGCGCATTCTACAGGTGTTGAACAGGATAGGTGCTCAGGTAGTGTATCACCGTGCTGACGTCACTGATCCAGAGCAAGCTGCAGCACTTCTCCGGGAAGGAGGAAAACGCTTTCAGCGCATTGATGGGGTGATTCACAGTGCAGGCTGCACACGGGATGCCCTGCTCCGTAATAAAACTGCTGAAGGCGTAGCGGAAGTGCTTGCTCCCAAACTGTACGGTACACTGGCGCTTGATCAGGCACTGCAGAATATTGTTCAGGATGCCCCATTAGATTTTTTTGTTTTCTTTTCTTCGCTGGCCGCTGTGATCGGTAATGCAGGACAGTGTGACTATGCCTATGCCAATGGATTTCTCGATCATTTTGCCGCATGGCGTGAATGTCAGCATACCCTGCATATCCGTAACACTCTGTCGATCAACTGGCCTCTATGGCTTGACGGGGGAATGCAAATGGATGCAGATGCTGCGAAATGGCTGAAGAAACATCGTGGACTTGACTCCATGCCCAAAGAGCCAGGTTTGTATGCCTTTGAGCAGGCTTTAGCAATGCAATCAGCGTCCACAGATATTGCTGTCTTTTATGGCGATACCGATAAGATATCCGAAAGTTTCCATATAGAGCGGCTCCAGGTGCAGCAGTCCCGGATATCTGGGACAGGCAAGGAAAAATCGGCCAATAGAGCAGATAGATCTGCACAGCCTGCGTTGCAACAGCAGGTCAGCAGCCAGTTGCTCAATCTTTGCTCGGAACTCCTGAAAGTCGATGTGCAGGACCTGGATGTTGAAGTCGATTTCAGTGAATATGGTGTGGATTCCATCATGATGATGCGGATGCTGAACCGTCTGGAGGAGCTGTTAGGGCAGGCCGTAGAACCCGACATTTTATCCGATTATCCCACGATAGAACGCCTTGCTGCCTACTTTGTACAACAGGAACTTGTACCTGCTGAAGAATTTACTGAAGAACAGGCTGAACCATTCATCGCTCCTGCCACCAAAGTTATTCCTGCTGTAGCCACTCAACAGGCAGCTCCACAGGCGTCTTTACAGAGGCTGAAAAGCGGGCAGAGGCGACAGAGATTTATCCCGAAGCAAGACAAGAAAGAAGATCGAAAAATTGCTGTGATTGGGGTGGCCTGCCGTTTCCCCGGATCCCCCTCTCCAGAACTGTTCTGGAACAATCTTCTACAGGGCAGGCATCTAGTGACCGAGGTGCCCTCTGAGCGCTGGAGCCTTGAGGAACACTATGCTCCTCCTGAGCAAGGCAGGTCGAATACTTCCTGCTCCCGATGGGGAGGGTACATCAGCGGCATTGACCTCTTCGATCCTGGATATTTTGGTATCCCTGCGGAGGATGCCATTGCTATGGACCCGCAGCACCGTGTTTTGCTTATGCTGACCCAGGAACTGCTTGATCGGAGCGGATACCGGAAAGAGGAGATAGCAGGTCGGAAAATCGGTGTGTACCTAGGCGGGGCAGAAAATTTTTCTGTTCGCAGGAATTGGAAAGATGTCCCTTCGGGCTGCCGGAATATCATGGTCAATATCATCCAGAATATGATGGCCGCACGAATTGCGGATTATTATAATCTGACCGGTCCCGCCCTGACCCTTGATACAGCCTGTTCTTCTTCTCTGGTCGCTCTGCATCAGGCCTGCCGAAGCATACTGGACGGTGAAGCAGAAGCCGCCATTGCTGGTGGGATAGAACTACTGCTTGACCCCTTTCCCCATATCGCCTTTACCCGTGCCGGAGTCCTGTCCCCGGATGATCGATGCTATGTCTTTGACGAAAAAGCCAAGGGACTGGTCCTAGGCGAAGGCGCTGGCCTCGTGCTCCTTAAACCCTATGACCAGGCACTCGCTGCGGGTGACCCTATTCTTGGCCTTATTCAGGGTTCGGCGGTCAATAATGACGGCCATACTATGGGGTTGACAGTGCCGAGTCTTGCGGGACAAAAAGAGGTCGTAGGGCAGGCCCTTGCACGGTCCGGGATTGATCCTGAACAGATCGGCTATGTAGAAGCGCACGGCACAGGTACCCTGTTGGGTGATCCAATAGAAGTCAAGGCACTTACAGAGGTGTACGCGCAATTCACCAAAAAAAAGCAATACTGCGCCATTGGATCGGTCAAGTCGAACATCGGTCATCTGGGTCATGCTGCGGGAATCGCTGGATTTATCAAGGTCCTGTTGGCTCTGCAACAGCATATGCTTCCTCCTACCCTGCATTGCGGGCATCCGCACCCGCGCTTTAACTTTCCAGAGTCCCCTTTTTATCCGCTTACTGAAGCTGCCCCGTGGCCCGCAAAACAGGGAGCTCGCTACGCTGCGGTTTCTTCCTTCGGTTTTGGCGGCACCAACTGTCATCTTTTGCTGCAAGATGCTCTGCCCCCGTCCGAGTATCGGCAACAGCGACAGAGTCTACCCTTGACCCCCATGTCGTTGCAGTCCTATCGGATAGGAGGTGCTCCACCCTCTGTGCAGGAACCTGCTCCTTCTTCGGGTACTGCAGTGCAGAAAAAAATTCTTGCTCAGGTACAGACAGGCAGATTAACACCGGAGCAGGCAGCAGGCCTTACCCGTGCGAAAGGATAAAAAATGCCAGCAGAGATGAATTGATATGGAAAAGTCACAAAAATACCTATTGCACATGACAGAACAGGAAATCTACGAGAAAGTGGCCCGTTCCGAGATTACGCTGGATGAGGCACTGCATCTCTTTGAAGTACTCAACACACAGCAATCGCTTCGCTCCGCTCCTTCTTCAATAGAAGAAGAAAACGTTGCTTTGCAAGACGGTAAGACCAGGGATGCTGCAGCAATACAGGAAGCGCTCGAAAGCTATCTCTGTCATACTCTGGAAGTCTTCCTTAATCTGCCTGAGCAGGCGGTGGATAAGGAAGAAAATTTTATGGCACTGGGTGCCGATTCCACCAATTTGGTCGAATTGACTAAAAAGGTTGAAGAAGAATTTTCGATTGAGCTCTATCCAACACTTTTTTTTGAATACCAGAACATCAGAGAATTGGCTGGGTACCTCTGCACAACCTTTCCTGATGCCTTGGTCGATCGATTCCCAAACCAGTTCGGGGAAGGTCCTTCCACGCCGCAAACAGAGCAGGAAGAACCTACCGAATTTCCGGGAGACGTGCAGCACAGGGAACCTCCGAATTCTCCTGCATCATACTCCGCACCAGAACCACGAGCGCAGGCAGTGCAGCAGGTTTATCAAACGGAAGAAGTAGAGCCGCTTCCTTACTCAGGGGGAATGCAGGCTCAAGAAGATATTGCTGTGATTGGTATGTCTGGCATCTTTCCCGGCTCACCTGATCTGCATAGTTTCTGGAACAACCTCGCTAAAGGGAAGGATCTGATCTCGGAGATCCCTGGGGATCATTTTGATTGGCAGCCGTGGTTTGACCCAAAGGCACAAGTTGGAACGGATGCAATCTACTGCAAATGGGGAGGATTTCTTTCTAATGTCGGTATGTTCGATGCAGCCTTCTTCAACATCTCTCCGCGCGAAGCCGAGATGATGGATCCACAGCTGCGTCTGCTTTTGCAGGTCCTCTATCATACAGCGGAAGATGCAGGATACGGGCAGCGGATACGCGGTTCTCATACCGGTATGTTCGTGGGTGTAAGCGGACACAGCTATCTGGACGAGATGGCCCGGCTGAGGAAAGCAGTGGTACCCCATCAGGGGACAGGCAACACCGCCTCCATGATAGCCAACCGTCCCTCGTTCTGCTTGGATCTGACCGGCCCCAGTCTGGCGGTGGATACAGCCTGTTCCTCCTCTCTGGTGGCGTTGCATCTTGCCTGTACTGCCTTACAGCGTCAGGAATGTGATCAGGCATTCGCAGCAGGCACGAACCTTCTGCTCAGCTCTTGGCATTACCGGTATTACAGTAGCATAAGTGCCTTGAGTCGTAGTGGGCGTTGTCATACCTTTGATAGCCGCGCTGACGGCTATGTACCTGCGGAGGGAGTCGGGGCTGTGTTGCTCAAACCCCTTTCCAAAGCACGAGCTGATAATGACCGCATTCATGCGGTTATCAAAGGTTCTGCTGTCAATCATGGCGGCATGACCCAGTCTGTGACTGCACCCGGTGTCCGTCAGGAAGCCGAGGTGTTACTCGCAGCATGGAAGGATGCAGGTATAGATCCTGCGACCATAGGCTATATTGAAGCACACGGCACAGGTACAGCTCTGGGCGATCCAATAGAGATTAGAGCCTTACATAAGGCGTTCAGAAAACACACCGAAAAAGAGCATTTTTGCGCACTGGGTTCGGCCAAGGCGCATATCGGACATGCAGAGGCAGCAGCTGGGATTGCCGGGGTAATTAAAACCATCCTGTCCATGCAACATAAGTTGATTCCGGCTATGCCGGAATTCCGGGAACTCAACCCTTATATTCAGCTTGAACACGGCCCGGTATATATCAATCGAGAAGCACAGTCGTGGACCAGCCCTGACGGGATACCGAGACGTGCCGGAGTCAGTTCCTTTGGTTTTGGCGGAGCCTATGCCCATATCGTGCTGGAGGAATATTCTGCGATGGCAGAGGCTGCGGGCACCTTGGACGATACGGGAGATCTCTCTGCGAGAGAAATGAGAGAAGAGGCAGTGCAACTTCTTCTGCTCTCTGCACAATCTGAGGAACGTCTGCGGATGTATGTGCAGAGGCTGGCGGATTTTTTACAGACAGATGAAGGGGGATTTACTCTGCGGGACCTTGCCTACACCTTGCAGGTTGGTCGTGAGGGCCTTGCAGAACGTGTGGTCATCAAGGCATCCTCCCTAGACGATGCCTGTGAACAGCTGAGAGCATACAGCCGGGGAGAGAAAGAGAGAATGTTTAGCTCTCCCAAGCATTCAGAGAGTGGGAAGCGGAAGGCGCCGGATGCAGCAGAACTTCTAGTTGAAGGCCGGGCCGGACAGGCCTTTTTGCATATTCTGCTGGAAGATAGAGAGTGGGACAAACTTGCTCGTCTGTGGACAGGGGGTATCGGAATTGATTGGGGTTTACTCTATACTTCGCCGCTGCCC
>JQIA01000847.1_pt1 | contig 16137 bp, 19 predicted proteins | sample 811431 | NCBI WGS metagenome assembly JQIA01 (sample SAMN02998118, study PRJNA258478) | marine sediment metagenome | biome: marine; feature: seafloor; material: sediment; isolation source: oil-polluted sediment collected from 3 locations (0.5 km, 0.7 km and 0.9 km)... | place: USA: Gulf of Mexico ... | reverse complement strand
GTACCATTTAAAGGTGTTAAAGTTAGAGTGTCTAATGTACCGTTAACTACTAAGTTAACGCTGGTGGGTTCTATAGTTATAGTTGTTAAGGTAGTAGTGTCCCAAGTTTGGTCGGAACTATCTCCTAGCCTTATATATATCTCATCGCTTGTTGGGGCTGCACCAGTATATCCGTCTACATAAACTGTACCGGACATACCCATATGTACTGTACCACCACCTAAAGTAGTGTCAGTATATTCTAACTGATCTGCCCCTAGCTCTACCCCTGTTACCCCTACTAGTATACCGTGATCACTTTGGTTCTCGATAGTTACGAAAGAGTTGCCTGTTGGAGGTATTAACTGGAAGGCTCTACCAGCTACGTTTGATTCAGCTCCATCTGTAGTTACAAATGCAAAGACTGTACCATATAGCAAATTTAAAGCATCTGGGAAATCCACTGTAATGGAAGTATCTGCCCAGGCCGAGGTAGTTAATACTCTAGCATTAACATCTGCTATATTATCTGAAGGGCTTATAGTTAGTGTGCCTGTTACAGCACCAAACCCCGCCCCTGCCACAAGTATACCTGTGTCTCCGATTGATACGGCTGCACCTGCATTTACTGAGGACACTGAAACGCCTGCTGGCGCTGCTGCCTCTGTAATTGCTACAGCGGCTAACAGAACATTATCTGCTGCTACTATATTGAAACCACAAGTTACATCTGCTGTACCTATAGTATCATATGTATACAAACCGGCTACGTTTGAGCCCATGTCTCCTTCGCCGCGGTCTGTCCAACCTGCTAAAGGGGATGGGCCTGCCACACCACTTGATCCAGACATGAACGTCTGGTAAACAAAGCACTCGTCAGAATCAGTAAGCGTCAAGGTAGCGCTAGGGTTAGCCTGTGCACTCACATCGAATAACAAGCTAGAATTATTTATTTCTACATCCGCACCCGCTGTAACTGTCATTACATTACACTGTCGTACGTTGCTAGAGCTTGGGGTTATTACAGCATCTTGAGTTCCTGCCGCTACACCACTTCCTTTGAAGAAAAGGTATATAGTACCGGGCTCACTATTAGTTCCCACAAACGGGGAACTACCTATAGCTGTAAGAGTATCACCACCATATGTAACACTTGTTACATTATCAGAGGCGACATTTTGTACCACCTGCACAAAAACACCTGCAGGAGTACTAACAGGTGTGTGTGAGATTGTTATCGCTGTGCCTTGAAAGGTTAAACTGGAGGTTACCGCGTCAAATGCTATTGCCATCTACGGTGCCGTGTACGTATAGTAAACACATTCGTCTACTTCGCCCATTATAACCATGTTGTCTCCGTGCATACAAATGCCCTCCGGTTGAAACATTGCCGTACCCAATCCAGTTAGGGAATCCACTAAAGTACCGTCTCTTTGATACTGATATACCGTGTTCCCATTCTCGGATAGTAGTAGTAAATGTCCAGTTGGTGTATGGTAACAGCAACTGGATAGATCATTTGTGCCTGGTATTATAGCTTCAGCGTCAAAAGGCTCTGTCACTGTAAGTTCTGCATCAGCAAGATAATCATAGTCAGTATCCCTATTTACAGGTCTATCTGCCACATATACTATTCTGGGAGCAATTGCGCCCTCTTGTACCCCTAGGATCTCCTGAGCTGCTAGATCGAAACCTACGCCCTCTTGTCCATTGTTTGTGCCACCTGGGGCGGCCATTGTTAGTTCTTGTCTCTGCGCTACAGATATGTCGGAAGTTCCTAGCATTTCGGATTCAGTTATAGGGACGTTGTACGTAAGATTACGTCCACCATCCTCTGCACTCACCCAAAACTCATATCCACCCTCTGAAAGGTTTCTGTATACATCAGTAAGCCCTTCAGTATCTGACCCAAATAAGCCCGTAATAGTTAGTACGCGAATTATAGTAGGCGAAGCCACTGAATTGACTATATCTGACTCTGAGAACTCTGTAATTGTACCGGCATTATTCCGTATAAAACAGAATCGCTTGGTAAATTCATTATATCCTACATCTGAAGTGTTTATACCCGTCCCTAGATTTACTAGAGTACCTGCACTAAGATTGCTGACCCTCCAAGAAGGAGAATCAGCTGAATCGAAGGAAGAAAGTGTATCATTCAGTGTATTAGTAGCCCAGTTGAATGTGGTATTCACTATAGCCAGAGTCATGATCTATGCCTGTGTGAAAAGGTCTGTACCACCGTTCCAGTTAAGAGTTATGTTACCCGCTACTAGAGATATAGGTGTTATGCCTGCATCTGTAGTCATGTCCATAAACCCTACAGCATCTGTAGTTCCAGCATGTGTAGTATTATATACTAATGCTGCCACGATATCTGTAGGTGAGCCGGCTGCTGCTGTCCATAATTTAGCTGCTGAATCTGAGAATGTTGCTACTCCTGCTGCTTCAGTGTACGTAGTGGTCATAGTAATACCACCTGTGCTGTAACCCCCACCTGCTGTTACTTCGACGTAGTCACCACTATCTGGAGTAGCATCTGCTATCGTAGGTAGTGTTGTAATTAATATAGTAGAGAATGAATCACCGTCTAAATCGTGACTACCGTCCCCTATTGTCTTTCTAAACTCTTCAAATAATAAGAAGTCGCCTTGTGCCATGATATATATCCTCTATTTAGTAATATCTTGATTGAAGATTATAGACCCTATGTCTATAGTCCTTATTTCTGTTCCTGCGGTCATTTCCATATCATAATAGAAAGTACCTATGTTGTCTGCTTCAACTGCACTGAAGGGAAAGCTTACTTTTCCTGCTGCTGCATCTGTTATCGTACCAGTTACCTGGAAAACATAGGAAGCTACAGTTGGCTCCCTTATAGTTGATACAGAGAGTACGAAAGTATTCCCTGTTATATCTAAACTCAACCTAGTGGCGGAGTCTAGTATCGTTATTTTGTGGGCGTATGTGTCACCCCTAGTTCTAGTTATAACGGACATTACTCCTCCTCTAGTACAATTACTGTTCCTGAGGTATCTAGGTTCACTATATACTCAGATTCTATCTCTATGTCGATACCCGCTATTTCATACGTAGTGCCAGTACCTCCAGCATTAAGGCTGTTCATGTGAACTCTTAATGTTGAACCCGCAGGTTCGGTACTAGCAGCTAGTATTAGCTCTCTAAACGTAGGCATTATGGAACCGAATCCAAAATGTCTGTAGTTTGCTCTTCTTTAGTAGGTAATGTTAATAAGTGAGCACTTTCCTGTGCTGTCAAGCCTGTAGCTGTCAGGGTTCTTATTGCCTCTGACCACACCGCTGCTGATATTTCTACCGCTGTAGGTGCTGACGTGTCTACTCCTGTAACCAAACTGGAAACTAACGACTGGAATACTGGCGCGCCTGAAAAGCTTATCATTGGGCTTACAAAATCATCTGAGAATATACTGCCCGTAAGAGCTGTTTCTTCCAGATTTATCTGCAATCTCCAACCATTCACTAAAAAGTATATATCACCAGCTTTTTGACCTGAAACCGTGGGATCTCCCCCGATAACTCGCACAACCTGCCCTATTTTATTGTTATTGTCTATAATCATCCAACGCTTCCACGCTGAATAAATATCGGCTTTTACATCTAATGCTGTTACATCTGGGTTTACTATTATAAGCCTATTGAACATATCGAAGACTACTTTGTCTCCCAATTCCCAATCTTCCCAGAATCCAAAACCCAAAGCAATCATTACTGCACCTCTGCCACTGTTATACCGATAGAAACATCGGTAGCTGTAGCTCCAGAGATAAGTCTAGCAAATACTGTTACATGATCAGAAGTAGCTTCTAGATAATGTCTTGTTATGCCTGAAGTTTGTACTGGAAATACATTAGCAAGATCAGTTACTTCTGATCTACCTGCACCGATAAATTGACCTACTTTTCTAAGTCCAAGACCTGCCGTAGCCGTAGCTACTGTATCATATTCTACGTTGGAAATACCTTCAGCAAATGTGGCACCTGTTAAAGGCGAATTAACCTCTGAGATTAGTTCTATACCAGATAAGTCTGTGTGTACAGATACTAATTGAGGCAATACTCTGTCTCTATTAGGACGTCCATTAGTTTTAGTTTGTATAGGTCTATAAGATACTATAGGCACAAACGTAGTACTAGTTATATTCTGCGTAAGACTAAAGTTTACTACGTTCTTATCGAACTCATCATAACCATCATTCTGTATTAGACCGCAAAATATTACGAATTCACTAGAAGAGGCAGTTATACCTGTATTCTCTTGTGATACTCCGAAAGAGAAGGCTGCTTCTTGGGCCCAACTTCTATCTAATGAGCCGTAGTTGCCCATTGTGTGACAAATTACTTTCTTTCCATTTACGTATGTACCAAAACGTACAGTTCCTGCACTTAAGTACTGAAAGTCTATCCACCATATAGCATTTTTTAAGGGGTCTAGTGTAGCTTCTGACAGGTTATTTTCTCCGCCAGTTCCATCTAGTCTGTCTCCATTCCAAGATAGTCTTTCTACTCTTAGATCAGTACCTAAAACAGTGTCAGATACTACTACATATATACTAGTGCCAGACATTTCGAATACTACTTCAGTAGTTTCATTACTTCCAAACCAACCAGCTTTTCTAACTAAATTAGCTTTGCCAGTATCGTTTGCTTTCATAGTAAACATTAGGGGCATAGCATTTCCAGGTCTATACTGGTAATGTCTGTGTGAGTTATAGGATGCCCTGTCTCCGCTAGCTGTACCGCAAGACAACAATAATCCGTTCTCTCCTGTAGACCTAGCTACTGTTCCACCACCTATTTCTTCTTTGTAGAAGAGTTGTGAGTAATCTTCTTGGTAGAATTTATACATACCAAGTAAGTTTGATTCTGTTACGGTAGTTCTACCAAATACTGTGAAATCAGGACTACCGGTGTCAAAGACTACCTTAGCTTCCCCTTTATTCGTTACAGATTGGTGCTTATCGGGATCTGTTCTGTCTCCGATGTGTGTTACTTGTGTATAAATGTCATTAACACCGTCATTGTGTATAGTAGTGTTTACACGTTTTCCTGCCGAATCAGCGGGAACTCTAACAAAGTCTGTCATTATTTATTCTCCCTCTTAGCAGATTCAGCATCTACTCGTTCTTTTACCTTTAAATCTGGGTAGACAATCTTGCCTCCAGGTAATATTTGTGGAAACTTAGATCTAACTACGTTATCCCACTCCTCTGCCTCTGACACATGACGACTAACCACTTCATAAGGGTTTTCTATCGCTACGTCCCAAGAGTTAGCAAAGTCTCTCCAATTCGTAAATCCCGGTTGTTTCTCAAATTTCTCTTTAAATCCTGGCTCACTGACACTAGCTGCTTGCCCTAAGGCTTCACTTCTAAGTCTGTACAGCTGATACCGGACCTTCTTTCTAGCCTGTCTTAAGCTCATCCCCTCCTTGGAATAAGCTCTAACAGTACGGTTCACTTCTTTTAAAGACAGATCGGAGAGCTCAAGCTCCTCGATCTGTTGGTTTAGTTTTTCATGTTTCATACATCGTCCTTATACTGGGTTAGCGTAATTACGTTCGTCTCCGCCATTAACTGGTACGTTGATACCTGTTGCTTTTGTTATAGTAAACGAAGCGTCTATCCATTCTGCCCCATCTTTCGCTATAGCTACTATAGTACAAGGTGCATCTGTATCAGGTGTTCTTCCACCAGCATTTTCATTAGTATAGTCAAAATCCCAACTTATGCTTGCCGCTGTGATCTCTGCGTCTAGCTGTGTGTTGTCATCTTTTTCTACTATAAAAGCACTTGGAGACTGATATGGATTAGCCTTCATTGTGATACCTGGTCCAGCTACGTCATCTATAACTGTAACACCGTCTTGCTTAACCGCTGTAACAGAAGATACTGTAGGAGCCCCACCTGTTTCTAGGTATAAACCATCGTTTGCCGTAGTTGTCATACCTGATACTGTGAAGTACTCACCTGCCGCTATAACCATTGCATTTCCAGAATCTGTAAATGTAGTGGTAGTACCGGTACTAGCTGTTGTAGCTATTGTTGTAGCTGCTGACTGTATTTTAGTGTAGTCAAAGTACACTGTGTAAATTGTATCTACATCTGCCTGAGTAACATAGTTATCAGAGAATGTAAATGTTCCCGCCGCTACGAATGGGAATGATACTGCTGAACTAGTGATTGGTACATCTACTGAAGATAAACCATCTGTAGTCACTGCAGGTGTAACTGGTTGGTGTGTAATGTTGTTTTTAGAGTTAGGATCAAAGTTTCTTAACAGTACCCCAGGTTTCATAAATAACGTGTCACCAACATATTCTGCTAGTAATTCTGCTACTTCTCCATTAACTATACCATATCCGCCCTGACCTGCTGTAATACCTGCGTTATCATCGTTGATATCGCCAGTCTGACGTAAAGACCATTGCATTCTTTCGTATGCAAATTGATTAGTCTGTGTGTTAGCATCTACTATTCGGTTAAATGCGTAATAAGTTGAACCTATTAGCTCTTCACCAAAGTAAGCTTCCCAAGTTGAGCCTGCTAGAGTTAATGCGCTCATATCTGCGGCTTCTGGGGCTGTTACAGCACCTGCTGAAGTACAGAAATACCATCTACCTACACCATCTTGTACCACATCTTCCAATGAGTAACTTTTTGCAGAAGCTGTTTCAAATAAATTACCTTTTAGGTAGCTTATATCCATAGCTGTGTAAGCTGCTAGTGTAGAGACGTTACCGTCTGTTTCTACTATCTTAGCATCATTCTCATTAGTAAGAGGGAATGAATAAGCTTGGAAACCAATAGTACTTAAACCCTGTTCCACTAATAGTGAATACTCAGAGAACTTCTTACCTTGTACTCGTAAATGAGACTTTTGGAAGGTATTAAGACCTGTAATATCAATGTTTTCGTTAAGCTCACCAGTCTTATCATATACTGCAGTTGCAGCTGTAAAGCCTGTAGCTTGTGTGTAGTATGCTAGATCAGATCCAGGAGCGTCTATCGCACCAAGTGAGATCATACATGCGTTTTCTGTGTTAGCTACTTGCTCTTCAAAACCAGCATCTCGTATAAGATCTCTAGTTTGGTCGTCGAAAGGAGCCCAACCATTTACCCAAATGAACGATCCTTCAAAGATCATCTTTAGTGGGAATTTGAACCTACGTAATGTAGATGCAGCGGTACCTGCAAGCCACTCTTCCTTTAGAAAAGAGTAAAGTGCTTTGGCGGTAACACCAGAAGTCTTGCCTGGCGCTGTATCATCTAAAGCTCCATTGACAAGTAACTTTATTGTCTTTGTACCGGTTTGTATTTCTAGCTCTTCAGTAGTTGCAGTTGCGTTAACTGCTACCTCTAAACTATCCGGGTCAGTAATTTTTGCCATTATAATCCTCGCTATAGGTTTTCGTAGTTTGTATCTGTAATAAGCTGAAACTTAATACTAGAATCCGCACTAGGCAATGTTAAATCGAATTGATCTGAAAGGTTAGGATCGATATTATTACCCATTAGTAATATATCCACTGTTCCCCCTCCAGAATGATCGTATGTGATGTCAACCCCAGTAGAAGTAGAGTGTTGTAACTCCGTTCTAGTAGAACTGTCAACTATTGTTACATTCACCCCGGTTGTTATATCGGTCAGAGTTAATGTGAATGTGGCATTAACTTGTGTTGTCGAACCTGCTGCATTACGTACTGAAGGGCTATCTGCTCCTCCAGATACGTTTAGGGTTATTAAACCCCCTGAATTGTTATAGAACATAGCGTCTGTACTTCCTGACGCTGCTACTAGATTGGTTCCCCTAGTACCTGTATACCCCAGGTCGGTGTTACCGCTCCAAGAGAATGTTCCTACTGTATTACACTCTACAGCATGTCCTGCTGTAGCGAATGTAAACTTGCTGTCTGTTATGTTTGCTGTGGTAGTACAAAGTACTGCTGATGCTGCCGATGTTCCTTCGAAAGTACAGTCTGACAGTGCTCCAGAGGTATTTAAACTTACCTGTGCTGAAGCAATCCAAGTATCTGTAGTAAAAGTCTGTCCGTTGGCTATACTAGTAGTGCCGCAACCGTTGAATTTGGTATTTATCACTGTTCCAGTGTTAAATTGCATAGTACCCATGTCAATGAAAGTACAACCATCCATAGCAAAAGAATTTATAGCTATAGAGAAGTCTAACTCGGCGCCTGATACACCTACGGTTTTACAAACAAGACCTGTTATGTCTACATCTGTTAAGCCTGTACCTTCCGTACCTACAATACCGTACAATGTGCTAGAAACTACTTCATCTACGAAGAATATTGTCTCATTCACGGATACTAGGTTACAGTTCTTAGCTGCGGCTGCATTACCTAAAGTAAGCTTGCCTTTAGCAAATAGAACCCCATCTGTATCTTGTAGTATGTCGTATTGATTGGCTGTTAGAGCATCTTCAGTAGCTACGTCTGTGAAATCTATCGCTTCAGCAGCTGTTGAGTTTATTTCTAGCCCGTTACCAAATCTCCAGTTATCGTACCAACCATTGGTAGAGTTTCTAGGTTTTGATAGTGTATTTATTCTGAATGTTACTGATGTTACTGCTGCACTGTTTACTGTACCAGATGTAGGTGTAGAGTCTACGTCCAGGAAGAAATCTTTCCAACCCCCTGCGTATGTGTCTTTTCCACCCACTGTCCATACAGCTGTGTTTGTGCCGTCATCAAGTCTTATCTCTAGCCCACCTGCGGCTGCGTTCGCCATGTTGGCTGAGATGTTTGAATTTATGTATAGCCTTACATGCTGACCAGACATATCCCAGGAGCCTGCCGCAATAGTGTAGGTTACATCATTAACCCCGTTGCTCGTCTGAATAACTGCCACGGAGTTAGTATTTTGAACCAGTATTTCTGTCTCTAGTACGAAGGAGTCACCTGACCAATTGGTAGTAGATTCTGCGTACGATATTTCGGTCTGGTCTGAAACTACATCAACCATTATTTAACCTCTGTATTCTTTTGTATTAATTTCATGGTGGGTTTCCTATGTACGCAAAAAAGCGACAAAAGCATTGCGCCTTTGTCGTTTTAAATTTTTTCTGCTATTATTTTTGTATTATATCAAAAAGGAAGGGGTTTGTCAAGCATTATTTTTTCTAAGCTTTACAGATTATACGTGGAATGATTCCACCTGCTCGCTCAACTTTTACTTTATCGCCTATTTCTAGGTCTAGTTCTTTGATGAAACCTACATTATTGAGAGTAGCTTTCGTGATAGTAGCATCTTCAATTACTATAGGATCTAGTATTGCTACTGGGGTTACTTTTCCAGACTTACCTACTTGCCACTTAACATCTAGCAAGGTAGTTTCTATGCCTTCGGTACGAACCTTAAGAGCGTAAGCACCTTTAGGGTGTTTAGAAGTGAAGCCTGCTGCTTCGAAGCGTCTGTTCTCGTCTAGCCTATATACCACACCATCTTGAGGGAACTTATCTAGTCCGTCATCAAATACAGTATTAAAACCTTTGCCAGCTAGAAAAGACATATCGGAAGCAAAGTAACCTGAGTGATGCAGAGGAGTCAAACCGTAAGCTACAAAGGTACATTTTCTCTCTAGGAACTCCGCCACGGACTTAAGTCCTAAGGCACCCGACGCTTTATTTCGTGCGTTCAAAATATTCCTAGGTAGTACTACTTCTCCTGTGACTTGCTTCCACTCACCTTTCGTATCTAAGGTATTAGGCACTTGATCCCAAGCTAACATCTTGGCGGTAATATCTTCTCCTTTGATACCATCCCCTCTGGTAAGCCCTAATAGTAGATTACCTTCTCTGCCATATAGTAAGCTGATAGCAGCACCATCCATCTTAGGGGTAACACAGATACCACTTCCAGTAAACGGAGGGGTGTCTTCCCCTTCAAACACTTTCTGTAAGGAGTACATTCGTTGAGTGTGTGGTATCGCAGACTTAGACACATTGTGCCCTACGTCCTGATCTCCGTATATTCTTTCTAGCTCGTCATATTGGCTATCCGATATAATAGGATGACCGTCGTAGTAAGTTTTCTTACATAGTTCTAAGTATTTATTCATATTTCAAACATTGCCTTTGGGTTGAAGTCGTGTTGGTTTTCTCTGCCGTAACCTTTTGGATTGCATAGTAGTACTGTCTCATCTACTACCTCGAACACCGAATCGTGAGTGTGTCCGTGTATCCAGTATTCTGGCTTGTATTTCTCAAATATCCAGTTAAGATCACTAAAGAAAGCGTTATTGGCTGGATTACCTCTCCATCTCGGAGCAACGCTCGCGTAGTGAGGTAAGTGGTGAGTTACTATCACAGTATTTTCGTGTTCAGTTTTTAATTCATTTTCTAGGAAGTGTAGTGCCATCTCATGTTGAGCCATACTATCTTCAGGGGTAAAAGCTTTTAGATTGTCTATACCTTTAGATATAACACTAAAATCATTCATGTATGTACTAGCCATCATCATAGCTAAAGGGTCATGTCCCATATCTGTCCATAAAGTAGATCCAATGAATCTAACTTCATCTAATATTACAGTGTGGTTATCTAGGATGAATAGGTTATCTGGTATCTTATTCCACTTCTTTTGTTCAGCGTACCAATGTCTCACTTCAGGTATACTGCTGTGATAGAACTCATGGTTACCAAATACGTAGATTACGTATTTGAATTGGTCGCACATAAGGCATAGAAACGGCATGGCTTTGTCGCCCACATGAATATCTCCTGCTAAAATAAGAGTAGCGTCCTTATCACCTTCCATAGGGATAGGTAGATATAATCCCCCCTCAAGATGCAGATCGCTCATGTATCTAATGTTCATATTATTCTCCAATAAAAAAGGGTTAAACAAAACTGTTTAACCCTTAAAGTTTTTCAATTTCTTATACACATTATACAGTAATTATACCTAATTGTCAAGAAGAAAATTATTGTGTGTTGTAAATTCTCCATTGCGGATTTCCTCACCCCACACAGGATAACCTCCAGTGTTCTCTACTGATACGCAGAAATAATTCGGGTCTCTAATCACCTTAGAGTGGTTATGTCCGTGAATGTTCATTTTACCTCTTAATTCTTGAGGATGTACTGGAGCGTGTGTAAGCCAGAAGTTCTTCCATTTAGTAATCCCTGCTACCTTCAAATTAGGTAGCGTAGCTAGTAACTCAATACTAGTAATGGAGTCATGATTCCCTGGGATGTACTTGATGTTAGCCCTAGTTTGAGTCAACATCGCATATAGTAACTTCTCATTACCGTTATCTCCTAGAATCCACAAGGTATCTCGCTTGTTAATTGTTTCTAATGTGCGTACTATTAATTCTTCATCGTGATCTTGAATAGTGTCTACACTCAACACCTTTCCCCTACATCTGTCTTCGAACTCAATTACTTTCGCGTGTCCGAAGTGGTAGTCACTTATAAAATATACTTTACTCATAGCCACTAATCCCCCTCTTTATACGTTCCCATACAGTCCAACCTTTCATCGTACGTATACGTTCTTCTAATTTATCTATTTGTTGTTGTGCGTAGTACCCAAAATCATGGTGCATATCTAGTATGTACCTTGTCTCTGGCATTATTGCCACGTACATCTCTCTATCCTGTCCAGTATACTTGTGTATTGGACACTTTACTTTATCTGGTTCGCACAAGATAAATTCAGCAGCATTCTCAACTTGAAGCATGTCCTTACGCATTGTATACATTACAACGCACTTATCAATGTCTTCAACCATCACCTGCTTAGCAGTGGTTTCATATACTGTTACTTCTTTCATGTGATTCTTATAGCCTCGTGCATACCGTCAACCGTCCAGTATTCTTTCAATTCGTTCCACACTACTCTAGCGATATACTTTTTGGAAGTACCATCTGAATAGTCTACGTACATATCACAGAAGTGATTATGCTCTTTTTTGAAATCCACAAGTTGTACATCAGTAACCACCCTATTGCTAGCAACAGGGTCTCTCCGCTTATACCACGATCTATCTAGAAGCTCGTAATTCATCTTGCGCTTTCTCCATTGCGATACGCATATTTGTCTTATAGCGTATGCGTGTTCTTTTACTCATTATGTTCATAAGCAAATCTGGGTTCATAGAACCAGCAGGTGTAACCATGCCAGGGTTGTTCATAACCCCTAAAGTTCTCACTTTAGCACTAGATAATCTCTTACCTTTGTGGTTCAATATGCGTTGCATGTCATCAGACAACTTAATACCTACAGTACGATTCTTACGTCTGTGAGGTACGCCCTGCTTCTTAAACTTCTCTAGCTTGTCCGAAGCTACGAAATCAAGAGGGAATTTCTTTACGTGTCGCGCTAATTTGCGGATACGGTTCTTTTCTTCGCGCATTTCATTCTCGTATGCCCCGAAGTGGTACTTCTGTCTTTCACTACGTTTTCTTTTACTATTCTTCGCCATCGTTTGGCTCCTGTATTTTTTTAATTACTTTAAAGAAGTCAGTATTACAAATACTTCCTTCGAAATCTACCCAATGCTCTCCGTTGTATACGAATACTTCCATACACGTATATCCATCGAACAGCACCCAGTAATATCCTTCGTCGTACATTTTACCACTCCTCTATTTCAAAGTCCTTGTGCGTCATGTTCAATTCTTTAATTGCTGGGATTACTCCTAGCTCGTACCAAGGTTGTATAGCGTACTGCTTATTTGCACCGAACAACCACAATTTGTAGCATCCTTTAATCGTACCGCGTACCTCAGCAATACAATCGTATCGTGCAGACCATACTAAGTCACCTGTTTCTAGAACCTCTTGTGCAGAATCTTCTGGTAACAGTGACGGTCTCATATAGGTTGATTTGCTATCTCTAGCAGGCACACCCATCTTGCCTAATGTTATTTTTATCATGTTCAAAGAGCGGTATAAATTCTTTGATAAGTCTGACACAGATACTCCTGTCAAATAACCTGATATTAGGTATTTCTTATCATAGTCAGTCCAAGGCTTCCCCCTGTTCTTCTTCATAAGTCTCTTTCTTAAAGCTACATCATCGTGATAACCTTGAATTATGTTATCTAATCTTTTCGTGTTGTACTTGATGTTTAGCTCAGAGCAGGCACGCTTTTTTGTTACAGGTGTCTCTGCATTTAAAAGTTTGATGACCCTACGTATATTAGGAGCATCTAGTCTTTCGTGTTGTCTTACCTTTAGTGAAACGCTTTTAGCCATTTATTTCTCCTTTAATCAATTCAATATAAGTATTATACGCCTTTTAAAGCATTTTGTCAAGAATTAATTAAAGCGTCCATAGATATTTTTCAAACCCACTAGATCTGTCTATTATCTCAGATATTATGTACCAATCTCCACCACCTAAACCAGCACCTATAAGGGGAAAGTGTATTTCACCTATCCCTATAGTACATTGAAGTTGACGTATCCTTTTAAAACACTCGTCGATAGCATCATAACTGACGTATCTTTCCCCGTTTCTACCGTAATCTGCTTGAGTTACAGCATTAACTACAATTAAGTTTTCCGATACTTTATAGTGGCTAATATGCCCTAGTCTGTGTCCCGATGCTAAATACTCGTGGTACGCAGCAGGGTAAGTTTCCTTAACCTGCTTTGCAACTCCACTTCCCATAACTCCACGGGCATTACACCCGTGGACTATGATTCCTTGTTCTACGCTAAGTAGATCTCCTCTCTTTCTCTGTATCATTCAGCCATCCTTGCTCTGATTCCAGAGAGCGTAGTTTCTCGTAGTAATCTACCGTCTTGGAATACTGGTTCCAGTAACCCCATGCGTTCCTGGGCTTGTGTCTGTTCATCGAACATAACAAACTTATCTCCATCATGTTCCACTCTTAATAGACCTTTAGCAGACTTCTTCTTAGAATCAGTCTTAGGGTCTTTAAAGATTGGGATAGACTTACCATCCTTAATCATGTTCGTAGCTTTAACAGCTGAAGCATGAGTATCTCTAGTAACATATTGAAAACTATAAGAACCAATTCCTAGTACAACTGAAGGTACGAAACCTTTAGCCTTAAGCCTAGCAATAATCTGTTCTTGTCTATCTAAAGTAATAGCATCACCATAGATAGCTCCGATATGTTCGTCTAGAAGTTTATAGCCTTTATCGGTAGTTGTGCCACCGAAAATGTCCCATAAACTTTCAACAAGACCTTTGACTTCGTGTACAGGTACGGGTACCGCATCTGTACTATGTGTATACGACTCAGGAAACGCATCCAATTCAAGCGAACAATCTTCAATGAAGTAAAATTCTTTGCCGAACTGTATAACTTCTTCCCCTACAATATACCCAGTCAAAATCTTAACAGGATCACCAGAATCAGGTCTGATTACTACTTTACCATTTCTAGCCATTATCTCAGGCTTGAGTAAAGGTAAGTACTCTGTGACTAACTTCCAAAAATCCCAAGTGTCAGAAACTACAGACAGGATTCCTTCCTGAGCTGGTCCGTTCATCATGTACCGTATGAACTCAATCTCACCTTCTTCCATCCAAGAACAAGTTACACTGTGTTCAGTAGCGTTTACTGAAGCACCAACTAATTCTTTTTCAACATCTGCACCGTAATACTTCTCTGCGAATAATACCGCTGGGATAGTATCTGTACCTGCGAAACCTGCCGCAAGGTGTCCGAAGCCGCTCATAGCGGCTGCTTGACGTCCCGGCAATCCTCGCATACTGAAGTCATGCCCCATGAAAGGGAGTAACTCCATAGGTCCACCAGTCTCCTCGAAAGCTTTCTTAAAAGCTCTGAAGTAAGCACTAGAAGTGGTTGCTGAAGTTTGGATGAACCAATTCTCACAGCTTAAAACAGTTTCAATCATCAAAGGTAACCATCCGAAACCAGGCACTGTATTAGTGATGGTAAGAGGGGCTACTTGATAAGGAACCATACTACCCTCAGGTAGAGCCTTAATAAGTATTGGTAAGTAACCTAAGTCGTGTAACTCTTCTAGATACTTGGTATCTATCTCGTAGCCAACCATCGCAGATAGAATCCGCTTGTGTTGACCAACAGCTACTGCTTTAGGTATGTTAAAGAATGTATCGTTAAATTCGTCTATCAAGTAATCTTTAATAAAGTATTGTAGACCTACAAAGGCTACAGTCTTATTATCTTTGATATTACTATGCTTAGCGTTTCTACTAGTGTAGTTAGCATACATATGTGATACTTTGGGGTTTAATGCGTGTACATGGAATTCCTTGTACACATCTTTTTGCATTGTTGCACTCATGTCATTCTCCTAAAGATTGATTACTTCAATCTTCTCATTGGATGTATTTTCATGGTAACTATCGGTTGTGTAAAGTTTGTCAAACACACTTAATAATTGATCCACACCTTTTGAGTATATACCATGTGTAGTATATAGCTCTACCTTATTAGTGTCGCTGCGTAAGCTTTGTGCTAGAGGAATGAAGGTGCCCCCGCCATCACAAATATCATCGACAATAAGATAATTTTTTTCTGGATTTACGGCATCCAGTAACCGAATTTCTTTAATCTTGCCAGTAGCGATATCTCTATCCTTGCTAGCACTAATCATTTTGCAGTTAAAGTACTGAGCTAACTTCATAGTCTTTTTGTACGCTCCTGCATCTGGAGATACTAATACATATACTCCTGACAGTAACTTGTTGAATAGTTTAGTGTCATTTTGAATAACCGTTAACTGGTCTACTACTGTTACGTTATCTAATAACGCAGGGGTAACATCGCTATGTGGGTCTGTGATGATAACTCTATCAAAGTGCATGGAGTTTATCAACTTAGCGAATACCTTTACACTCAAGGCTTCCCCTTTGTTACAAACACGGTCTTGCCTAGCATAAGGAACATAGGGCATCTCTAGGAATGAGACAGCTTTCTCTTGTAAATGTCGCTCTACAGCATCATGTAACATCAATAGTGCCATGACATCCTCAGAATTTTTAAGTACTGCACGTATAGTGTATGTACTTGGTTGTACAGGTAACTTTCTACCATTTTTGAAATTTACATTTACTTCCCCACCTGGGAAAGTAAATATCTTAGGGCTATAGTCATAGCCATTTATATTTACCATTAAACCCATGTT
>JQIA01000846.1_pt1 | contig 16140 bp, 21 predicted proteins | sample 811431 | NCBI WGS metagenome assembly JQIA01 (sample SAMN02998118, study PRJNA258478) | marine sediment metagenome | biome: marine; feature: seafloor; material: sediment; isolation source: oil-polluted sediment collected from 3 locations (0.5 km, 0.7 km and 0.9 km)... | place: USA: Gulf of Mexico ... | reverse complement strand
GACCTTGGCGTTTTTATTTTAAAATTCCTTGTTTTCCAACTCTTCCTTAAAATTTTCTTTTACTTTAGATATATTTCTTAATCTCATATCTAAATCTAAATCATATTCTAATGCTAATTCATAAATATGATCTAATGTTGAACATTCATTTAACTCATTAATTGCTTCTTGTCTTAGATCAACTTCAACTTTTTTAATTACAGGTTCGATTATTTCTTCTTTAATAATTTCAGGTTCTACAACAGGCTTAATCACTTCTTTCTTAATTTCAATTACTGGTTTAATCACTTCTTCGACTACATCAAACATAAATTTGTGTCTTTCATAAAGCTCTTTGTCTGTAATTTCATTTCCTTCAATCACAAAAGATCTTCCTGCAATATTCTTTAAAACGTGTTTTGTGTCTTTAAATTCATCTTTCTTAATATAAATTGTCATGTTAATTCCTTATTTTATTTTTATTTACAACTATATCTTATTTCCAAAAATAACCAACAAGCACAATATTTGTTATTACAACATTACCAACATAAGTATCGTCAATATTATTACCTGCCGTTGCATCTCTGAACAATGAAGCAAATATTTGATCTCCTGGAAGAGATTGCTGAACCAATGCTTGAAATACAGAGGTCTGTTTAAGATATTGATCATTGCTTACAGCATGAATAACAGGAGTTGTAGGAAATTTTGGCGCTGTGCCGTCAAAAACAAAACCCTCTGTCACTGAAACAAGCTCAACTTCAAGCTCAACGGTTCCTGTATTATTATTCGAAGGATACCAATCTACATATAATGTGACAGGTATTGACGTATCGAGACCGACTGGGACAATACCGCTGAGAATATTACCGTCAATTTTTACATCAGCAAATTCATTGAATAGCCGAACAACAGTCATTCCGGACGCAATTAATATATCCTCATTAAGAGGGGTCTTATCCGCATTTGCCTCAATGTTTATTGGAATAGACTTCGCATACCTTGCTGCTCCTCTTCGGCTCGAGACCCCATCAGCCTCAACTTCAAAAGCATTTGTATGAAGCTTTATCTGTTCCATTATTGGATCTGTAGTTATGGCGGATGTTATTTCAAACTTAGCCCAATATTGCTCGATACCAATACCATTAATATTCAAGGTTACCTTATCCCATATGGTCGGCTGGACCAAAGGATCAAATCCGAAGAACCATTGCTCAGAGCAAGATGAACATGTAGCTATCTGACTTCCCATCTGCTCGTATGGAGGCTCTGCATCTGTTGCCATATAGTAAGCTCTTACCCATACATTTGCTTCTTTAAGGTAATCTGCCCTCACATTCTCTGCTTCAACTACACCACCAACATCCATCTTTGCTTTTACACCACTAAATTTATAAGGAGAACCAACAAGAATATATTTACCTGCTGTAGTGCCTCCGTATAGACCTGTAGCGGAACCTTCATCAGATTCTATTATGGCTGTAATATCTACCGCATTTATTATAGTCATACCGATAGTATCTGCATCGTCACAGTGATAAGCAACAGGAACCGGGTACGAATCTCCCCCACCAAGAATTGTTTCTTTCGGATTACCAGGAGTGCCTACACTTAATTGCTCAGTAATATTTAATCCTTTATCGTCGCCTGTTCTTATTTTAGTGATATAAGGCGTAGCCTCAAAGAAATCCCATAAAGCAATATTATCCTGAAAGGTTCCAACTTGCGCGCCAGCAGTGTTACAGAAATAAACATCGTTGCCTTCAATTATTTTTTCTTCTAATTCATATTCTATATCAGCTTTCCAAGCATGATATCCAAGCATTGTGCGGAATGTTACATCAGAATCCCAAGTCTGAAAATACATATTTGTACCAAGGCTATTACTTCCTTTAAGTGTTATATCAGTTAAAGAAGCAACAGTAACTCTAAGATCTTGAAGCTCAAGACCAAAGAAAGAAGGAGCTAAAACAACTTCTCCTGTTGTAGGATCAATTGTGGAGCCGACTCCAGTAGCAAATTCATCATCTGTTACATTCTGCCAAACATGATTTACTAAGTCTGATTGTAGAAAAACCTTTATCTGAACAATATTATCAGCAGGGATATTATCAGGACTAAACATAACTTTTCTTGTTATAAACCCATCACCGGGAGTTGTAGTTAGGTTGACATAAAATTGTTTTCCTGTGAATTGGAGACTGTCATCTGGCTGAACAGGAGCCCAAATAAAATCAACTGCTTGCAATGCCGATACAACTTTGTTAAGACCTATAACAAAAGCGTCTCCTCCAATATCACCGACTACAGTTCCATCATCAAAAGTACCTGATTTTATCAGGCTTCGTACTTCTCCTTCGTCACTCAAAAACACATCGGCACTTGCAGCATCTTTGATGATCTCAATAGAACTACTGATAACTCCGGAACCTCCTATTCTAAACTGTCTGTCCCAGATGGCTCCGTTATACCTTTCAAAATCAAGATATACAGTATTAGAAAATAATCTATAATCATTCATCTCAGGATTTGCAGCATCTTGAAAATAATAATAATCGTTAACTTTGGTTATAGTACTCGCTCCAATAAATGCTTTTAACAATTCACCTGTTGCTTTCTGTGAAATTCCTGCTGCTGTTACTAATCTAAAAAAATCAGTATTTTCAATTGTAGTTGCTGTCGATAAATTTATTTCTTCATTTAATATTGCTGTTGCAACATTTGGTACAGTAGATTGTTTTGAATCGCCTGAAGAAGATAATGTTCGCACTATATCGGTGCTCTCTACAGGACTTAATTGTCCTAAGGTACTTTCTTTTGGCATTTTATTTCCTTATATTACTGAACCATTTATTTCATTATATTTGGCTCTTGTTTCTTCTTTTGTTAAAATATTTTGTTCATTGAAATGATCTATCCACTGCATTAATTCTTCATGTGTTGCTTCTCTTTTTTTATTTCCTCTTGAATCAACACATCCAATCATTACATAACCATAATTATCATCTTCAACATAGTTAGCATATTCTGTCCATATTTTCTGTCTTGTTATCTCAACTGTATCTATAATTTCAGTTATTTCAGAATTATCAAATTCGACAGGAACTGAATCAGTTAATGAATTTTTGCTTGTTTCAAATGAGCCAACAAATTCATCAATGATTATGTCATCTATCTTTAATAGTTCTTTGAAATCTACGTTAGATACATCATCGACAATGAACGTGTCAGGGACAATATATTCTTTGTATATCTTTTTAATTGTTGCATGATCTTTATTATTTTTCGTTGTTATCTTCATCTTTTTAGGGGGAGTATCCTTTTAATTTATATAAATTATGTTTCCGTCTTGATCAAGCATGGGTTCGCCATTTTGATCTCTCATTATTTGATCATTTATAAATGTGTATATTTTGTCTAAAGTTGTTCCGGTTTGTTCTGTTGCATATGTTAATGAATCTTTATATCTATTTTCGGTTGAGACGTTTGCAAATATTTGATGGTATGGTATGTAATCGTAGACATCAAATTCAAAGTCTTCGTAATATATAGGATTTGGTGTGTCGTCTGATGTTGCTGCAGCTTGCAAATCTAAAATATTAAAAGAGTCTCCTAAATTTGCAACTGTAGTGTAAAGTCTTAAATTTGTTCCTGTTGGTGTAATTGTAAATTCATAACTTTGATAACTCGTTGACAAATTTGGATTAATAGGAGTAACCCCAGTATCCCCTCCGTCTCCTATGCTTGTAAACCCATTAGATTGAGCAACATTAGATTTTGCCCTAAATCTAACTTTATATTCTTTACTTACAGTAAGTAAAGTGCTATTTGAAACTCCGACGCTTATTAAAAAAGCTCCCGATTGAGTAACTAAAACTGAACCATCGGTGTCGTCCGATTTAGTTCCATTGCTCACATTAGTAAAATCACTTGCCACAAAATCTTTTGTCAAATTAGTCCCATACCAATATTTAATCTCTTCATCTGCTTGAACCATCTGAGGAATTTGTTGTTGTTCTAAATATGATTCTGCATTATTGTGCCAATTTCCTGAAGGATTATCAGAAGTTTTTGTATATCCTGAAGGAGGAGTAATTGTTAATGGAGTTCCATCACTTTTATAAGGAACTCTTATTTCATCTTCTGTTGAATGTTCATATAAACTAAATCCATCTAAAATATTATAATGAAATGTATCTTGTGTTGTTCCCCAAAATGTTGATTCTGTTATATTGTTAGCATCTCCATGATTATCATTTCCTGAAATATCATAAATCTTTGTTCCTGCTCCTTCTGAGAAAGGTAATGATAACAATTCAGTCGCGGTTTGCTCTCCATTAAAAAATTTAGTCCTTTCCTCGTCTGTTAAGATTTTTTGCCATATTCTCTGATCATATAATTGTCCGTTAAACGGGTCCAAAGATCCGCCCCAAACGCCAAGCATAAAATTTCCGATTGTTCCCCAAGCCTGATTATATGTTTTAGTCGTTTTCAAAACATCGTCTATATATAATTTTATTTCGCTTAAATCTATATCATAAGTTATTAGATATTTATATGTTGTGTTAATAATTGAGGTAAATCCTGACAATACAATAGAAGATCCCGCATTAGTGGCCCAAAATTGAAGTTCTCCATCTGTTTTAATTCTTAATATTGAAGTTGTTCCCGCAGACCCTCCGAAAATTGTTTGATTTGCAGATAATGTGGTTGTATTAAAATAACCACCAAATGACATTTGATTGTTAAAGCTTGTGACTGGTATGTTTGAAAAATTTATTGAATCATTAACACCATCAAAAGTTCCACAATTCGAACCTTTAATCTGAACATTATATTTTGCTCTTTTTGCAAATTCTAAACTGTTTCCTAAAACATCTAAGACAGGATTTTTTTCATCTCTTGGAATTAGACCTAACGCGCCATCAACACTATATCCTACCTGATTCTGATAATCTGATCCAAAAAAATAATCTTCATTATGAAATGTTGAGTAAGTTACATTGTTTTTTGTTCCGTGATTAGCGTTTCCTGAGCTATCATAAGATGTTGGATTTTCTTCTGTTTCGTCACACTTATACAATAAAGTAGCATCAGAGATAGATTTTTTATTTTGATATAATATTCTTTCATCATCAGTTATTACTCTATCAAAAATTCTAACGTCCCAAATATTTCCATTACACACATCATTTCCGTCTGTTTTTGCGCCAATCGATAATCCTTCAATTGAGAATGTTGAAACTGACCCCACATCATTCGTTCCAATAGAGTTATCAACGTAGACATGCAATTCGTCTGTACCGTTCCATGTTGCGATTATTTTATGTATTCCTGTGGTTATTGGTTTGTTAGCTCTAATAAAATAAGATACTCCGTTCCACATTGCAACTCGCACAAATAAACCGCCTATGTGTATGCCTATACGGTTATTAGAACTATTTATATTTGTTAAAGGAATTTGATTTGTTGATACATCGTCAAAATTTATCGATAAACATATACTATAAGGAGAACTAATATTAATATCGATCAGTTTTGATGCTAAAATATAATCATCAACCCCATCAAATAAATAAGATCTTGCTGGTTGAATTGTTCTAGTTTCTACTCCTACTCCATCAACAAAAAATGTTTCATCATTATCAACAAGAGTTCCTTCATTATTCATGACCCACTGAATTGCATCAGATCTTACAGGAAACGAAATAAAAGAACTCATTAGATATAATGGCACAATAACCTCTGATTCACTTCCTCTATTTGTGCCTTCTAAATGTCTAATGCTGTCGTTAATAATCAAATCAAAATCTGCTGTTCTGCTCGATTGATATTTATAAAACATTAATTTTTACCTTGATTTTATTTCAACTAATTGAATATTTCCTGCTGCACTTGCCTCAATTACTATTTGATCTGCTCTCCCGTCAATAATTATATCGACCGGATAATCACCATCTGTCCAATCTTTTAAAACAGGGGGTGAATTAGAAGCAGACTGAAGATAAATATCAAACGACCCTGACACTTTCTGAACTCTAACTTTTGCAATGAAAGGATCCGTCAAAACAACTGTGCTTGAACCTGCAGATGTAAATGATTCGTCATGATAAGCAGCAACAGGATTGATGTAAGGAAGATCTGAAACTTTTGTTAGATCTGTTATATCGTAATATTGTAAAGTTTCTGTTTGTTCTCCTGGTGCTAATGTTTGTCTTCTATTATTTCCATTTAAAACTTCTATTCTTTCTGTTGCTGAATCATTTTTGTATATTGGCATATTCATTTTTCCTTTATATTTTATTTTTATTTACATTAAAATAAAAAAACCCTTGACATTTTTTATATCAAGGGTTTTAAAAATATTATGTTGATCTATTTATTAAAAATTAGGCAGGCAAAGAACCTATAAGCCAAACTTTCAATCCTGCTCCTGCAATAGTTGATCCGATCTGATCAATATCAATTGTTATTTCTGAATCATCAATAATAGAAGAGTCTGAAATAACTACTGGAGCATCTGCAAGTCTACTTGATTTATCAGTTACGCCTCCTGACATTGCTACATCTGTTGCTGTAATTGTTGTTGCTGCAGTGACAACTGTAAAAGTATTAGAACCTGTTCCTGCCGTTACTGCTGTGATTGTAATTACTTCATCTACTGCAACAGCGTTATAATCAGGAGAAGAAGTATTTGCAGTAATATTTGCAGCTACTGCTGTTGCTGTCGTACCCAAATCCGTGTCAAAATTAACAGCAGCAGAAGTAATAGTTACATCATTTACTTTTACTGTATCTACTGAACCTGATGCCCCTGTATCTAATGTTACTGTTCCTGTAGCTGCTACTTCAGCATCAATTGTTAATTTTGTTGATAGAATAGATGTTCCTGCTTCATTAATATCAACAGTTAATGCTGCTCCTGAAGGTGCTGTATTTACAGAACATCTTACATCTGTTAATGTAAACGTATAAGGTGCTCTAAAAGTTAATTTGCTTGTTCCTGTTGTTAAATCTGTTGATTCATCACCTACAACAATTAGATGAGATACATATGTCGGGTCGATGTTATATTTTGATTTAAAATTTGCTTCACTGTCCATGTTTTAATTCCTTTAAAGTTAAATTAATATTATTCTCATTATTTATATTTTTTCATCTGATTATTAGATGAATTTTTACTATAGTAGAGTATTATCCTCCGTTTTATTTTTAAAAAACAGAATTGTTTTATTTTTATTTACATTATATGCTTGACATGAGTTTTGATGTATGTTATTTTTTAATTAAGTGAATGAAACATTAATTAATTAACGAGGAGAGATAAACATGAAATTACACGAAGATATTATAGAGAACATTAAAATCAACGATATTAATCCTGGAGTATCGTTTTTTTGTAGGACAAGAGAAATTGCGGCAGTTTTTGTTGATTATATCTATAAAGAGTATGGAATTAATTTTTTTCTAGATGTTGATGATTGTATGTGTTATAATATCAATTATGAAAATAGTTTTTTTGTAACAGAAGATTATCATAGAAATTGTAATCTTATTAATGTATATTTGGATTAGGGTATATTATTTACTTAAGGAGAAAATGAAGATGATAGATGTAAGTTATAAAAAATGTTATAATTGTGATGAAACCTTTTATTTTAATCCAAACGCAATTGATCATAATAATGCAACAAATGATCATAATATTAAATGTCAAATAGGCAGATTAATAGAAAGAATGCAAAAAATAAATTCATCTCAAATAGATCATGAATTTATAATGGTCGGGTGTGGTGAATCTGATAGAATAATTGATTATGAATATTTTATAAAAATATTTAATTGTAGAATAAAGTGGCTTAAAATTCATGATTATTATGATTTTTATGATCAGATGATAGAAGCCCAATCAATCTTACCAGACTTATATAATAAAAGAGTAAATGAATTGATTCAAATTGAATTTGATAAATATAAAGAAAGGGAAAACACACTAAGCGGCTATTTAGTCTAAATAAAAAATCCTCAATTGTTAATTCAATTGAGGATTTTTATTATTTACCTGTTGCCAAAAACATCTGTATCGAAGTCAACTATCTCAGCTGCTGCTGTTGTTAATTCAGTATATTCCGTGCTTGTGTTTGAGTCTGTCTCTGCAGCAATTGAATCAACTTCTGTAATTCCTGTATTAAGAGTTTCATGAGAGAATTTATATAAAATACACTCAATCCTATAACTCATATTTGTCCCAAGAAATTGATGAAAAGAATCATCTAAATTAACAAAATTAACCTTAAATACATTATTACCGACAGGATAGTAAATTAAATCTCCTATTTCTGGTTTTGATCCTATTAATGTATTAAATCTATCTTGCTGAACAACTAATGTTAATCTATCATCTATTGTTAATCCAAATTTAGCAAAAACATCTCCGTCTCCAGAGTACTCCTCATAATTTTCTATCAACATTGTAACAGTAATAGCACTATTAAAAGCAAGTAGTGTATCCTCACCTAAAACGTAACTTGGGTTAACTAATGTTTTCTTAAGATATGAAAAATTTCTTCCATAGATTTCAACTATTTCGTCTGTTGCTCCAGAATATAATGTATGTTCTGCTGTATTGTCGTCTTTAACTGCATTGTAGAAGTAGATATTTGCCATATGTTTAATCTTTTTTATTTTTATTTACATTATGTGCTTGACACATAGATTTAGATATGTTATTTTTTAATTAAGTGAATGAAACATTAATTAATAAGGAGAAATGAAATGACAACATATACAGCAACTTTTAGTAACGGAGAAATCAAGTCAAGAAATTCTAAAAAAGAATATTCGTTTTGTTGGGCTTTTATGTATAAAGGAAAAGTTTCAAAAATAGGATTTTCTGTTGAGTTAAAAGGAGCTGAAAATGCTGTTAATTCTTACAAAAATCTTTATATATCGGAAACCAAATGTGATCCTAACAATTGTGACACAGAAATAATAAATCTTTAATCTAAACAGAAAATCCTCAATTGAATTAACAATTGAGGATTTTTTACTTTTAAGTTTCTATCTAAATACCACAAACACCTGAAGCACAAGAATTCTCTTCCATAAAAATTATTTGATTCTCATTGTTAACTCCCTCATATTTTATAGCATCTTCATAAGGAATTTCTGTCAATGGTTGACCTCCTCTTGATCCATCAGCATAAAAAGTAATTCCTCTTAATCCTGAAGCATATTTTCTAACTAATTTTGCAATATCTTTAACTGTATCTTCATTATTTAATTCAGAACCCCATGCGGGCAAATTGACAGTAGATGAAATAGCCATATCCACATACTGTTGAATATCCGCTTGAAATTTAATTCTTCTTTCAACATCTTTTGCTAAATCCATTGACGATTCAATATCATTAGGATCTACTCCATAATTATCAACCATAAATTTCACTGTAGGATCAGGATAAATTTCTTCAATCCATTCTGTTCCTTTTAAATATCTTCTCTTTGTTCCTTTAGCAAAAACAGGTTCAATTCCTCCTGTAGTTCCTGCTAAAATAGATAGAGTTCCTGTTGGTGCAATTGATCTATATTTTACTAAAGGCGTGATTCCTAATTCCATAACAAATTTATCAACTTCTTTTTCTGTGTTTTGATATTCAGCTAACCAATCATGCAATTCATTTGTAACCTCATATTTATAATTTCTTTTGATTAACCATTCAGCTACACCCATTAAACCCAATCCAATCTTCCTTGCCATGTTACGTACTATCTCTACTTTTTTATAAGGTAATTCCGCCTCTAAGGTCCCGCAAACAAGAAATTTATTGGCAAGATTACAAACATCTATAAATTCATCAATGTCATCAATTCTTGACATATTAACAGATCCTAGATTGCAAACATCTGAGTCAAAAGGTGATGTAACTTCAGTGCAAGCATTTCTACCAACATCTAATTCATTTTCGTGAAAATTAAAAGCAAATCCTGGCTCAGAAGTTTTACATGCTTGTCGAATATTTTTAAGAAAGATTTTATCATCTGTTCCTTCTAACCATTCTGTATTATATGAAACAGAAATATTTGTCATATCTAAATTAGCAGGAAAATTAAAATCATTTGCTTTAGCATTTCTTGTTATTTCATCCCAATTTTTACTTTCAATAAATTCATTTATATCTTTATGATTCCAGATTAATGAAGCATATAAAGCAGATCTTCTTGAACCACCTTGTTTAACATTTCTCCCTATCTCGTTCATTGCATACATAAGAGGAATTGGACCTGAAGCTTCACCGCCTGTTTTTGCTATTGATCTTCCTTTAGGTCTAATATTTCCATAATATGTTCCAATCCCTCCACCACACATCAACCCCATAAAATGTTTATATCCTAAATCTGCCCAACCTTCTCTTGTATCTTCTGCTATCATTGTGAAACAGTTATTAAAAAATTTTGCTTCTCTTCCTGCATAGTAAAGATATCTACCGCCAGGGATAAATTTCATATCTTGAATATATTCTGTTAATTTTGCCATATCAACTTTTGTCATGTATTTTGAGCAAACTCTTTGTACCATTACTTCAGATAATTCATTCCATGTCCCGCATCCTCCTTCTCTATACATATACTTATGGCTGAAAACATCTGTACCAATTTTATTACGAAATGTCATAAAACTCCTTAATTTTTAGTGAATAAAAAAGCCTCAATTAAGAGGCTTTAAGTGAATTTTTTATTTTTATTTACATCACCAATCAAAATCAAATGATGTTAATTTCATCTTAATTATTTCTTCTTTCAATGCATCTAAATCAATAGCATCATATTTTTCTTCATCGTCAGCTTTTATTTCCTCAATTGACTCAACAAAATCTTTTAAACATACTGTTTGATATTTATCTACATTGAAATCATCATAAAAAGTGAACTTATCTTCATCAATCGAATCAAAATGAACAACCCAGCAATCATGAGCAAGCGATTCGTCAAGATTTTTATAAATATTCCATTTTTCCTCTAACGGCAATTCAGAAGTTGATAATTTTTCTAATAGATCAATTCCTTTGTTTTTTGCTGATAGAAAAGATTCATTATATGAGCTTAGAAGTTTATTTAGATCTTTTTCAGAGCAATGAGGACAAAATTCTTTCTTAATATAACCATCTTCGTTAGTGAAAGCATAAATATATGAGCCATCACGTTCTACATTTTCAGAGTTAATAACACAATGAGAACATACACTTTCGCCACAACATTCTGTTGAAGCTATAAATTCTTCGTAAACGCCCTCTCCACAATTACTACATCCATCATAATCAACACCCATTACTAACCTCCAGTTAAATTTTAATATTACTAATCATTCCGTTAATAAAATTCATCTTTTCTCTAATAACAATTTCAGCATCAATCAAATTATCATCTTCGTCATAATCACATTCATCGCTATTATAAACAATATCTCCTAAATATTCAACAATAAAATCATATCCGTTACATCTAATCTGAAGTTGTGTGAAATAAAAATCATCTTCATAATCAACAACCAATTGCTCAAATAATTCTTCATTAATCTTTTCAACTACTGCGCCAATTCTTTCTAATTCAATCATTTTGTTGCTCCTTTAGTTTTTCATGATAGGATATTTGTTGCCTTTTTATACTTTCAATAAACTCATCTACATTAAAGTATGATGTTGTTAAAACGAATGTTAAATAACTTTCTCCATATATAAAAGGAACATATAGCACGAATCTATTTCCTTTATATTTTATATGAGGAAATCTCTTAGTTATCATACAATTATAACCATTTTCATATAATTTAATCAAAAGATTAGTTATATTATTGTCTTCAAAATTTATCAAATGCTTTATATTAGTCATTATTCTCCTTTATCCATACCATGAGTGTGTTTCTGTTTTCTTATTAAGAATTTTATCACATATTTTACAATGAGTATAATAAGTTGTTGAAGCTTTATCTAAATAGCTTCCTGACCAATACTGTTTATCAATATATGTTTCTGGATGATCACATTGTTCAACTAAATTATTATATTTATCTTGAAGCTTATCTAATCTTTCTTTTGTTTCAAGAATTCTAATTTTTATTGGTCTCATATTAATCCTTTATTTTTTAATCATCTTATCCATAATTTACTCACTATATGTCTGCCGATTCTTTTATTAATCATTCTTTTAATCCATTTTTTAGGAGTGAAGCTAAAAAATGCTTTCAAATCATTCCGGATTGATAGTAGTTTGTAAAAGTTCATTTTTAATTCTCCGTGTCTAAGCGTCGATTTTGACTCATCTAATTGTTTAGGTATACCTACATATGCATTTTTATTTTAAACGTTATCTCTGTGCGCTGCTTTCGTTGTGCGACATAGTATGATGATTATTTACAATGACCTCCTGATTGTCCACAATGTCCCATTGATTCAAAAAGTTTTCTTGCTAATTTAGTTATTTTCATTTTCATGATTGACCTCCTGTCTGCCAGTCGTTATAGATTGAGCCGTCTTCATATAAAACAGCAAATTTATTTTTTGATTTAATTTTGAATAATTTCATTATAACTATTTTTAGTAAATCTGTTAATGTGGCATTAAGTGTTTTTTCCGTTATGAAACAAGATCTTTTTAGATCTATATTAACACCTTGTTTTATCATTCTTGTTTGGCATCCATGAGAAAACGGAGGTTTCATTTTTATTGACATCATTTTCTCATATGAAACATAATTTTCTGAGGAATGACAAAGCTCATTTATTTTAATATTCTTGGCTCCGTAACTCTTAGCCTTATTGATAAATAAATTTAATTTTCCTTCTGTGTCTATTCCTCCTTTGACAATATTTATAGCTGCTCTAACTTTATCAGCATTAATATCAACCAATAATCCTAAAATATAAAATCTATTATGATTGCTTGTAGCGTTCATAATATCATTATTTTTTTGCCAACTATAATGCTGAAAAGAAACATTAAGACCATCTATCAACGACATAATAATTTTAACATCACTTATATTCTTAGATATTGTAATAGGAAGAGATGTTGTAATATAAATTGTTTTAACATAATCTCTAATACCTTCAACATATAACTTAAGTCTTTTAATATTTAAAAAAGGTTCGCCTCCTAATATAAGAACACTTGATATTCTTGATTCAATTGTTTTACTTATAAGAATATTAACATCAGTCTCTTTATCGGTATTGAAGTTACATTTATTTTCAATACAAAATCCACAAGAATTATCGCACTTTTGTGTAATTCTAATATCAAGCGAGTCATATATCCCATCACAACAATTCTTCAAAAATATGTTTTTCATCTCTCATCCTTTTTATAATAATCATCAACAAATTTCATTGCTCTATTATACAACGTTCTATTTCCTTTTGTCAACACTTCTAACAATAATTTCTTTTCTTTCATATAAATTTTTGAGAACTCCTCATCATGCTTAGTGATTGATTTATATCGTAATTAATCATTTTAAAATTTTATTATATATTATTTTTGTGTATAAATCAAGTAAAAACGTAAATAAAAGTGAAAGAAGATGCGATTGTTTAAATCTTGAACATTTAAACAATCTAAGAACCGAAAGGATTAAGTTCTTGAACATCTTCAAACTAATTTACATTATACAAGAAAGGAATCAAAATGTCAAATCAAGAACTACGTCTTCTCATCAAAAATGAATTAGAATATCTAAAATTTAATAAACCTAAATCTCCATACAATCACAGAAATATATATAAGAAATATAAAAGAATAATAGATGAACATACAATATTTCTAAGTAAAAATTCATCATTTCAAGAAAAATTATATTGTTATATTAATAATATAGCAAGTATGAGATTGTGTCCTGAATGTAATAAAAGAATAAAGTTTATAGGCACAACAATGGGATATAATAAATATTGTTGCGCTTCTTGTTTTGGAAAAAATAATTCAATCATTATTGAACGTAAAAGATTCAGTAAGTTAAATTTCTCTTTTAGTGGCAATATTAGTGATGATATAAAAATATTATCATCACTAAACACAAACGGCTTAAATTTTTATAAATATATTTATATGCATTATAAAAAAGAAATAGAAGCAAAAATAAATCACGTTAAAGAAAATAATTATCATGAAAAAGTTTATTGTTATATTAATAATATATTTTTTACTATGTTGTGCCCTGAATGCAGCAACGAACTTAAATTTAATGATTTTCGTTCTGGATATAATAAGTATTGTTGTCAGAAATGTTCAAATATTAATAGAATAGAAAGAATAAAAAAGTCATATAAAGAAAAAACAGGGTATGATTATCCATCACAAAATCCGGCAGTCAAACAAAAGAAAAAAGAAACGAATATGATGAGAAGAGGTGTTGAGCACCCGATGCAAGACCCAAAAATATTAGAAAAAGCACAAAACACATCATTTAGAACAAAGGACTATATCATGCCTTCTGGTGACGTAAGAAGAATTCAAGGATATGAAAATCATGCCTTAGATATATTATTAAAAACGTATGATGAAGAAGATATAGAAACAAGCGTGGTAAACATACCTAAAATTGAATATTATTTTGAAGACACGATGCATAGATCATATCCTGATATATTTATCTTATCTGAAAATAGATTTATAGAGGTTAAATGTGATTATACATTTAATATTGAAAAAGATAAGAATTTAGCAAAGCAGCAAGCATCCAAGAATTATGGATATAAACATGATATTTGGATTATTAAACAAATTAATAAATATGAAGGGAAAATAGTAGAAATATTATAAATTTTTAATCGTGTAATTTTCTATAATTTCCTTTGCTTTATTATACAATGTTTTATTGCACTTATTTAACACATTAAGCAATAATTTTTTTTCATTGAAATAAATATTGGCGAACTGTGAATCAAACCTTTCAATATCTGAAAGGTTTGAAATTACATCTGCTAATTTAATTGTTTGAATCTTCTCGCAACCTTTTGACAAATGAATCTTATCTAATTCTTTTCTTTTTGCTCTATTTCCATCTTCAGGCTTTGAAACATCTGTTAGACCATCAACAATTCTTGCTATTTCTTTTCCAAACTTTTCTTCAATCTCTTCAAATGTTACATCTGTATCTTCAATTGTGTCATGTAATAAAGCAGCATGAATCATATCAGAATCGTCTGTAACAGAAGCCACAATGTTTGAAACTGTTATCGGATGCGTAACGTAAGGCTTTTTTGTATATTTTCTTATTTGTCCTTCATGAGCATTAATAGCAAAGATTATTACATCTAATAGAGTATTCATTTTTTTAATTCCTCATTAGCAACATCAGTTAATAAATCTATAGTATCGAGAGAATAAAAAATACCAGAATCTATTTCAGATTCACAAATCCATTTAACGTTTAATTTTTCTTTAATTTCCTTTTGTTTACCTTGGACTATATATTCTCTTCCGCATACATAACACTTACAATGTTTTATATTAGCTGAAATTTCTGTTCTATATGCCGAATGGATAGAATAGATAGGTTCTTCTTGTTTACAAATACATATTGTTTTATCAAAATCTTTTCTCATTACATAATATGCATTCAAAACATCTTGCTCGTTCATATCTCCTTTATTATAGAGCATTATTTCTTTATTGAAAAAATCTTTTGGTATCCTTTTATCTATTACAACATAAGCTTTATAATTATTGCCAAATTCAATCGCTTCCATTGTATCATCAATAATTTTATTTTTAGCAAGATATTCTAAATTCTCTGCCCATAAATTTAAAACAGCTCCTTCTTTAACTCCGCAATAATTACCATATGAAACAGGATAATCTTCACACATCACCCCAACTAAAGACGACATTGCAACTCTTGTAGATATCATTTTTGTTTTCATATTATATCCTTTATCTTAACATTGTTTTTTATAATAATTAACAACACATTCAGCACTACAAAAATCTTTTCTATCTACCCATCCTGATTTAACTATAAACCATAAATTTGTTGCAATTGTATATTTATTTTGTTGTTTTCCGCATTGATCACATTTTATTATTTCAGCCATTTTTTAATTATATCTCCTTAATTTTCATATTATGATATAGCATTAACATTCTTCTAATATCATTAACA
>JQIA01000845.1_pt1 | contig 16142 bp, 11 predicted proteins | sample 811431 | NCBI WGS metagenome assembly JQIA01 (sample SAMN02998118, study PRJNA258478) | marine sediment metagenome | biome: marine; feature: seafloor; material: sediment; isolation source: oil-polluted sediment collected from 3 locations (0.5 km, 0.7 km and 0.9 km)... | place: USA: Gulf of Mexico ... | reverse complement strand
ACGCAACTGATCACCGCGCCAGGCGAAGATGCTGGGATGTTTCTAAGCAACTTTCCGGCTCGCGGCTGGCTTTCGGACGAGAGCCTTCGGGAACACCGAGAAGATTTGATTTATTTGAACCTCACCGGGGATCGCCACGGTGGTTCCGCCGTTGACTACACAGTTAACTGCCAGGTGGGGTTTCCTTTTATGACCGGCTCGGGTGCCGATCCGGTCAACCACGTGCTGGCGGCCTGGGATGTGATTACCGGGCAAACATTGGCTTTGGGCATGTTGGCAGCGGAGCGTCATCGCCGTAAAACGGGCGCGGGTCAGTTGGTTAAGCTGGCCCTGGCGGATGTGGCACTGGCCACCCTTGGCAATCTTGGTTTTATCGCCGAGGCGCAGCTGAATGGTGAAGACCGGCCGGCCTGCGGTAATTATTTATTTGGCGCTTACGGTAAGGATTTTGTCACCTCCGATGGGGTGCGGGTGATGATCGTCGGATTGACCGGCAATCAGTGGCGCGGTCTGTGTGAGGCCACCGGCCTGGGCGAAGCCTTTGATCAGCTGGGTGAGCGTTTGAATCTCAACCTTCGGGAAGAGGGCAGTCGTTTTAAAGCCCGCGAGGAGATTACGGATCTACTTCAACCCTGGTTTTCCGCGCAAAGTTTTAATGAGCTTGCCACGGTATTTGATACTAACGGCGTGTGCTGGGGTAAGTATCAGGGTGTACATGAACTGGTCAGTAGCGATCCGGAGTGCTCGCTTGAGAACCCCCTGTTCCAGGAGGTCGAGCAGGAGGGTATCGGCAGGTATCTGGCTCCAGGCACTCCGCTTAATTTCCAGGCCTTTGAGCGCGCAGAGGTTAAGCCCGCGCCCTCGTTGGGTCAGCACACCGATGAGATTTTATCCGGGGAACTCGGTTTGAGCAGTGCTGAAATTGGTCGTTTACACGATCAGGGTATTGTTGCCAGCCATTAAACCGCGGCCGTCTCTATCGTATGCCGCTGAGTCAGAGGGGCAGGATAACTCGCTCCATAGAAAGTCTAAATTTTCGGTTGCTGGGAGCCCGTCTGGTCAATATGATGAGCTTCTAGATCGAACAGTAGCGCCCGGAAACGGAATCCAGTTTTTGTACAATGAGGTAAAGTAATATGGCCAGTAAAGAAGCACAGATTATCGATGACATGTATCGCGAGTGGGCGGATAAGCTCACTATAAATGCGGATATGGAGTTGGATGATCTACGGGATTTGTTCGATGGTTGGGGTGATATCACCAGCGAGCCGGAAGGTGTTGAATTTACCGAAGCAACCATTGCCAATGTGCCTGGAGTCTGGGCGACGCCCGAAAATGCCGACAAAAGCCGTGTGGTAATTTGCTGCCACGGCGGCGGTTTTGTGGTGGGTTCCAGCAAGAGCCATCGTAAAATGTATGGTCATTTAGCGAAAGCGATGGGTTGCCCGACCTTTACTCTCGACTACACCCGCGCACCAGAAAACCCCCATCCCGGGATTGTGGAGCAGGCCGTAGCCGTTTATGCACAGCTTATTGAGCAGGGCTTTAAACCAGAAAATATTGGCACTACCGGTGATTCTGCCGGTGGTAACCTGAGCACGTCAATGATTCTCTATGCCCGCCACAAGGGGTATCCAATGCCTGCTGCCTGTGCGCCTATTTCGCCCTGGTATGACATGGAAGGCAAAGGCGAATCGCTGAAAACTAATTTCGACAAAGACTTGCTAGTGAATCTGGACACACTGAGCGGTATGTCTGCCGCATTTTTGAGTGGTGAAAGCTCCTCGCCTCAGGATCCTTTTGCCAACCCGCTATATGGTGATCTCAAGGGTTTTCCACCCACTCTGGTTCAGGTTGGTGGCTACGAAGCCTTGCTGTCTGACAGTGAAACCTTTGTTGCTAAAGCCAAAGAGGCAGGGGTCGAGGTGGAGTTACAGGTCTTCCCAGAAATGCAGCACGTTTTTCAATTTATGGCAGGTAATGCGCCGGAAGCGGATGATGCAATCACTAAAATTGCTGAATTTATGCGACCGAAGCTCGGACTTGCTTAACTGATAGTTATTTATAAACCTAGAGTAAAAGGGGAAATTTCGTGATCGAATACGACAAGATTTATATTGATGGCCAATGGGTAGCCCCCTCTGGTGAAGGCTTTAGTACCCTGGTGAATCCAGCGACGGAAGAAGCCTTTGCGAAGGTGCCTTACTCCCATGCGGAAGATGTGGATAAGGCCGCCAAAGCGGCTAGAGGTGCATTTATCCCCTGGTCACAAACGCCTGCAGTTGAGCGTAAAGCCTACATCGATGCTATTTGTGCCCGGCTCAAAGAGCGCAAAGATGAAATGGCTTCACTGATCTCTCAGGAGATGGGTATTCCCGTTCATTTTGCCCTGGGAATTCAGGTGCTCGGCCCCATCTCAGGACTGAAGATTTTCGGCAATTTGGCCGAATCGATGGACGCCGTCACAGAGCACGAAGAAGGCTACATCACTATTAAAGAAGCCATCGGTGTTTGTTCTTTTATCACGCCATGGAATTTCCCCTTGTTTCAGGTTATTGCCAAAGTCGGCCCGGCACTGGCTGCGGGTTGTACCTGCATCCTTAAGCCCAGTGAGCAAACCCCATTGTCGACGTATATCTTTGCTGAAGTGTGTGACGAAGTGGGCCTACCCGCTGGTGTTTTTAACCTGTTGCCGGGCAAGGGCTCTATGATAGGTGACGAACTGAGTTCCCACCCAGAAGTTGATCTGGTGTCCTTCACTGGCTCCACTGAAGTGGGCATTGACGTTGCCAAATCGGCGGCGGGTACGATTAAACGCGTATGTCAGGAGCTGGGTGGTAAGTCGGCCTTTATTATTGCCGAGGATGCCCCTGTTGAGAAAGCGACGAAGTACGTGGTGAAAGATTCCATGTTTAACTCGGGGCAGATGTGTGTTCAGTTGAGCCGTATCTTTGTTCACGAATCGCAATACGAAGAAGCCCTGGCTACGGCGAAAAAAGTCAGCGACCGGCTGGTTGTGGGTGATCCCACCGACGAAAACACGTTCCTCGGCCCACTCAGCTCCATGCGCGCCCGCGAATCGGTAACACGCATGATTGATGCGGCTGTCGCCGATGGCGCGCGTTTGGTTGCCGGTGGTAGCGAGATGCCTGAGGGTCTGGATAAAGGCGCTTATGTGCGACCCACTATCCTGGCGGATGTCACTAACGATATGGCTATCGCTCGTGACGAAATCTTTGGCCCAGTACTGTGCTTTATGCCCTATAAAGATGAAGCCGAAGCCATTGCCCTGGCCAACGATACCGATTTTGGACTGTCCAGCGGCGTTTGGGCGGAAAGTAAAGAAACCCAAATGCGCATTGCCCGGCAACTGCGCGCCGGCCAGGTTAAAGTTAATGGCCCGGCCTTTAGCTTTGCCGCACCCTTTGGCGGCTACAAAATGTCCGGTAACGGGCGCGAATGGGGTTCCAGTGGTTTAGTGGAATACACCGAAGAAAAAGCCATCCTGACAGGAAAGTAGGTGATGATTTTTCGCTGAGCAGTGCTTACTGCGCTGTGTTTGAACAGTGAATTGAATGGCTTTTAAGAAGTGTACGGGTTCGGTTTTTAAAACGACCTATGAGCAAACTGGGCGGTCAAACCGCCCAGTTTGCCGTTTAAAAAAACTTAAGTTGTACGTTTAATCCGGCGCTACTAGTGCAAATTTAAAATATTAATTAATGTGGTGCGCACGCTGAAGTGGTGAGGTGTGCCGCTAGAAACAGGAGTACATGAATGTCCAGCCGATTTCGGTTTCCCCATATCCAGATGCCTCCAGAGGCAACTCAACTACGCCAGGAGGTTCGAGAATTCCTCGCGGAGGAGAGAGCTAATGGTGGTTTTGTTCCTATGGCCGATTGCTGGGCCTCGGGAATGAGTGCCGAGTACAGTCGCAAGGTCGGTCAACGGGGCTGGCTGGGCATGACCTGGGACAAAAAATACGGTGGTCACGGGCGCAGTTTTCTTGAGCGCTATGTGGTGACAGAGGAAATGCTCGCTGCTGGTGCGCCAGTGATGGCTCACTGGATTGCGGATCGCCAGAGCGGCCCGCAACTGATTAAAAACGCCCAGCCCGAAGTGCGCGACGCCATTATCCCTCGCATTGTTGCCGGAGAGTGTTTTTGCGCGATTGGCATGAGTGAGCCGGGTACCGGTTCAGATCTTGCTTCGGTATCGACTCGAGCAGAAAAAGTGGACGGTGGCTGGAAGGTCAACGGCACTAAATTGTGGTCGACGGGTGCCCACGGCCCCGGTTGTGACTACATGATCACTCTGTTGCGCACCTCGCCCCTCGACACTTCAGCTCGCCACACAGGTTTATCACAGTTCATTATTCAACTGGATTCGCCGGGCGTGGATGTGCGCGGGATTGCCGATATTGGTGGTCAGGTACATTTTAACGAAACCAATTTTGAAGATGTATTTGTTCCCGATGATCACGTACTTGGCGAAGTCGGCGGTGGCTGGAATATGGTGGTCGGTGAGCTGGCTCTGGAACGTTCCGGCCCCGAACGATTTTTGAGCACCTTTATTGTGTTTCAGGAAGCCATGCGTTTACTGGTTAACAACCCGACCGATCAAACCAGGGAAGTACTGGGTCAGGTGGTGGCAAAAATTAAAACCTTGCGCCGTATGTCTCTGGGTATCGCCGGGCTCCTGCAAGAGGGCTCCTCCCCAGAAATGGAAGCTGCGCTGGTGAAGGATATGAGCACCAATTTTGAGCGGGAATTGCTTGAAAAGCTGCGTAAAGTATTACCGCAAAATATTCTTGTTTCTTCGGAAGGACTATTGCCGACTTTATTGCGTGAAGGCATTTTACGCGTGCCCTCATCCACTCTGCGGGGTGGGACCAACGAGGTGCTGAAAGGCATGATCGCCCGACAACTGGGTATGCGTTAAAACCAGTTTGAAATTTTAGTCAGTCAGGAAAAGAGATTAGATTCATGACAGAAACAGACAATATAATTTTTGATACCGCCACGCGTATTTTTGATGACCTGAGCACTCCGGAAGCGATTAACGCGGCGGAAGAAGGGCAGTGGCCGGAAGCCCTGTGGCAGGCAATCGAGGAGTCGGGTTTGAACCTGACCTGGGTGCCGGAAGCCAATGGTGGGATTGGTGCTTCCCTGCTGGATGGTTTTGCCGTGATCAAAGCCGCCGGTGCTGCTGCACTGCCGGTGCCGCTGGCAGAAAGTTTAATGGCGGGCTGGTTATTAGCCAAAGCCGGACTGAACGTTTCCAGCGAGCCGGCAACGGTTGCCCTGGGCGAGGTGCAATATGTTGATGGGGTGTTAAACGGTAGCGTTGATGCCGTGCCCGGCGGGCGGCTTGTTAAACAGCTGGCTGTGGTTTGTAAAGACGGTGAGCAGTGGATGGTTGCCCAGGTGGGGCTGGATCAGTGTCAGCTGCAAACCCATGACAGCATTGCTGGAGAGCCGCTCGATAGTGTGACCTTTAATAATGTCACTCCGTTCAATATTGGCGCTTTATCCGGTGACATGGACGATACCAGTGTGCAGGCGATGGGCGCATTGATTCGCTGTGTGCAGGCTGCCGGCGCTTTAAGTACGGCGCTGGAACTGACCATAGAATACTCCATGGAGCGGGTTCAGTTTGGCCGCCCCATTGGAAAATTTCAGGCGCTCCAGCACTCGGTCGCGGCGTTTGCCGGGGAAGTTGCCGCCATGAATGCTGCCGCTGATGCGGCATCGGAAGCCCTTGCCGCAGCGGATGGCTGTGTGAATACGGAAGCCTGGGTTGAAATAGCGACAGCCAAAACCCGGATGGAAGAAGCGGTCAATAATGGCGCGGCCATCGCGCATCAGGTTCACGGTGCCATGGGCTTTACCTATGAACATCGTCTGCATCATCTGACCCGGCGTTTGTGGGCCTGGCGCGATGAGTACGGTAGCGAGGCTATCTGGGCGAAGCGTCTGGGTGAAGAGGTCTTGAGTTGGGGTGCCGATGAGCTGTGGCCGAAGATCACCGCCGTCAGTAATTAGACGATATACAGTGGCTGAGTAGGCGACAGTTGACCGGTAAGACGCGAGTCGGCCAGAAGACGCAAGTTGATTAGTAAGACACAAGTTAATAGTGAGAAAGAGGTAGATCATGGATTTTGGATTAAATAGCGAACAGGAAGCCATTGTCGATAGCATTAAAGGGCTAATGGAAAAGTTTGGCGATGACTTTTGGCTGGAGCACGATAAAACTGGTGAATATCCGGAAGATTTTTATCAGGCAGTCGCCAAAGGTGGCTGGCTTGGCATCACTATGCCGGAAGAATACGGGGGCTCTAATCTTGGCGTACAGGAAGCTGTATTGATGATGATGACCATCGCCGAAGGCGGTGGTATGTCGGCTGCCTCGGCGGTGCATATCAATATTTTTGGGCCCCACCCTATCGTTAAGTTTGGCACCGAGGAACAAAAGCAGCGCTGGTTACCGCCGCTGATTCAGGGTAAGCAAAAAACCTGTTTTGGTGTGACCGAGGCTAATGCCGGTCTGGATACCACTCGGATAGAAACCTTCGCCAAACGCGACGGCGACAACTACATTATTAATGGTCAGAAAATCTGGACTACCACAGCGCAACAGGCCGACAAAATTATGTTGCTGGCGCGCACCACACCCCGAGACGAATGCGAGAAACCTCACGAAGGTATTTCTCTGTTTTATGCCGACATGGATCCGAACCATGTAGAAATTAAAGAAATCGACAAAATGGGTCGTAAATGCGTCAACTCCAATATGACCTTTTATGACAACCTGGTGGTTCCTAAAGATGACTTGATCGGCGAAGAGGGCAAGGGCTTCCGCTATATTTTGCACAGCTTAAATCCGGAGAGAATTTTGCTGGCTTCTGAGTCTGTTGGTATGGGGCGTAGTGCGCTGGCACGAGCCACCCAATATGCCAAAGATCGAGAAGTATTTGGTCGTCCCATTGGTATGAATCAGTCGGTACAACATCCCCTGGCGGAAAACTGGATCGAACTAGAGGCGGCTTATCTGAGCATTATGCACGCTGCATCCCTCTACGACAGTGGTAAGGACTGCGGAGCTCACGCCAACGGCGCTAAATACTTTGCCGCCGAAGCGGGCTTTAAGGCCTGCCAGCAAGCGGTTATGACCCATGGTGGCATGGGCTATGCGAAGGAGTATCACGTAGAGCGTTTAATGCGCGAAGCGATGCTGCCGCGTCTTGCACCGGTAAGTCAAAATATGGTGCTCAACTTTATTTCGACGAACAAACTGGGTTTGCCGCGTTCTTATTGAGCGTATCCTGGGCATATATTGAGCATAGTTTTATTGGGTATGGTTTTTACGCTTCGAGCTGGTTTGAACTCACCCGTCGCAAGACGGGTTTTTTGTGAGTGAAAATATTTAATCGGCCCGTCGTAACAGACTGCCGTCGATATCGGCAATAGAGGTTCGGCCGCTGAGCATCATGCCGCGCTCAACCTCGGCTTTGAGTAAGTCGAGTACGCGTTCAACGCCCGCCTGCCCATTGGCCGCTAAACCATAAAGATAGGGTCGTCCCATCATGCAGGCGGTGGCCCCCAGAGCCAGCGCTTTAAGGACATGAGTGCCGCGACGAATACCTCCATCGAGAATAATTTCCACTCGGTCGCCCACGGCGGCCGCTATCTCGGGTAGTACATCAATGGGGGCTGGGACGCTATCGAGCTGGCGACCGCCGTGGTTTGAAATGATCACGGCGCTGGCCCCTATATCGGCAGCGCGGCGGGCATCTTCCACTGACAGTACGCCCTTGATAGCGAAAGGTCCGGACCAGCGGGCGAGTACTTTTTCGGCGTAGTTCCAGTTCAGGGCGCGATCGAACTGCTGGTTAATATAATGTGCCAGAGAACTGACCTCGGAGCTGCCTTCGCTGATGTGATGGGCGACATTGGCCATCTGCAGAGCAGGGGAAGTGAGGTAGCGATAACACCAGGCTGGCCGAGCTGCGAAACTGGCAACACTTTTGGCAGTGAGGGCTGGGGGTATGGTCATCCCGGTGTGTAAATCCCGTTCCCGGTTGCCCGGTACGACAGTGTCTACGGTCAAACACAGCGCATCGTAGTTCGCTGCTTTGCAGCGGTCGATCAATTCATTGTTAATCCCATCGTCGCGCAGGGCGTATAACTGAAACATTTTCGGACCGCGGGTGGCTGCGGCGACATCTTCAATCGTGGTGGTTGAAACGGTAGAAAGAGAGTAGAGGGTGCCGCTACTTTGGGCCGCTCGTGCGACGGCAGACTCTCCCTGATAGTGGAAAAACCGGGACATTCCGGTGGGCGCGAGCATTACGGGCCAGTCGATCTCACAACCCAGTACTCGGGTGCTCATGTCGATAGTCGTGACGTCCTGCAAGATGCGGGGTACCAGCTGGTAGCGATCGAAAGCGGTGGTGTTGTGATCTTTGCTCACCTCGTCATCGGCGGCGCCATCGATATAGTGAAACAGGGGGGAAGGCAGTTTTTTACGTGCGAGAGCGCGAAAATCGCTGACTCGGTAACAAGCTTGAGTGGCTGGTTTAAAGAGTGGTTTGATAGACGGCATAAAATCTACTCTGCTGGTTTTAATTCGTATTTTACTTTGTGTTCTACGTCGTGGGTCATCATAAGTCGAAAGCAGGTGAATAAGGTATTATGCGCGCTGATCAATGACTGGCCATGGCTTTAATTATTTATGATTCTTGAACGCGTACTGACCGGGATAACCACCACCGGCGAACCTCATCTAGGCAACTATGTCGGCGCGATTCGTCCTGCCATTGCCGCCAGCAAGCGCACCAATGTGGAGTCGTTTTATTTTTTGGCCGATTATCACGCCCTGATTAAATGTCAGGATCCCGATCTGGTGCATCGCTCGACCCTTGAAATTGCCGCCACCTGGCTGGCTCTGGGGCTGGATGTGGAGCATGCCTGCTTTTATCGACAGTCCGATATTCCTGAAATCCCCGAACTCACCTGGCTGCTGACCTGTATGACCGCCAAGGGCTTGATGAATCGAGCCCATGCCTACAAAGCGGTAGTTCAGGAGAATGAGCAAAGCGGAGAAGACGCGGATTTTGGTATTACCATGGGTTTGTTTGCTTACCCGGTGTTGATGGCGGCGGATATTCTTATATTTAACGGCCACAAAATCCCCGTAGGGCGCGATCAGATACAGCATATTGAAATGGCTCGGGATATTGGCCAACGCTTTAATCATCACTACGGTGATCATTTCGTCTTGCCGGAGGCCGTGGTCGATGATGACGCTGTGTTGCAGGGCCTGGATGGTCGCAAGATGAGTAAAAGTTACGGCAATACCATTCCTTTGTTTGCCCCGGAAAAGAAGCTGAAAAAAAGTATTAATAAAATTAAAACTAATTTGCTGGAGCCCGGCGAGCCGAAAGACCCGGATACTTCTACTGTGTTCCAGTTATGGAAGGCCTTTGCTTCGCCGGAGCAAGTCGACGAGATGCGCGAGGAGTTTGCGAAGGGCATAGCCTGGGGAGAAGCGAAGAAACAATTGTTTGAGCTGGTGAATACTGAGCTGGCCGAAGCACGGGAACGCTATAACGGGCTACTCGAGAGGCCGGGAGAAATAGAGGATATCCTGCAGGCGGGCGCGGAAAAAGCTCGGGCGATTAGTCGACCCTTGATGAGTGAGCTAAGAGAGGCAGTGGGAATTCGCCCCTTAGTCTAGACGCTCACCTGCTTTAATCCGCTTTATCCTTCAGGGTTGGCTTCATCCTTTAACACCTCAACGATAGCGTGAGTGATCGCCCGTAGTTGTTCCGCGCTGATAATGTAGGGCGGCATGACATAGACCAGCTTAGCAAAGGGTCGAATCCAGACGCCCAGATCGACAAATTGTTTTTGCAGATCGGCGACATCGACAGGCTGTTTCATTTCTACTACGCCAATGGCACCGAGCACCCGAATATCGGCAACGCCATCGTAGTCACGGCAGGGTTCGAGTTCCTGTATCAGTTGGGTTTCAATTCTTTGGACGGCATCCTGCCAGTCTCTGCCCAGCAATAACTCAATGCTGGCGTTAGCGGTAGCGCAGGCCAGGGGGTTGGCCATAAAGGTGGGGCCGTGCATAAAAACGCCGGACTCCCCCGTGCAAATACCCATGCTAATTTTTTCAGTGCAGAGCGTGGCCGCCAGGGTCATATAGCCGCCGGTCAGGGCCTTACCCAGGCAGAGTATGTCGGGGCTGATATCGGCCCATTCACAGGCGAATAGTTTTCCAGTGCGGCCAAAGCCCGTCGCAATTTCGTCGGCGATCAAGAGTACGTTGTGCTGGTCGCAGAGTGCGCGAACCTGGGTTAAAAATTCAGGGGAGTAGAAATTCATACCGCCCGCACCCTGCACGATGGGTTCCAGGATGACGGCGGCAAGTTCATCGGCATGCCGGGATATCTGACGTTCAAAATCGTCGATGTACTTATTTTCCCAGGCCTCGCGAAAACCACAGGCGGGAGTATCTGCAAAAACCTGTTTCGACAGAACCTTGTTAAACAGGTGATGCATTCCTGTGTCTGGGTCGCAAACGGACATCGCCGCAAAGGTATCGCCGTGATACCCGCTGCGCAGCGACAGTAAACGGTATTTTTGGGGTGCGCCCAGCGCCTGCCAATACTGTATCGCCATTTTAATGGCTACTTCGATACTCACTGAGCCCGAATCGGAAAAAAACACTTTGTTCAGGCCGTCGGGTGTGATGTCTACCAGGGTTTCAGCCAGGCGAGCGGCGGGTTCATGGGTGATGCCACCGAACATAACGTGGGACATTTTTTCGAGTTGAGCCTTCACCGCCTCATTAATGAATGAATGGTTGTAGCCGTGGATAGCTGCCCACCAGGAGGACATGCCATCGATTAACTGCCGCCCGTCCTCTAAATACAAACGACAGCCCACAGCCTGCCTGACGGCATAAACTGGCAGGGGGTCCAGCACGGACGAGTAGGGATGCCAGATGTGTTTCTGGTCAATAGCAAGAATTTGAGACTCACTTAGAGGCGTCATAGCTAACGGTTTCACAAAAAAGTAGATTGACTGATATGGGGAATTGTACGCCAGTTATAATGGTATTATTCAACCTTGAGCTATTTGCACCCTGTCGTGAGAGATCTTAGTGCCGCGATCAGTGCCAGGAAAGTGATTATGAAAGCGCATACTTTAGTTATCGGATTTATCCTAAGCATGTTGTTGAGCCCCGTGCTCCTGGCTGCGCCCAGTGCTCAGTACTGGGCTTACTGGGATAGCAGCAACGAAGGTAGTTATCGCTCAATTAATCATTCTGAGTGGGATTCGATCCTAAGTCGTTATGTGGTGACCCAACATGCGTCAGGGATTAACCGCTTTCGTTATGGCGATGTCAGCAAAGCTGACCGAAAGCGCCTGCAGTCCTATCTAGCTGCGATGGCGAGTGTTGATCCGCGCCAATACCGCAAGCTGGAGCAAAAAGCGTACTGGATGAATCTTTATAATGCTTTGACGGTAAATCTGGTCATCGAGCATTACCCCATCAAAAGTGTGCAGGACATCAAGGGTCGGGGTTTTTCCAAAGGGCCCTGGAATACGTCTCTGGTGACCATAGCTCGACAGGAGCTTTCGCTGAATGATATTGAGCACCGTATTCTGCGGCCGATCTGGAAGGACCATAAAATTCTTTTTGGCCTGGCCTGTGCGAGTTTGGGCTGTCCAAATCTGCAGACCCAGGCATTTACTGCCGAGAATCACGGTAGGCTACTGAAGCAAACAGGGCGTGATTTTGTGAACCACCAGCGCGGTGTTTCTCTGTCCAAAGGCAAGCTGGAGGCTTCCAGTATTTTTGACTGGTACCAGGAAGATTTTGCAAAAAGTGAAAAGAGTTTGCTGAAAGTGTTTGCTCATTACTCGGATGATCGGCAGGCACTCTACCTTTTAGGTTTTAGCGGCAATATTAAGTTTCACCACGACTGGACGCTCAATGCACCTTAGTAGAGGGCGTCTTAGTTGAGGACACCTTAGTAGAGAGCCTTTGGGTAGAGGCTTTCAGGCATGAAACCCTGCCCAGTTTTTTAAAAGCGCTATTCAGGCGCTTTTTTTGTTTCAGAACGCATTGTTTCAGAACGCATTGTTTCAGAATAAGTAGCGATCAATATTTACACAATCCGTGTGGTGCGAGACCGGGCTAGTGGTAAAATAGCGCCCGTCAGTTATTAACAGAACCACACGAGTTATCCCCGCTATGTCCACTTCGTCCAAATCATCCCTCCCCGGCGTTCGTCATCACAGTCCCTCTGTGCCTCGGGGTCGTGAACGGCTGGAGCTTAATAAGCTACAAAAACGTCTGCGTCGTAATGTTGGTAAGGCTATTGCTGAATACAAGATGATAGAGGACGGTGACAAGATCATGGTGTGCCTGTCCGGCGGTAAAGATTCCTACGGCATGCTCGATATTCTGCTCAATTTGCAACGCACTGCCCCGATCACATTTGAGATCGTTGCGGTCAATATGGATCAAAAGCAGCCCGGCTTCCCCGAGCATATTCTGCCTGAGTACCTGGAGAGTCTGGGGGTGCCTTATCATATTATCGAGAAAGACACTTACAGTGTGGTCACAGAACTGATTCCTGAAAACAAAACCTATTGCAGTTTATGCTCGCGTTTGAGGCGGGGGACTTTGTATGGTTTTGCTGAAGAGATTGGAGCCAGTAAGATCGCTCTCGGCCATCACCGTGACGATATTATTGAAACTTTATTTTTGAATATGTTTTTTGGTGGGAAACTCAAAGCCATGCCACCAAAGCTACTCAGTGATGATGGCAGAAATATGATTATTCGCCCGCTGGCTTTTTGTCGTGAGTCGGATCTCGCTCAATTTTCTGAGGCCAGGCAGTTTCCGATTATCCCCTGTAATTTGTGCGGCTCTCAGGATGGTCTGCAACGGCAGGTGGTGAAAGATATGTTGCAGCAGTGGGAAGAGGCCAACCCAGGACGGCTGGAAACGATCTTTACGGCGATCTGTAATGTCTCGCCGTCCCAGTTGGCAGATACTAATCTTTTCGATTTTACGAGCTTACAGCTAGATCGAACATCGCCACCAGTAAAGCGCGGCTTTAATCAGTCTGAGCGCATCAATGCGGTCAATATTACTTAAATTGGAGTGTAGACTTTTAGGGAGTCGCTCATGGAAAGCGTAGAAGATTTATCGAATAGTGATCCCCATATGGGGGAAGAAAAAATTGATCCCAGTGTGATGGCCGAAACTAATCTCGATCGCACACTGCCTTACTTAAACCACCTTCAGCCGGGTTTGATCGATACTCTGCGCCAGCCAAAACGTACGATAACGGTCGGGTTTCCCGTTGAAATGGACGATGGTTCAGTACAGGTGTTTCGCGGCTATCGCGTCGTGCATAACCGTACCATTGGACCGGGTAAGGGCGGCCTGCGTTTTCATCCGGATCTCAATCTTGCCGAGGTGTGCTTGTTAGCCTCCCTGATGACCTGGAAATGCGCGCTGTCCGACGTACCCTTTGGTGGCGCAAAAGGGGGGGTGATTTGCGACCCTAAAAACCTTTCGAAGCGGGAGTTGCGTCGTATTACCCGGCGCTTTATCAGCGAGCTGGGCGATAATATTGGTCCGCATCGAGATATCCCTGCTCCCGATCTTTACACCAGTGCTGAGACCATGGCGTGGGTTTACGATACCTATGACGTGATGCACTCCGGTAATAACAACCGGGCCGTGGTCACGGGTAAACCTTTGTCCCTGGGGGGCTCTGCCGGGCGTAGAGAGGCGACAGGCCTGGGGTGCTTTTACGCAACTGAGCGACTGGTGAAAAACTTCGATATTAAAGGCTTAAAGACCCTGGTAGGGGCGACTGTGGTGATACAGGGCTTTGGTAACGTGGGTGCCGTTGCAGCTCATAAATTTACCGATGCTGGGGCGCGGGTGATTGCTTTGAGTGATTCTCAGGGTGGCATTGTTAGCGAAACCGGTATCGATCTCGATGCGGCAAGCGAATACAAACGGGAGCATGGAACCTTAGTGGGTCTGCCGGGGACCCTGAGCCTGACCAATGAAGCTTTGCTGGAGCTGGAATGTGATGTTCTGGTGCCGGCGGCAATGGGCGCACAAATTTGCAAGCACAACGCGGCAAATATTCGGGCCAAATTAGTGGTTGAAGCCGCCAACGGACCACTGACACCCACGGCAGATCGGATACTGGGCGAGCGTGGTATTACGGTGCTTCCCGATATTGTTGCCAACGCCGGAGGGGTGATCGTGAGCTATTTTGAATGGCTGCAAAACCTCGAAAACCAAAGTTGGGAATTAGACAGCATTAACCGGAAGTTACAGGCAAAAATCTACCAGTCGGTTGATACGATTATCGCGCGCTGTTATTCCCTGCAAGCCGAGGAAAGAGCTGAGCCTGAGGCGCGGCCCGAGCTTCCGCTTAATTTACGTACCGTTGCCCTGGTGATTGCCGTAGAACGATTGGCGAAGGTGGTCGAACAGCGAGGGATTTGGCCTTAATGATTACCGCGCAAAACCTTCAACTGAATCGCGGGATTAAATGTTTATTACGCGATGCCAGCTTTCGTGTGCACGATGGTCAAAAAATTGGTCTTGTTGGGCCTAATGGTTCAGGCAAGTCCTCGCTGTTTTCTTTATTAAAGGGCGAATTACAGGCGGATGTTGGTGATGTGAGTTTGCCAGGGCACTGGCGCATTTCCAGTGTTGAGCAGGAAACCCCAGGTGTCGCTCGTAGCGTGATTGATTACACCATCGACGGAGATGTGGAATACCGAGAGCTTGAACAGGAAAAAAATAATGCCGAGGAGGCCGGTGGAAATACCCTGGCCCAATGGCATGAGCGCTACGAGGCCGCCGATGGTTATACGATGACCGCTCGAGCGGCACAATTGCTGGCCGGTTTGGGCTTTGACTACGAGGCCCAGCTAAAACCGGTAGCGAGTTTTTCGGGTGGCTGGCGAATGCGGGTTAACCTCGCTCGTGCTTTGCTTAAACCCTCCGATTTATTGTTGCTCGATGAGCCGACCAACCATCTGGACCTTGAGGCGGTAGTCTGGTTAGAGCGCTGGTTAAAGCGCTATGCGGGAACCTTGATCGTTATTTCTCACGACCGTGACTTCCTCGATAACCTGGTCGACGGCATCATGCATGTGAATGGCGAAACACTGGATAGCTATGTTGGTAATTATTCCAGCTTCGAACGACAGCGCGGCGAGCGTTTAATGTTGCAACAGGCGGTGTTCGATAAACAGCAACGTCAGCGTGCGCATTTGCAGGGTTTTGTAGATCGTTTCCGCTATCAGGCGACGAAGGCGCGTCAGGCGCAAAGTCGCATTAAAGCGCTGGAAAAACTTCAGGCGCTTGCGCCCGTTTATGCGGCCAGTGGTTTTGATTTTAAATTTTTTGAGCCCGAAGCCCTGTGCTCTCCCTTGCTGAGTTTTGACAAAGTGCAGGCCGGATACGGTGAAACGATCGTGCTTAAGCACATTCACTTAAACCTCCTGCCGGGTTCCCGAATTGGCTTGTTGGGTCGCAATGGTGCCGGTAAATCGACTTTAGTGAAGTTACTTGCCGGTGTTCTTAAGCCTGTCCGTGGGGATGTTTCGCGAGGCCCCCAGTTAAAAGTGGGTTACTTTGATCAGCAGCAACTGGATGCTCTCGATTTGCAGGCCAGCCCTTTATTACATTTACAGCGTCAGGCAGAAAATGTTCGTGAGCAGGAGTTGCGCAACTTTCTTGGTACTTTTGGTTTTCGTGGCGATGCTGTACTTGCTCCTGTTGGCCCTTTGTCCGGGGGCGAAAAAACTCGCCTGGCATTGGCCTTGCTGGTGTGGGAGCGGCCCAACTTATTACTGCTGGATGAGCCCACCAACCATCTTGATGTGGATATGCGTGAAGCCTTGATTGTCGCCCTACAGGACTTTCCCGGTGCAGTTGTGGTGGTTTCCCATGACCGCCATCTCTTGAATACCGTGGTCGACGAGCTCTATCTGGTTGCTAAAGGAGAGGTGCTACCCTTCGAAGGTGACCTGAATGATTATCAGAGCTTGCAATTAAAAGAAGCGTCTAAGCCTACA
>JQIA01000841.1_pt1 | contig 16178 bp, 20 predicted proteins | sample 811431 | NCBI WGS metagenome assembly JQIA01 (sample SAMN02998118, study PRJNA258478) | marine sediment metagenome | biome: marine; feature: seafloor; material: sediment; isolation source: oil-polluted sediment collected from 3 locations (0.5 km, 0.7 km and 0.9 km)... | place: USA: Gulf of Mexico ... | reverse complement strand
GTCAGCTCTGCTATGAAAAGCATTATTGCGTTTACTTCTGTTTGCATCCTAATTCTCCTTATACGTTGGTTGTGTTAGTTCGTAGTCAATACCATCAAGGTTTAAACCCATAGCTACTATCTCTTTTTCCTTAAACTTAGCCGTTAAGCTCACCAGTAATTCATGCGCGTAATTTCTTGTTACAAGTTCATTTGCAGTATCATGACACACCTGCATTTTCCCTAGTACACATATGTAGTCACCCCGTAGCTTAAATCCTAATGACTCTTCTACGTGTGTAGCTATTTGGTTTACGTTTCCTAGTAGCAAACCCGGACTACATACATTAGGGTCTAATAACTGTCCTACTATGCACTTACGTCCATCTTTTTCTAGGTAACTGCAGTATCCGATATTGTCACAACATTTACTTCCCTGCTCTAATGCAAGATTGATAGCCTTATTTATTATTACTTGAAATTGCTTTTTAGTTGCGTATTTCATTCTATTCTCCTAGTTAATTAAGTTTTATTCTGAATATGTCACTATGAGACAAGAGCGAAAATCTTTGTTTGAAATTGGGTTAGTTACCTTTCTCAAACAATCACTGATAGCCCTGCCCCTACTGTCACTGACATTCTTACCGGTAGTAAACAGTTCTTCTGAATTAGCCTTATGCCATTCGTAAATAGCAACGGATACTTCATCGTAAGAACTCTTACTTGACTTCATCTCTGGATACATACCACGTACCTTATCCATAGACTTAGTTAAGTTCTTCACTACTGCGTCTTCATACTGGGCCAGCTTATCTACGTCAAAAGCAAACTGAGTTTCCCCTGAATCACTAAAGCCTTCACGTATTAGTCCAGTTTTCATAGTCTTACCGTTCTGTCTTACCAAATCAGCTTTACCAGATTCTGAAAATTCAAGCATGTATTTATCGTACTTGTGTTTAGCCTTAACGTCTTCTAGTTCGTCTACTGATACATAATCCAATAAGTTATTTGTAAGTAATTTAACACTTGCCCACTTACGACCTACTAAACTATTGCTTTCTATCCAACCGTGATGTGAAAGTCTACGTACTAAATCGTTATACAATTTAATACCTAATCTTTCGTACCAATGGAGCCCATTCGTTTCATTATCATTCAAATAATTGAACCAAATAGTACTCCAGAACGCCAAAATGTCTTTCTCTTGCTCTGGATATAATTCAAATATCTTAGAACCAGGTAGTTCAAGCCTACCTTCAAGTATTTCACTACGCATTGTTCTATCCTCAGTTAGTTAAGTAATTTATGCCGTTAGTCTGGCTCTCTGCTTGTTACTATTTTACCGTCCACAATGGCCATAAGCCTTTCACCGGTACTACCTTCGTGTGCTACAAACAATGGTGTTGATTTACCCATAACGTAATCTCCACCTTTCCATCCTTCATACGTGTTATCGATAGCGTCTTTACAAGTTTCTACCAACTCTTTAACAGTCCTATCTCTAGCTGTTCCGATATCGAAAGCTAAATCAGAGTAGTAACCACGGTAACTGTGTAAGTTGCCTAAACCCTTAATAACTACTTCAGGGTCCATCTGCTTAAGTGACGCTATTAGTTCACATAGTGTCATCTGAGTAGCAGAACGTTCTCCAGCCCACTTCTTTGATAACGTATCGAAATACTCTTGCATATTCATTGTTCTACCCTCAGTCAAAAAGTTATAGTAGGCCATTTCTGACCTACGCGTTTAGTACTACGGTTTTCTACTGCAACTCTAAATCAGCTTGGGCAATAGCCTCTTCTGCACTCTTGAAGTTATCGTGAGCAGTCTTCTCACTCTTACCAAATTCAAGACTGAAGTTAGCTAAATCCAAGTTGCTAGTATCGACAACTACTGCTAATTCGCTCTGCATTACTTCTACAGTTGCACATGCTCTTTCAACATTGTACGGCTTAGCTTCTACGATACTATTAAAGTTTCTGCTGTAGTATGTTGGAGTACCGAATGATTCAACCACTTGCTCTAATAGCTCAAGACTAAGCCCTGTGTGCGCCAACAATAACTGCTTATGTTCAGCACATGCGTACAAGATACCTGTTGCTAATTGGTACATTAAGTCAATCTGAGAACCGAATTGGAATCTACGTGAACCAGACCACTTACGGTTAGCCTTAGTTTTATTGTTGTGTACTGGAGTTGCATCTACGAGTGCTCCACATTCATCTACTAGTGTCTGTAGCATCTGTGTTTGCGTACCTACTGTCGCTAGTGCAACTTTGGCATTAAACAATGAAACACTGCTTTCTAACTTGAGCTGTGCCGTTAAGCTATTCGCTTCAGCAGCAGCTGCAATCTTCTTTTCATTTGCTTTCTGAGCTGCTTTTAATTGTGCTTTTAATTTAGTAATGTTCATTTTTTGTATTCCTATTAAGTTAAGTTAAGTTTCTGTATTAGTATTAACACAGAGCATAACTGCCTATTTCTAAGCAGCTATAATCTAGGTTAAATCGGTCTTAGTACATCGAGATCTTCTTCTAGATTTCTTACTTGTTGCCGAAGTATGTTTTCTCCTACCAGTGCGCCTTCAAGCTTATCTATCTTCTGCAGCAACACGTTAATACTTTGTTCTCCATCGTTACGGTTCCTTTCTGCTTTACTCACCATGGCACAGTAGTCGCAGTTATGTTTTGAGTATACTGCTGGTGTTGCTTGTTGATGTTTACTGCAAAGCTTGAGGTAGTCTATAGTCTTTAGTGCTTCAGCTTCTTTCTTAGCCTTTTTCTTCTCCGCTATAACATCGTCAAGCTCATCTCCGGCAGTCAGTACCAGTCGTAATCTGTTTATTAATGTATTCATATTCATACCCTTAAGGTTAAGTCTTTAATGCATTCAACAGCGAATCTGCTAACCGTACGCTTCTTTTGACCAGCTCATATCGGTCTTCACTTCTAATTGTATTAATACTTCCTTCAGCTATCAGACCCTGCATAGCTAAACCTGCAAAGTGTTCTCTTTTAGTTAACCATTTTATTTGCATATCGCTGTTAGTCATCTTACATACTCCAAACGAATACTAGTAGTGAGATACTGCCTACTATTACTGACAGTATGAAGGTCGCTACTAATGAATTGGCTACCCATCTTGGTAAGTCGTCATAGTCAATCTTTTTCATAGTAAATACTGACAATATTAGTAAAACAATACATGTTATAAATATTTGTAAACTCATTTTTCTATCCTGCTTCACGGTTATTTAGTGTTCGTAAGTGCGCTAATAGTGCATCTACGTCGTTATTAATGCTTGCTAGCCTATTGGTTCTCATCGGCTTAAATACGATTACTCTGTTAGCTTGCTTAAGCTGTTTTCTGGTGTTATTCGTGTTCATAGTCGTTTCCTTGGGTTAAGTATCTTAGATGGGCTTACAAGTGCATTGTGGTGTACTCTTAATTAGCTTAATTGTTCTATCTTAGGAGTACTTATAATTTGAGTATTCAAGCTAGTTGATAGTTTGTATGAGCGTGTACTCAAATTGGGGTGATATTTGGATATTTAGTGAGTAGAGTTTTTCAATATTTTCCTGGATATTCGACTGACTATTCACACATAAGCCGTTTTATATCCGTAATATCAGCCATAAGCCGGTTATTATTCGATTCTATCTTATACAGCTTAAAGTTGACGGTTCTCGTTCTATCTTAAAGCGGTTTAGCTGACCTAGCCGTTAAGCTAAGTCAACTCTCCAGTTACCTCTACACCATCTCTCACTGCTGCCAGTAAGTATTTAGGCATATTTGATACTACGTAACTATTACCAACATCTGGCATAGCTAAGAATGATCCAGGTCTTTGCATTTTTCTCACTACAACTTTACTGATTCTTCTTTTCATACGTTACTCCTGCTAGGCTGTTACCCCTAGCGTTAGTGGTTAGTCAAACTTCAAGCTGTCAATTGCTTTGATGTTGTCGTTAATAGCTGTCACTTCATCTTCAGTAAAGCTTGAGTCCTTGTTCAAGTATCGTTTAGCCACCTTAGTCTTGTGCTCTCTGTTATAGACAGCAGACTCTCTTGTTGCTACAGCCGATAAGTCTAATATAGGACCGAATAGCCCAAGCTTGTATACCACTGCTAATGCTACTATCAATATTAATACGAATTCCATGTTGTTCTCCAATCAGGTTATAAGTCCTCGTAGCCACGTTAGCCAAAAGATACTCACAGATGAAAATTAAAGATAGAACTCCCGAAGGGTGGAAGAGTTCTATCGTAGGCAGGTGGAAAGAAAAAAGCCTATGAACCAAGCGTCTTATTGCTTGATTCACGTGAGTGTACCAATGAGCCTTACCCGTTGTATACGTCTAGGATGAGCCATATCAGCTTGTTTACCCTGATGTAGTCTTCCTGGCCTACCAATTCCTTGGCTATGGCAATGTTACTCGTAACCAAAGGCTCTATAGCCTTGTACTGGTCTGTCGGACCTGTGTCTTTCAACGTATCGTTGATAGCCTTGATGAACTCATCAGGACTAAGAGCCTTGTTAGTCTTAGTGAACGCTTTAGCTTTTGCTTTAGTAAATGTACCCATTTTAATACTCCTAGTTAATAGACAAAGTTGTCACATGTGTAAATTAGGGAAGCCTCAAACGAAGTGCGGGGGGTATCCAAGCTTAGAAAGCCAAGAAGTAGGAGAACTGAACCTACTCGCGAAATAATGTTTTGTGCTTTACGGAAAATCCTCCTCCCATAACACTTATACACAACTGTTACACACGTAGTAATCAATTCTATACCAGTAGATAAGCTGACCGTTTCTTAGATACCTCAAGTCACCAAGTAGGTATGAAAGCCACTTGAAATTTAGCATCAACGGTTAGTATACCTACGGGTTACTGTAGGTACAAAGATGATCCTAAGAGGACCCGTAGATATGAGAGCCGTTTTCTATAAAAATTTTAATAATTTTCCATATACGAGTCTGTACGTTTTTTGTACAAAAGGGTAACTTACATAGTAACTACTAATAGTGGTAGTTATAGCATGGTAATTTAGTGTCACAGAAAGTTAGCCTTATGAAAAATACAGGTGTTTACAGCTATAAAGGTTTCAGTAGGTTAACCAATGCAGAAAAGGGTAACTGTTATCCTTTTTTTAGTGTTTTTTACATAATATCTATTCCTTATTGTGTATTTCGTGGCTAGATTGTATAATACATACCAAATCAGATTAACAATTGGATGGTGTACGGTGAAAAATACAACAATTAGGATTAGTAGCGACTTGCTTGGCAGGCTTAAGATGCTTAAAACGGAGAAGTCTTGTAACGTTTACGAAGACGTTATAAGTGAGTTAGTTAATAGGGAGTTGAAGAGCAGTAACGTTCTTACTGGTAGCGGTTTTATTCCTATAGGCTCAGTGGTTAGGAATGGTTCTGGTACTGTATTGGTTATAGACTGTATCAAAGATAGTAAGGTTATTTTCAGCGACAATAGCCAAGTACTGAATGGTGACTTTGCTTGTATGCGATTAGTTCAGCTCAGCGAGAATGTAGAAAGTTACCGGGAGGAGGTATAGTGGGTACTCTTGCAGTTGGTACAGTATTAAGTATAGACCACTACGCAGAGCTTACAATGACCTACACAGCAGACGGGTTTGCAGAACTTAAGGAAGACATTACGCGAAATGGTCAGCGTATACCAATTATTCTCAGATGCGGTAAAGTGCTTGATGGTAGGCACAGGTATAGGGCCTGCATGGACTTAGGATTAGGTATTCAGTATGAAGAAGTTGGTGACATAAGTGATGCAGACGCTATTGATATCGTACTCAGCAACTCTATACACAAAACCACAGGTACTGATGCGTCTAAGGTAGAGGCTTACCTGATATGTAAGGCAAAAGGCACCAAAAAAACAGATATGCCAGAACTATTTAAAAGACTCAATAAAAACTACATTAAAAAAATATCTTATATAGAAAAAGAGAACCCCGAGTATTTGCATGCGTTGCTAAGACAAAATAGCGTTAGGTTGCATAGCATAGAGTTCGATAAGCTAGAGGACTATGGGACAATTCACGGCATATGGCGTACACTAAAAAGTAACAATAAGTTCGACAATAAAGTAGTTGAAGTTGAGAATGAACCTACTAAAGATTTTGGTTATGAGGTTTACATAGATGAGGTGTTACCAAATGAAACAGCTGTTCAGGAGTTTTGGGATGTGTATGGTATGGCCAAGAGTTGCGGTAATGAGTTCAAGCCTTCTAGCCCTTTAGGAAAAATCATAATAGATTACATTATAGGAAGACATGAATAGGTGATACAATATTACTACCGATAGACCCAACTACCTATAATAACATGAACAAACCAATGACTCTCGAACAAGCTAGACGAGTAATTATGGAAATACGTGAAGAGGATGCCAGAATCCGGGAAGATGAGAAAGAAGATGAGGAGGAGGCTACTGAGTACCTTCCCCTAGATTTCGATGACGTTTAAGAGGATAGTTGTAGATAGACGTAAGAAAGGGTCTTCAGTAGATTCTGGAATACTTTACCTAGTAGTTTTTGAGCTAGAGGATAAGTGCCTTGTGAAGATAGGCATTACATCCAGAAGTATAGAAGACCGGGTGACAGAAATACTTACGAGTATTTTTAAAGTGTACAGATACTTCCCTTACGCACGACCTAAACGCTATAAGACAACTACGGGATTGAGAGCCAAAGAAGCTATTTTACACAAACACTTCTCAGATAGGAAATATACTACAGATAAGAAATTCGGTGGTTATACGGAATTCTTTGATATACCTATTGAGGAAGCTGTAAGAGCCTACGAGGATGTTTTAGAAGGTAACGACATTACCGGGTAGATTCCTACACCGTTGTCAGGTTACGCATTCTTTGCTATACTCCAAAAATACCTACCTGAACATACGTACATCGGAAACTTTATGAACGAATTAATAACGTTAGAAGAAATAAAGAAGTCTATACCAAACAAGAACAAAATAGTAACTCAAGAAGCAGTAGACATAATAAATAGCTCTTTAAGTGAGCCTGAATTTCAGGGTGAGTCTCTTTTACAGACAGCTTCTACCTACGAAAGTGTATTGAAAGGTGCCAGAGCTTCCATACCAGAATACTTAAATGCTATAAGATTCTGCGCTTACATGATGTCCAACGAGTCTAACTACACTGAAGCTTATAAGAAAGTATTTGCAACTAGAGATTTTGTCAAGTTTAGAGCTCACTTGCCTACGGATGACCCTAAGTACGGAGAACTTACTAGTGCTGCTTCAAGGTACAGGCGTAGTAAGCTCGTAGTAGATATACTTACAATCAGTCAAGTACCCTTAGACATGATATTCGCAGGTCATAGGTATAAAGCGGTAGGTGTATTAGCAGAGATAATGGTAAGTAGTAAATACGACAAAGACAGAGTTAACGCTGCTAAAGAGCTTCTTGCAGCAACTAAAAGCGAAACTACTAAGCTTGAACTTGAGATAGGTCATAGTGCTGGGGTAGTCAGTATGCAAGAACAGCTGGATAAGCAACTTAACGAACTTGCTCGTAATCAGCAGCTATTACTAGCTTCTGGCCATAGTATTATGGATGTTCAAAATACAGGTATAAGTCTTGAGATCATAGAAGGGGAAGTTGATGATTAGTGACCATATAACTGGAGATGAAAGCACAGACGTAACTACCTGGGGTGACTATGAGATTGCTGTAAAAGAAGACCCGTCAATAGCTCCAGATGTCAGCAGTACAATAATAAAAGCAAATGAAAAGTTCTCTTTCAATGTTGATGAGGCCCTAGATACAATAGACTTAACGTTTAACGGGTATACTCCTAGTGAAGACGCATTAAAGTTTTTTAACATAGTTCGCATAGTTCTAGGCGAAGACCCAGAAGTAAGTAACGGGTTGATGCACTATTTCCTAGTAGATTTGATATTCGGTAACATAAAAAGAGAGCACTATCCGTATAGTAAAGCAATTAGAGATAGCATCAGAATAAACCCAAGAAAGATAGCTATCATAGCATCACGTTTCTCAGCAAAATCCACTATTATTACCGCATTCATGCCTATATACATTGCCGTCACAGGTAACATGCCTAATTTCGGTAGTGTAATGTTCTGGGTAAGTTTTGGTGATAGTCAGCAAGCAGGTGCCAAAGTACAAGCTAATACTATCAGGGATATATGCCAAGATAGCGTATTTTGTAATGAGTACTTTGAAAGAATGAGATTTACTGATGAAGAGTGTGAGTTCATACGAAAAGGTAGTGGTCCTGAAAAGAAACGTGCCTTTATGTTCAAAGTCAAAGGTGCAGCTGGAGGGTCTGTTCGTGGTATCAGGTACAGAACTGAAAGACCTCAGATATTTACTTTTGACGATATTATAAAGAATGAGGCAGAAGCCAATAGTATCGTAATAATGAACAAGCTCAGAAGCATGATATATTCTGATGCTGAAAACGCACTAGGTAGAAAAGGTAAAATAATAATAGTTAACACTCCATTCAACAAGAAAGACCCTGTGTATAACGCTCTTGAGAGCGGTGTATGGACTCCTGTGTGCATACCGATATGTGAAAAGATTTCTATAGGGATGAAAGAAGAGGACTACATAGGTAGTTGGGAAGCTATGAAGAGCTTCAAGGATGTAATGGAAAAGTACGATGATGCTTATCACGGAGATACTCTCAGAGAATTTAATCAAGAATTGATGCTAAGAATAAGTAGCGCAGAAGACCGACTAGTTAAGGATGACCAAATACAGTGGTATAGCAGAAATGCCCTGAAGAAGAACTTACACTTGTTTAACGTCTACCTTACTACAGATTTAACAGCTAGCAATAGCCTAAAGGGCGATTTCAGCGGAACTATGGGCTGGGCTGTTAACAGCGTAGGTGATTGGTTCCTGTTGGACCTATCCCTAAAGAAGATGACTATTGATGACCAGTACAAACCCATATTTCAAATGAATAGAGACTGGGGGGCTAAGTACGGTAGAAACGTATCAGTAGGTATTGAGATTGATGGCCAACAACAACTTAACCTTCACACGCTTAAGAAGCAGATGATCGAATACAATTCATTTTTTACCTTTGCTAGACAGCTAGGTAGCCCGGCAGGAAAGGAGGGAATAAGCAGACGACAAGCTTCAGGTGCTAAGCACGAACAGTTTATGAGAGTTCACCCGCTGTTTCAACAGCACAAGGTATATTTCCCGGAAGAGATAAGAGATACGCCAGATATGAAGGAGCTTCTTAACGAGCTTCAGTATATTACCTATGATGGTATAGGAAGCAAGCACGATGATGGTCTTGATTGTGTAAGTATGCTAGCTTCTATGGACATTATGCTTCCTGCTGCAGTAGATACAGACACATACTCAGTAATAACTTCTGATGGTTTATTGTGGGAATCGGTGTGGGAGGACGAGGAGGACGATGAGTACTCAGGGTCGAATAGTAATGTGTTTTAGGTAGCTGTATGCTATAGTGCTGTTACAGAAATATGAGCGTAGTACTCAGCCTTTTATCATAAGATACTATTGTTAGGCTTTAAAACAATCAGGAACTAATAGTGATTATACGAGATGTAGTAAATTTAGCTAAGTATAGCGAGTTATCCGGGTTGTCAATAAAAGATGACACTGAGGCCATTGTAGCTTTTATAAATCTAGGCATGATAGAAATATACACGAGGTTCCCGGTAAAAGTAGATGAACACCTCATAACATTAACATCTGACACGTATTATGAAATGCCAGAAAACTTCATGTATGCTACGTCTGCGTATAGAGAAGCACCTATAAATCTTGAGCAGACAGTAGTTGTTCCTATAAACGACGATGACGCTGAGTACAGTATATACTTTAACGACTGGAACACTATCCAAGTACCACAACCATACCCTGGAGAATACTTGTCAATTATATACGCCACAAAACCCACAAGTGTAGACGTTGCACAAGCAAACGATGGGTCAACAATTTTAGACTTGCCGGATACTCTTATAGATTGTCTTTTAAGCTACATTGGCTACAGAGGATACTTAGGTGTTCGTACTGATGGCCAATCAGAAAACAATGCACAATGGTTACGGTTTGAACGAAATTGCAAAAAAGCGTTAGAGAACGGGGTAGCATTCCCTGTAGAGTCTTTATCGATGAGCGACAGAGTAGCTACTAGAGGGTTTGCATAATGAGTAGAAAGCTATCTAGTCTACAAAATGTTTCTGTTGGTGTATCTAACACTATAGACAGTAAGTACGACAGTGTGAAAATAGTAGCAGACAACATAGATAAAGTAGTATCCGTTGATGGCTTAGAGACGTCAGGTAAGCTCGACGATGTTATAGCAGCTGCAGGAGTTTCTCAGGCTATACTAAATATGGTAGTGGTTACTGGTGCTGAAGGTACATCTGCTGTTTGGGATGCACCTAGCGGGGTACTGACAATACCAAGAGGAGACTCAGGAGCATCGTATTACGACATAGCTGTGTCTGAAGGTTTCGTAGGTACTGAAGCAGATTGGTTAGCGTATCTTGAAACACAAAGCCAAGTAGGAAACACACTGAACAACACTTCGGGAAATACTACTGACAACACCTTAAACAACACTACAGGTAACACCATAAATAATACTGCTGGAAATACTGCCGGTAACACAGCAAACAACGACTTAAATAACACCACTGGAAACACTGTAGGCAATACGGTAAATAACGACTTAAATAATACGCTAAATAACACTTTGGGCAACACAAGTGGTAACACTGCAGGAAACACTGCCAATAACACATCAGGTAACAACCCAGACCACATTTGGGTAGGAACCACTCTGCAATTTACAGGGACAGATGGAACTTACACAGGGTCAGTAGTTGTTGATTTGTTAGGTCCTGCAGGAACTGGCATAGTTAGTAACGTCAGAACTTCTGGAAATGGTACAGCAGGCACGACTGATACATACACGATAACCTACTCTGACAATTCAACAACAACATACGATGTGTATAATGGAGCAGATGGACTAGGCTCAGGTGACATGAACAAGGCAGTGTACGACATTGGCAACACAGGTATTGTTGATAACGCTACTTTAGTGAACAACCTGACTGTAGAGACTGCAGTGCCTGTAAGTGCTTTGTTTACTGATACTGTATACTCACACCCAAACACAGACGGCAATAAGCATGTTCCTGTTACAAGCACAACTAATAACGGTAAAGTGCTAACAGCAGGAGCCACTGCTGGTGTGTTTTCCTGGGAAACCCATGTAAGTGGTGTAACAGACCATGTGCTCCTAAGTAGCATAGGCACTAATACACATACTCAGATTGACACGCATATAGCTGACGTAACTAAACACTTTACACAAGCCGCTATCAGCATAACTGAAAGTCAAATAAGCGATCTTGGTGTCTACTTAACAAGCGAAACTAGTCATCCTGCTGACGTGTTAGTGGCTCAGAATATATCTGACATTGAAAATTTAATAGGTGTTAACACAGGGGACCAAGTATCAGGTGACTTTACCCATAACGATCTAACCGGGTACTCTGCAGCAGAGCACGTTGACTGGTCTGTAAGCTCTCAAGGAACAGTACACTCTACAAATTTGCCTGCTTTGGCATTGACTAATGTGTTCACGGTAGCGGATCAGACAGGTGTACTAGCATTGACAGCTCAGGAAGGTGACGTAGCGATACAGACAGACATTGCAACTACTTTCATACACAACGGAGGAGCTTTAGGTACAATAGCAGACTGGAGTGAACTAGCATCCCCTACAGACGCTAATGTTGCGTTAAACACAGCAGATAGACACTCGCATCCAAACACTGCATCGTTAGACTTGGTTTCTGGTACTAATACCGGAGATCAGGTATTACCAGTATCCACAGTAGATTTTGACCCTGTGGGTACAGACAACTCCGATAACAACGCAGTAAACACACTGTATTCTGGAATAGTATCGGATATAAACCATGTAACACTAGAGTTACCTAACGTAGATAACACCTCTGATGTAAACAAGCCAATATCTACTGCAACCCAAGCTGCTCTAGACGCTTTGACTGGAGGTAGCTACGTTGCGTTATCTGGAGGTGGGGTCTTAATAGAGGGTTATCACCACATAGTAGATTCTGGTGCTTATACTTTACCTCCACTCACAGGCACCTCAACTACGGTAGTACTATTTGCTGCAGTAGGCACCTCACCAACGATCACGTCTGATTCTCTTGAAGTAATAAAGATTGACGGATCTACTCAGGATACCTCTATTGCGTTTACAGACAAAGCTATCGTTATACTGGTGAGCAACATCGACCATTGGGATATGGCCGAATTAGTTCTTGGAGCAGACATAACACATACTCACGTACCTAGTGAAGTAGGTCTTAGTGAGGTAGACAATACGTCTGATGATAATAAACCAATATCAATAGCCTCTCAAGATGCTCTGGACATACTAACTACGGCTGTAGGTCTGAACACCGCCAAAGTGTCTTACACTGATTCTGTGCTGGTTACAGAGCATACAACAGACTTAGCAGAAATGAGAACCACATCAGGAACCTCTGACGGGGAAACTCACTTAGGCATCTTTACAGGTACTACAATTACGGATAACCAAGATATTAAATCAGCACTACAGGAGTTAGAGACAGCATCTGAAGCCGGGGGTGGAGCTTCTGAAGTCAATGATTTAACAGACGGACGTACTTCAGGAAACAACTTCAGTATAGGAATCAGTGCTGTATGGTCTTCTGGTACAGGAAACACTGCAGTAGGTAACACCGCTGGGTTGTCGATAACTACTGGTACTAATAACACCTGTGTTGGAACTACTGCAGGCAACTCAAACCAAACTGCTGGTACTCACGTAGGGTACAGAGCAGGTAACGGAATTACCGGTACAGGAAATGTTAGTTTGGGATACCAAGCCGGTGACAGTACAGGCTCAGGCACATATTGTATATCTATAGGGTACAACGGTGGTACAGCAGGTGGAAACACTAACGCAGTTTCGATAGGTAAAGACATTGCTGCTAACTCGAATCAGGTAATGATTGGAAGCAATTCCACAGCTATATACTGCACGTTTGGATCAAGCCCTTCTTGGTCAGGATACTCAGATAGAAGGCTGAAAACTAACGTAAGAGAAAGTAGTATAGGTCTAGATCTTATAGAATTACTAGACCCTGTAACATTTAATTGGAAGGCAACAGCGGATATCGAAGAGAGTGTATACATTGGCGATAGGGACTACGATGACCAAAAAGATACGGAATCCACTGTTTACGGTTTCATAGCCCAAGACGTAAAGAAGGCACTCGTTGCCTCTGGATACTCCGACTTCCACGTCCATGATGTTACGGACAACGGAATTGAAACATTAGCTATGGGGGATTTAGTAGTCCCTATGATTAACGCGATAAAAGAGTTAAGCGCAAAAGCAGCAGCTCAAGATTTGTTGATAAACGAATTGTCTAACCGTTTAGAAGTACTGGAGAACTCGTAATGGCTATAAGCGTACCTAGAAACCCTGCTACAAGCGCACAAGAAATTAAAACGCTATATGAGAGCAATTTAGACACAAACGCGTTCAGTGACTCAGAACAAACCAAAGTATCTGACTCTGCTGCACAGGTAGATTTAGACACAGTAGAATCTTTAGCTTTAGCAGGATTATAAAATATGGTTACAATAACTAATCTTGAGACACAGGTTGCGGCTAAGATTGCTGCACTTGATGGTTCTCAAACAATAAAAGAATTGATGATTCTCAAAAAGTCAGCAGAGAACACATCGGTTGATATAACGGCTTTGGATACAAGGATAGATACCGCTATTGCAGCACTGACAGGAGCATCTACTGATATTGAGTTGCTATTGTCTAATAAGAGTGCAGGACTGAGTACAAGTAGTGGTGGTGGATTACCAATAAATTCCATCATACCACTAGAGACTCTAGAGAGTAAGCATGTAGCATCCGATGGGTCTGAATGGCTAAAGACAGGAAGTCTCGAAACAAACTCTGTGGAGTACCCTGACGCAACACAAACATCGTATCTTAACATCTCATCAGAGAAGCACCGACTACTCTCACCAATACTATTGCTTAATGATTGCACGTATGACTCTACAAACACTTGCTACTGGTTGGTTGGAAGTTGCAGAAACACCCAAGATAACTTCATGGTACATAGGTATGACACATCAATGAATTACGTCAGTAGTATACGAGTACCATCTTCACAAACTACGGAAACCATGGGTAATACGGAAATTCCATATGGCGTGTGTGTTGACAGCTCCGGTAATTTACGAGTAATGACAAGAAAACCTAGTAACACAGGTAATATGGTAATCATAGAAGTAACAACTGCTGGTGAGTTTGTCTCATGGTTGTCTGTGGCATCCGCAAATTGCCGACAGCTATGTTCGTCAGGGTCTAAATTGTTCATTGTAAACCAAAGTGCTACACAGTACCTTGAGTTTGAAGATAGCACGAGTAATGGAGCTCTTGTATCTTTAACAGTTAGGGTTATAGTAGAGGTAACTGCAAATACAGGAGGTATTGAAGCAGTAGGATTATCATTATACGTAGGAGACTCTACGGTAGATAACATAGAAAAGTACACAATATCTACTGGTGCGTATTCCTCCAATGCAGGGACAGTCGGAGTCCAGATGGAGTACCATAGATCTTTTTGCTACAACTCAGACACTTCAAAATTCGTCCATTTCCCTAGATATGGAACTAAAGAGGTTTATTCATCGTCTATAACACTTACAGGGTTTGTAAGCCTTGGGTACTACGATGAGGGGGTTCACTCAAGCCTACCTCTGAGCGAGTCAATTACGAGTAACACAGTTTCCGGGTTTGTGGATTCGTCAGGGAACTATTGGTACACCGATGTTACATTAGACAAGCTATATAAGTTTTCCACAGCTGGCGTACTAACAGATACTTATGATGTATCTGCAACTACCACCGCAACACCTCTAGCAAGCTACAAGCAAGATACTTCTGAAATAATTTTACTAGATCTTGATAGCAACTTAAGTCGGTTTTGGTTGTTAGATCTGGCTAACCCTCTAGTAGTTGTGGAAAAAGACTTCTCCCACCTTGATATAGGGACTTCTACACAGTGCAGAGGAATAGAGTGGGACGGGACTCACTACTGGATTAACAATTTCATACACAAGAGAGTGTACAAGGTAACATCAGCCTTAACATTAACAGGTGATGTGGTAGACTACTCAGAATTGGTATATTACCCATTCGTATTATCGAGTATGACTTATTTAAGTATCTTAGGGAGTAAAATGTACATACTTGGGCAAGCCCAGAGTATAGTTTGCGAAAGGATTGGTGACACCTATAGTATCGACCACGTTACCTACGTAGATACTGACCAGAACGGAAGCGTAAATACGTACCCTCACTTCGCTAATGACGGAGCAGACGACGTAGCTTTAGTAACAGATAGCGTACTTGTCGGAGGATTACTACCTGCTGTAGGTGTTCATGATCAGATGTTGGACACTGATACACAAAGGCCAATGTACATGAGGATTAAATAATGAGCATACTACAGAGCAGGCAGAGGTTGCCACTAATACGAATAATAACAGTAGGAGCATTCAGAAGCCGTCTACCATCATTATGTAGAAAGAACATACGTGAAAGCGCAATTGATGCAGTTCTTGACTTGAAAGAGGACTTAGCTTCAGCGTTATACATTGACCTAGATGACCCAGTAATAGCGTATGGATTAAACCAATTAGGCTCTAGTGGGTTGAATTGGATTAATGATGCAGAGATGGTAATAATGATGTCTGATGGCACTCAAAGGGAAAAGTATAATGGAGTTCTTTAGTAGAGAAGTAGTATTTGCTATCCCTTTACGTTACCTGCATAATCCGTATAATAGACGTTTATGCAGTGGACACGCTAAATAGTCCGTATTGCAACTTTGCCACTGCTAATAGGTATTAAAATTTTATGAAGATAAAAAAATCTGAATTGCTTAATGCGTTAAAATCAGATCTAAAGGCTGCAGATGTACTGAAGCAGAACCAAGATACGCTGATAGCTAAGTGGAAAGCTGAGTACAACGGTGATCCGTATGGAAATGAGACTGCAGGGAAATCTGCTATTGTATCTAG
>JQIA01000838.1_pt1 | contig 16199 bp, 25 predicted proteins | sample 811431 | NCBI WGS metagenome assembly JQIA01 (sample SAMN02998118, study PRJNA258478) | marine sediment metagenome | biome: marine; feature: seafloor; material: sediment; isolation source: oil-polluted sediment collected from 3 locations (0.5 km, 0.7 km and 0.9 km)... | place: USA: Gulf of Mexico ... | reverse complement strand
GCCATCACGCAAAACTCTTTGGAAATGACGCTCAGGCTCATCCAAACCAGTGAATGTTATTTTGTATTTCTCGCCGCCTATCACTCCCTATCCCACGGCTTATCAGGCTGAATCATATCATTATCAACAGCGTCCCTATCACGATTATCCATTATCCTATCCACAATCATCATTGCATAATTAGCAATATCAATACAGCTCTCCTGAACATCATCCGGCCTTAAATCAAAACAATTTTCATGAAGTAGACTGACTTTCTTTTGTAATGCATTTCTAAGTCTATCAATATTGCAATCATTATTCTTCCAACTATCACCATTGTTTTCATGATCTTTTTCTTGCAGTCTATTTTCCATTAGATTTGAAAATATTTTTACTGATTTTCTTTTTTCCATATCATTCTCCCCTTAAATCCTGCCTAATTGTTCAGACAATGACCGAATAACATTTGCCATATCCTGAAAATGCTGATCATCATAAGCGTTTGACATATCGTCATCACGCCTTTCATTGTTCTTAGCAATCATTCCCTGAACTTCAATTTTTATAGCCTCAATTTCTGCCTGTATGCTAAGTATAATTTGCAAATTAATTACGCTGCTTGGTAATTCCATAACTCCCTCCTAATATTTAAAAACATTCTTCAAATCCTCACACGGACACCAACCGAACAAAGATATATCTGTTTCAATATCAATTGGTCTCCATGCGTACTGGCCTAAATAAATATCACTATCATCTTTTTCAATACGCCACATACATTCAAAATAAAACCGCTTACCTATTGCAGATTTAGATTTATCTTTAACAGACAGTCGTGGTTTAAATGTGGCTGATATTAATTGAAATTGATTCATAACATCTCCCCAAGCCTTATAACAAAATAATATTTACCATGTTCAGCGCCCCATGTATCGTGGCCTGTGTTAATTAAAATATCATCTATTTTCATCTTTATTTTTGGAGCGTTTTTACCATATCCATTTCTAAATTCGACAATATCAAATTGTTTTATTTTAACATCAAAATAATCAAGTAATTCTTTTGGGCCATTGTGCCTGTGAAATGGTTTTTGCATGTCGTTTATCATTTCTTCCCAAAATCTAAACTCTATTTCATCGTTTGAATTTATGAATCGCCTACACCAATAATCTTTAATTTCTCTATATTCTTCAAGCTTAACGCCGTCTTTAATCATATCGAACCATTTCTTTTTAATCGGTAAATATAATATCCCCATAACAATCTCCCTATCTCCTAAATTTAACAGTCCTCTTAATCGAATTAGCCCACATCTTCCGTATATTATTTTTCGCGAACATATTGCGCCTTGCCTGAGTCATCCACTTAACCCGTTTCGGCTGCGCATTTTTCGCCTTAAATTCCTGAACACGCTTTACTTTTCCACGATGATATTTATACATCCCGGATTTAAATTTTTTATGTCCTTTGATGATAAAAGGTTTTCTATATTTCTCTTTTTTCAACGCTCTAAGCATTGCAATAACTCTATGCTCTGCCGTGTCTGCATCATAATCATTTGGATCAGGAAAGTCTTTCCCTGGCTTTAGCCTGTTCATCGGCCTGATCTGCCCTTTTTCTGAACCACCACGCCCGATTGCCGTTGCAATTCTTGTTCTTTTCGTCTTTTTTCCTGTCTCCTGTTCTTCCCATCCGGAAAATCTTGCTGTCCTGATCGAACCAACTTCAGACTTCATAGTTGATAAATTTGCAGTTTTAACCCTCATTCTTGAAACAACAAAAGACTGATTTCTGATATTTAATTCAGAATGAATTACCCTTAACGCATCTTTCCTTGTCTCAAACGCAAAAGTATTCAACAAATTAACAATAGACCGCTCAAATTGCTTCGGTGATTTTTTATAAAATCTCCTTAAATTAATCAAATCCATTGCGTTTAAATCTACGAGGTTTGTCATAAGGTCACCTTTTACAGTTTCTCAGTAAATTTAACCCAATTATCAATATCATGATCTGAAATTGACGGTAAAATATGGTTTTTCTTCGCCTTAATTATTCTGCATTTCGGATGACCAAAACTTAAAAAACCGACCTTCGATACCGGGTCATCAGGATCAATGAAAAGCGTTGTATTTTCCATTTCTCTATTTGTCCAATACCTGAGCGATCTTGCAGGCGCAAAAGTGATGCAATAATCAGCTCCGAAAAGCTTTTTAAAAGCAATCGCAGTTGCACCGGCTTTTGAATGTCCGCAGACCATCAAAAACCCATCCAAATAGATTTTAGGTAGTACCGACTCATAAATCTCATTTGCTGCCCGATATGCCCCTATTTTTAGCCCTGCTTTTGAAAATAGATTAAGATTAACAAACCAATCTTTAGTTTCATTAGTTCCGGCGATAGCAAGAATGTTTATTTTTGCGTTAAAATAATCAACCGTTGTCAGCTTAAATTCAGTTGTTCCAAGGTCTGTATTTTCGTTATAAACATCCTGACAGGCTTTTGCAGCGATTTTGTATAGTTCTTTAAGCATGGTTAATCTCCTTATTTTCAAATTAAAGCCCACTTTCCTGTTCTACGCCTGATATTACCGATAGTTTGTGCTGAAACACACCACAATAAAGCTTCGTCTGTGTGAAAAGAATCTCTTGCCCTGATTATTCTTGCAGCTTCAGCGTTTAATTTACCTTTTCCAATATTATTTTTTCCATCTTTACCCCTCGTTTTTATTTCCATCTTGTAAAGATTTTTAAAAACACCATCTGTTGTAATTTCAATAATATCAGCAACTTGTTTTGCGGTTTTCCCTTTTTCGTATTCAAAATTAATAAATTCTGTAATAAATTTATAATTGGTTTTATTCTCACGATTGAATTTTTCAATACACGCTTTTTTATCTTCTTTGTATTTCAAGACTTTGTCAAATGCTGCATATTCTGACGGTTTGAATTTTTTCATTTAATCACCCGCTCTTTCGTTTTCTTTTTTTATCAATGCTTCTGCCTGCTTCAACAATTCATGTTTTCTTTTTATCTTATCTGGAATTTTCATTTATGGATCCTTGTTTGAATATCTGAAATAATGCCCTTGCCATTTTAAATCGTCAATCTTACACACCCAACCCCGGCGAGTTTTAGCAATAAATAATTCAGCATCATCATATTCATCGCCATTTGTGCCTTGTTTATTTTTAAATGGCACACTCGGAAATAATACAATATCTGCGTCTTGCTCTATACTTCCTGCATCTCTCAAGTCAGACATAACCGGATTACGCTTTTTACCTTTTTCAATTTCCCTATTCATCTGTGAAAGTACGATAACAGAACAATCTAAATCTTTTGACATTGCTTTACACATTCTTGTTATTTCTGCTTTTGGTTCTTGCCCTTGCTGGTTCCACCCCTTAATTAATCCTAAGTGATCAATAGCAATCCATTTAATATTATTTGTTAATTTTGCCTTTTTTGCTCTGCTGTAAATCGTGTCAATAGTGATTGTTGCTTGGTCGTCAAATAAAATCGGCATTTCTGCAACCTGTTCAGCAGCTTTATTTAATCTATTCCATATTGCATCATATCCGGTTTCTTTTAATCTGTTTTGAAAAAGAAGCCCGCCGTTAATGCTCCCAATATCACAATATATTCTTTTCATTAGCTGGTTATTTGGCATTTCAAGGCTAAATATAATACCTGGCTCATAGAAAAAACCAAAATTGCGAACCATATTTAACAATATAGAGGTTTTCCCACTTCCGGGCCTGCCAGCTATAACTATAAATTCTTTAGGATAAAATCCATTTGTAGCATTATCAAGACTTCTTATCCCTGTTTTAATACCTATCTCCTTACCTCCTTTAACTTCTTCTGTTATTTCTTCTAGTGTTGATATTGATAAGTCCATAGATTTAACAACTTTATTTGTTTCAATATCTGTTATTTTTGACTTAACCTCTAATTCAATTTCAAGTGGATTCTCGCCTATTTTAATTTTTTCTATACCAGACACATAGGCGTGATACATATTTCTTCTTAGACGGGCATTTTCCAGGCTTGCAACATGATATTCTAACCCAACAGCTGAAACAGGGGCATCCACAACGTCAACAAGATAAGAAGCAGAAACAACGCCTTTAAGTTCTTGTGTTAATGTAACGATATCAACAGAGACACTTGATAATAATAATTTCTTTATTGCTCCATAAATATGAATATTGTGTTCTGTAAATAATTCAACATAATGATCACAACTAAAATATTCTTCATTATCTCTAACAAAAGTAGACAATACTGTTTTTTCAAGATCTGTGTTGTATAAGAAATCTAACATAATTCTTGATCTCCGGTATAAGTTGGATATTGCTGTTGTTCAGGATGGTCTTCTGTTATTTCATCTTCCCACCTTCTACTCGTCAACCATCCCTGCGCCCACTTCGGAGAACTACCACCATCAATTAACAATTGTCTGTTTTGTGCTTCTGTTTTTGCAGCTTCTAAAATATCACAGACAAGAGCATCTGTTAAAGTTGGAATATCAAGCCAAGAATCTGCAGCATCAGCTTTTCCTTTTTTCAAATTGAATATTTCCCAAAACTGGTTGAATGTTTCTAATCTTTTACCGGATAGTTTTCTATTTTTCTTTGTTGAATAAAATATTCCTGATTCGTCAGAATCGGGTATTTCTTTTTTATTCGTATTTGGAGAAGGAGAAGGAGAAGGAGAAGGAGTTAACGGTTCGTTATTTTTCGTTGTGGTATCCGTTAACGGTTCGTTAACGGTTCGTTTAACGGTCGTTAACCTTGCGTATTCATCTTTAGATATTGCGTTAATTCCTTTTTCCTTTAATTCCAGATAAATAGATGGGTATTTTTTAGCAAGTATTGAAAATCTTGCTTTGTCACTTCTATCATATGACTTATAAACCCACTGTTGGCGTGTTGACCAATTATGCAAAGAATATGTATTATTTTCATCACAATCAAGCAGATTACATTCAAGAAGTGTTTTTACAAATAGACCTGGTTCTCCATCCCAATCAGAATCAAGTTCAATATCCTCAGATGAATATCCGAATAAAACACCCTCTGGTTTATTTTCAGCAACAGATAACCATAGATAAATTAAACAAAGAACACCGTCACTTCCAAGCCTTGAGAATAATTTTCTTTTTTTTCTATTATTTTTAAATGTTGTGTCAACTCTAATATCAGTAGCCATAATAACACCTATTTACATAATCTATGTACAGATTGAGCATACCACTCACCATTGCCACTGAAAGTGTCATAATTTTTCTTATTAAGAGTTTTTGCAATTTCATTAAAAGTTGCGCCCTTTTTCCGGTATTCTTTTATTTTTTTTACAACAGATTTTTTATACTGGCTTTTAAATTCAAATTCACTCGCTTTCATTTTTTATACTCCTTATTTAATTTTTTATCAACAGAATTGCACAAATTTTTTTATACGTCAAACAAACTATTTACCAAAATTCTTAAAAACATCCGGAATCTTAACAAAGCGACCGTTTTCGGTGACTCTGACATGTAAATTTCTGTTAAATTTTGTTTCATTTCCGAACGCTTCGCAAAAATCATTTGTTTCAAATTCATATAACAAATCAACGATTTCATTTTTCCATTTATCCGGCATAGCGTTCATGCTAACACGGGGCATTATAAAGAATAATTCTTTATCTGACATAGGCCACTTTATTAAAGTTGATTCAGGATCATTTTTCGGCTTCTCAGCCCTCCATTTTTTGTAATTTTCAACGCTGCTTAAAGCACAAATTTTACAGTTTGTTGTATCGTCTCCGGGACACTTTCCATAAGTTGAAACTAAATTGCATTTTTCAGCTATTTTGTTTTTTAGTGATACTTTTTTGAAGTCCGGCATTTTTGGCATAATTGGCATTTTGTTTTCTCCTTTTTAATTGTTTGTTAATATATTAAAAGCTTCAGCAACACAAAGAGGATATTGCCCGTTTCCAATAGCTTTAAGCCTGTTGGAGCGGTTTTTACTTATATTAGTCACCCTTGGTAGTTCCGGGTGTGGCTCAATAGACGGATTCAGCCATACTAATTCCGTTAGAGGCTCAAGATTGCTCCACCCAACTGGCCATGCCATAAGCCACTCAACCCAGTCAGGGTTTAAATTACCATCAAATTTCATTGATAATTCGAGTTGTTTTCCTTTTTCTATTCTTCTTTTAATGCATTGCATACTTGGTCCACCCCTATCTCTGAAATCGGAAGAAGATGGTGTTGGAAATTGTTTAACGTATGCGTTTAGTGGAAGTGAATTTCTTTTAAATTGACTTTTACCGCCATTGTTTTCACCATCCTGCTTTGTTGGGGTCGGGAATGTGTTACAGTCTTCATACTTCGGTCTTTTTTTGCTATTCCCGGCAAACTTAGCTTGATTCATATCTCCGACTGTCATCATGGAGTTGGTAGGCGTTGGGTATTTTACTGCAGTCTGAAGATCTAATCCACCGGTTCCATGCTTACAGGCTCCGGTGCCGGCTGATCTTGTTGGAGTTGGCCATAGGTCTGAACATTTTACTTGATCAACAAGACTTAACTGTATTCTATTTCCAGATTCTCTTTTATCATTACCAGCAGCCATTTTCTTTAAGCTGCTCATTGAAACCTTGCCACCTGTTGAGCTATCTGGAGTTCGCCATAATCCACAACCTGTTTCTTTTATGACAGGCACCTGTTTCTTTCGCTGATAGAGTTTGCCATTTCGCATCGTACCCGATTTCGGAAAGGTCTCGCAAAATTCTTCCGAAGTAGAAAACAAGTCTTGCTGTGCTTTCATCCACTTCCCTTTCGCAAGATACGCAAAACATAAACCCCGGGATATCTTTGTAGGATGTTTCGATTGTCCTGAACTCTGCTTTCCCACCGCAGCGGGGGCACCGTTTTTCTTTTGCGGAAAGGAGTCCAGGGACATTTTCAAAGAAGCTGGCTTCCGGTTTAACGATTTCAACAACTTCTTTTGTTGACGGCCACATATTTCTTTCATCAGATGAACCCTTTTGCTTTCCTGCAACACTGAACGGCTGGCAGGGGAATCCTGCTGTAACGACATCAGCCATACCTCTATATCTTTCGGCGTACCCTTCACTAATGAATGTTCTGATATCGCCGTATATTGGGGCGTTGTCGAGGAATCCGTCTTTAATCCTTTCCCTGAGGATTTTTTGCGGGTATTCTTCCCATTCGACATAACCGAGTGTATTCCATCCGAGTAAGTATTTTGTTGCAAGGAGTCCGCCTCCTGCTCCTGAAAATAAACTGAGTTCATTCATTTAATCCCCTTTAAACATAAACTATTGGTTTACCCAACTTACGGCAATATTCCATTTCTTTCTTTACACCCGTTGACTTTCTCCATCCATCCATCATTACAACAATCATATAATCACACCAATCTATAAACTCAAAATCAATCTTTTCCCAAAATTCAAAACCTCCAGGCAGTCCCTCTTGAACTGCTATCGGATGTGAATGTGATATTGGAGCGTAAACGATATTTCCTTTTTTATATTCTTGCGCTGCAATTTTGTTTGATAATGTAAATGATTCTGTTTTATCAACGCTGGAATATGGGATTGCAATGTATACTTTATTCATTTTACACCGCCTTTCCTAAGGATTCTTTTTCAAAATCAAAAAGGGTTGGAATGTTTTTTTCTCTTTCCATTGCTTCAAGATATCGCACACCGTCAAGAAAATATTGATGGTTCAACTCACTTCCCCTACCTTTACGGTCAAGTTTTTCAGCATCATTGAAAAATTCACCTCTTACACCAAGCGGAGCGATTACTAACATTCTACCGCCTTTATATTTTTGGATAATTCTGAGTATTTCAAGCTGCATAAATGTTTTGCCAAGACCAAAAGAAGCGAATATAGCCCGGCAACCACCGATAACAGCCCACTTGACTATATCTTTTTGATGTGGTTTTAATATTCTATTAATTTCAGAAAGTTCAATCTCAAAACCAGATTGATTTCTGAATATTGCTTTTTCTCGTATAAAATTATTATAATTCATTTATTCAATCCTTGCTTTAGTTAATTACCAGAACCGCCCCCGACAAATAAATATCAGAGGCGGCTTTATTCTATTTAATCTTTTTCTTTTTCATCTTTCTCGACATCTTCTTTTTCATCTTTTTCCCCTGTAAAATCCAACTCCATCTGAAGTTCATACGGTAGCATGTCCCTTGTATCAACGATTTCATCAATATCAAGACGCCTGAAGCTGATCTTTTTTTCAACAAAATCTCTGATAATTTCGCAATCGATATCGCGGAATTCATAACCCTGGTTCAGCATTTTCGCAAATTCTTTGATGTCAAACTCAGCAGCAGATACTTTTGATTTATACTGATCAACAACAGCTTTTTTATCATCTTCAAGAGACATTTTTTTCTGTGTTGATCTTGCAAGGTCAGCGCCGATTTTCTGTTTTTCGTCTTCTGTGAAAAAGTGCTTGAGATTTCTTGACCCAGTTTCGAATTTTACTTTGTTTTCATTCTTTTCAGTTGTTTCTTTTTTCATTTTTTATCCTTTATTGAATTAATTAATTGTTTTTTATAAAGCAGGTTTTTCAGCAGCGCCCTTTTTACCCTCTGCTATATATCCCTTATCAAAATCAGGAACATCCATTACCCTTTCATCAGACTCAATTTTCAGCCGTGTAACATCATACCAATGACCATCACCCTGTTTTCCATCTTCATTTATTTTGGGGGTAATAACAACCTGTACACAACCATACAAATCAAAGCTTACTGTTGTTATAACACCTTTAAAACCAGTTACCTTGTCTTCTGCATTAAGCCCTAATAAATCAACATGTTTTTTCAATTCCATTTTCAAACTCCTTATAATTATTGTTTTTGAGCCTATGCGCCCTTCATATAATCCGCAACTGAGCGGAAACCGATATACTTTTTCTTTAATTGCTGTTTTGCCGGTGTTCGTTTTGCCTTTTCAGGTACCCATGTGGCCTTGAATAGCTTTTCAGGGATAACTTTATTGACGTAAACGCCGTGTTTATCGTAAAGCCATTTCTGATTGATGGAGAATGATTTTGCATCGTTGTGTTGTGAAAAACTTCCTTTGACGTCGATGATTGAATCATAATAATTAGTATTGTAGTTAATTTCAAACATAAAAAAATTATGTTTTGTTTTTGATATTATTTGAAAATCAGCAGTAAAAACATGAGGCTGTAACAACGTCTTTTCATCAATCCTGACTTTTGTTTTAAGCTGTTTTTGCACTGTATATGTCTGCTTTGTGCTCAGCGTGTAACTTGGAGGCTGATAGATAAAATCGATTATCAAACCGGCATGTTTTGCCTCTTCACACCATTGATAAAACTCGATTTCTTCCCCTGAGTCAAATTCTATTCCGTTGTATTGAGGTTTTTGTTTCATCGATTCTCCTTTCCGATAATAATAAGTTATCGGAATTATGTTTGTAATTATACCGGGGCTTTTCAGCGTTCTTAAAAGCCCGCTTTTTTTCTCTTCTCGTGTAATATAACCCTGTCAACAACCTCTACAATTCCGGCACCGATAGGGGTTATTTCTAAGCCTGGCATTGTTAGTTGATATCCACCTCCAGGTCTTAGGGTGAACCTAAATGCTTTGCCTTGTAAAAATTCAATGGTTCTCTTAAAACTACATGAGTGAGGAGCATCTATATTTTTTAATTCTTCTAAAACTTTTTCTGCATCTTCATTAGATTCAGCACATCTAAATTCAAAAGCCGACCAATTTTCTTCAATAAAATTTATAATAATATTCAAATTTTCCATTACCATTCTCCTTTTTTCTAATTAAACGCTGGAATCATTTGACAACCTGACGGCTGAACTCTGTCCTGAACGCTCCCCGGCCTTTACTTATGCGATAACCGGACGGTCTGACTTACCAAGGCAACACCGTGTTCCTGTTTCATCCAGCGTTTTGAAAAGCCCGGTTTTTTAACAATTTAGTAATTCCATCTGCCCACCAACCACCTTGCCTGTTATATGGCTTGTGTATGGCACTCCGATAAAATCAAGCACCCTACCTATCCCAAGTTTTTCAATACAATACTTGTATTGTTTAGGGTGAGTGTTCTCCATTTTTTGAAATCTATTCGGGAATTTCTCCAAGTGAACGCCGAACATGCAAAACATACAACCGGTTCTGTCATAACCCATGTCATAAATTTTTGAATATGGAAGGTTGTTAACTTTGATGTATTCCCAAATGTCAGCCTCAGTCCAAAAAGCTAATGGTCTTGATTGAGGCTTTTTCATTTCAAAAGCATTACAACCATATTTACCGATTGATTGACTTCTTAATCGGCTTTCACCTGCCATTGTTCCGACAAATGGTTTTCTACCAGTTGATTTTTCATATAAATGAAAAGGTCTTTTTTTCATTACATCACAACATTGTTCAGAAACTTTTATTTCTTGCTGATCCATTAGAAAATGCCATTTTTTAGAAACTGCACCAACGGGTGAGCCATTATGACCGGGAACCATACCGCGACGTTTTGACTCTGTGTATTCAGTTGTACCGCTTTGCACTTCCCTTATATATTTTGCTTGCTCCTTCCCAATAATAGGAAACCCGTTGTTTTTAATAACTTTATGAAATGGAATTTTAGGGTGAATATTTTCAACATTGGAAATAGTTTTTACAAAGCTGACAATTTCAGGATATTCAAGCCCTGTATTTGCAAAAACAGCTGGAACGTTTGGGTAAATTTTCCTTATAATGTCAAGCATTACAGTTGAATCTTTGCCACCTGAAAAACTGACATACACATTCCCTTTGAAATGCTCATACCACTCAACAATTCGTTGTTCTGTCATAAGGATTTTGACAGTCAACGGTTGAGCATGCATATATTTTAAATCAGCTTTGAGTAACATTTGTTTCAACTTCCTTATTCCGTAAACAACTGCTTATCGGAATTATGTTTATTATAATATCAACGGTTTCAGCCGTTTTTACTTACCCATTAAACAGTCTCTTTAGTTGTCAATTTATACCGCACCTACACCGCCAATAATAAACAATACGCCACGTTGTCTGTTCATGTTTAAACCTGTTTAATTTCATGTTTTTTTGCATTTTCGACATTTCATTTTATTATCCTTTCTACCACAACCATTCTCCACACGGCATCCTGTCACCGCACATTATACCTTCTTTAGGGTCTTTATGATCCGGATTAACCTTTTCATTCTTGCAGGCCCACGGCCCGCCCCATTCATAATGCATTTCATCAAGTAAAATCAGGTGATAGTGCTTACAGTTTCCGCAACGGCGGTCTTTTTCAACTGGTGGGTTCTTTTTTATTTTTGGCATTATGAAAACCCTCCATTTTGACCAGCAATATAAACCTGCTTACCAGATACACGTTGCACAGCCTCTTTCATCTGTTTTTCATTAGAATTACCATCAGACAAATGTAGCAACCATATTTCTTTTAAAACGCTCAAATCAAGTGTTTTGATAAACTGAACAACATTCTCAAGTGAAAAGTGAGAATTGAGAATCCTATTTTTCATAGGCACTGGAATTGAACCGTTTTTGACGTTTTCTTTTAGGATTTCTAAATGGTAGTTACTTTCTATCATCAGGTGGGTAATTCCTGAAAAGCGATATTTACAATAAGCGGTGTCAGTAAGAAATAACAATTTTTCATTTCCGGATTGTAATAAAAAACAAAGTGGTTCAGCGCAATCGTGGACGGTATCAAATGGCATAATTACCCACGATCCTATTTTAAATTGCTGCATTGATTTCACTGTTTTCAACCTATGGCCTGAGAGATTGAGCGCCGACGATGTGCCAGCGCTCATATAACAATTAATTCCGGATTTCATTACGTCTTTTAAGGCTTTGGAATGATCTCCATGTTCGTGACTGACAAGGCATCCAGAAACACCAGAAAGTTTATAATTAACACCATCCTTAATCTTTTTTATGGAGATTCCGGCCTCTAAAAGAAGCCGGGTTTTTCCATCATCGACAATGTAGGCGTTGCCAGTGCTGCCTGACGCTATGACCTTAATCTTAATCACGATTTTTCACCAAACTTTTTCATTGCAAAATAAATTTCCATACAGGCTTTTGTGTCTGCCATTGCCCGGTGAGCATTTACAAGTTTTTTGCCTGTAAAAAATTCATATGCCTCTGAAAGTCTTGGATTTTTGTAACCAAATCTACCTTTCGGCAACATTTTCATAATAGGCTTTGACTGAAGCATTGTACATTCAAAATTTTCTTTGTCGGCCCATGTTTCAACATCTTTATCTGAAAGATATCTTTTCGCAGCAATTCGCATAATACGCTGATCAAAAGTGCGGTTATGACAAACACGTTTTGTTTTTCCAGAAGCTTTCCAGAGTGTAAAAAAGTCGTTTACAATATGACTTTCATTGACACCAACCTTCAACGCTTTTTCATGTGTAATACCGTGAATATCGCTAACTTCTGTTGAGATAACCCAGTTTTCAGGCTTTACGATAACATCAATAGTTGTCTTTACTTCTTCTGTTTCTTCATCTGCTAAAATAGCAGCAAGTTCGACAAGGTGAGGCTGGTTTTCACTTCCAGAAGGTTTTTTCCAGTCCGGTAAACCTGTTGTTTCTGTGTCAAAAAATAAAATTAATCCCATGTTTTTTCTCCTTAGTTAATTGTTAAAAATACGGGGGATTTCACCCCGCTAATCATTTAAAATTCCGGCCCACGATCATCATTGTTTTCAGCTTTAGATTCAGCAATTTCAGCAGCGATTATTTCAGCCTTTTCAGCTTCGGAAAGTTCATTGCTTATAGACCCTGTGTCATGTTTTTCGACTTCATTTGATGGAGTGATATCAATCATTTCATCATTTGCGTTTTCCTGTACTTCAGCTTCAAATTGAGCCTCGGCAGATATCTGTTCTGCCCTCTGGAAACTCTCAGTCAAAACAGCATTATCAGCACTGGTGTTAATGTATTTCTTGCAGGCCCGGTTGATAACAGTTTTTCGAATCATTTCTTCTTCAAACTGCTTATGAGTGCTGGTGCTTTTGTTTGCATCCATCTTTGATTTTGACCATGCTTTTTTGACCTGATCCATTGTCATAATATCGGTGTATTCTTTGCCGTCAGGAAAAGAAATGATACAGTAACCGCCCTGAGCATCTTTACCAACATTGCCAAGTTTCTGTTTGTGGGAAACAACCTCTTTGTTACCCTTAACGATGTTGTATTCAAATTCATCATCACCCCAAATAACCTGAGCGTGAACGTCAATTGCACCGCATAGAGATTTAACTACGGCAACAGTGCCATGATAAGATCGCTGGCAGGTAAGATTTTTACCGTAAGCGATAAAATAACACTGCTTTTTAGCCGGATTTAAACCCTGCACAACCATATCAAGAAGACAGTTTGCAATGCTGTTCTGAGTGCAAGATTCAAGAACTGGTTTTTTGTTTCTGTCTTCAGTATTCTGAAGAATCAAAAACGCTGATTTCATCGCATTGTCAGGTGAATAGTTCGCCGGTAAATGCAATTCTTTATTGCTCTGAAAGCCCTTGATTTTGTTTGAAACGATGTCGATAACATCTTTTTTTACGATTGCCAGTTGATTTTGATTTGTCATTTTATCAATTCCTTTTTTTGAATAAATTATTATTAATTTTCGACTCTTAAAACCTTATCATCCTTACTAACAACAAGCTGAACCACCTGAGAATTATCAGGCGATTTAATCTCAGTAACCGATTCAGCATTATCAATAAATATCGGAGCCGTAGTTTTAAAATGTTCTGAAAGTGTTTTGATGATATCAAGCCCGACATTGATACGAGCGCCATTGTTAAGACCTGAATTAAAAGGAATGCCATTGCATAACACCTCACAGCATTCATCAAGCCCACCATTGATCTGAGCTTTAAACAGCTTAAAACGAGCTATATCGAACTTTGAATTTATATTTCCTTCCAACAATTCGACTTTTGCAATAATAAATCTTTCAATAAGAAATAACTGCCGTTCAAGTTCTTCAATTTCGCCGGCCAACATTCTTTCACTGTTTTCAAGATCAACAATACGTTTTTTTGTTTCAAGCCCTGCTTTGTAAGAAGATAGTTTTGTTTCAATATCAGCAACATTTATGTACAGAGATTCGATTTCTTTTTCAATGCTGGCTGTCTGGCCATTTGTGCCTTTTTCAAGCTCTTGGATTTTCTCTGATATAATTAATCTCAGATTCAAAATTTCATCTATTTCTTTTGAATTTTTAGCAGGCTTTTGAAGTTCTAAAAGTATATTTTTTTCTGAATCAAGAACTTCTTCACGATCAGCTTTTAATTTTAATGCTTCTGAAAGTTCAGCTTTCTTTTCTTCAAGAACCTTATCGAGTTCATCAACTTTTTTTGCTGATTCAGTGCCATCAGTATTGATTTTTTCAATTGCTTCTGATTTTGATTTATTGAACTCTTCAAGCGCCTTTTCTTCAACTTCTTTTATCTGTTCTTCAGGGATTGACTGACCGCAAGCCGGGCATGTATCTTTCTGTTCTGGTTTAATAAATTTACGATTGTCTGCTTTGTGCCACAAGTCACGGAGCCTGTTAACTTCATTGACATTAAAGTTGTAATCACGGTTAATATTTGAAATTTCAGAATTAATACCTCTGACATTACTATCATCGTAATCATATTTTTCACGGCATCCACGAACAACTATCTGCTGATTTTCAATTTTTTCATTTCGTTCTTTGTTCTGTGCATTGACGATCTGTAATGCTTTTCCGTCAAGCTCACCGATTTTCTTTTGCTGCTCAACAATCTCAGCACCTGATTCAATACGAACGATATGTTTTTCTTTTATGTTAATCTGATCTCTGAGTGCTTTTATTTCATGCTCTTCTTTTTCAACATCGATAAAGTCAATTGTTGAAACAGTTCTTGTTGCTTCATCAATCCGAACCGGTATCTGTTTAATTTCATCGTTCAGCTTTGCTTTTTTGCTGGCAATGACTTTTTTGTGGTCTTCAATAGGTCTTTCTTTTAAAATAGATTTAAGCTCTTTTAATTCTGAATTAGAATCAATTACATCGTCATCAGAAATATCGCCACAAATTGTAAGAAGAAGCTCCCGGCGATCTTTCCACGGCAGAGTATCTGCAAAATAGGTAGGAGTCGTCAAAAGTTTAAATGTTTCCTCAACAAAATATTCTGAGGAACGTTCAGAAAATTCTTTCTTTTTTACAGGGATCTCATCGATATAATAATCTGTCGTATGCCCGGTAAACGTCTTCTTGGCTTCGCCACGCCTTTTCGTCCAGATTTCTTTATACGATTTTTTCAGGGTCAGCGTTTTCCCTGAATCGGTCAAGAAAGTTCCTTCAACTTCGTGATCTAATCCTGGGATTGCAATACCTTTAGGACTGAGTGTCTTGATTTCAAACTGTTTCTTGAAATTGCTGTCCTTATCGAAAAGCAAATAATAAAGAGCATCGCAAATAGTTGTTTTTCCGGTTCCGTTATCGCCGAAAACAGAAACGTTTTTACCATCGGCATCAAGTGTAAAATCTTTAATACCTTTAAAATTTGACAATGTTAATTTAGATAGTTTCAATGGTTTTTCTCCTTGTAGTCATAATATTAAAAAAAACTCTTAAATTCATTTGAACCATATTCGCCCTTAATAATTTCAAGAACTTTTTCAAGTGGCAGCTCATTTTCTGTAATATTATTGCGATCTTTAAATTCTTTAACGCCTAAGCGACATGATCCAGTTAAAAGACGATAATCTGTCCCGGTAACAGTGCCACGCTCAATAATTGTTTTGGCATGCTCTTTTTTATCAAAATTTACAGATTTGATTTTAAAATCAAGATCCTCAATCGCCTCTATTTCTGTTTTGCCGTGTGCTGTATATTCTCCTTTTTCAGCTATATAACAACTTTTCAAATCGTCAATTTTACCACCACCAAAATACTTTGATTCATATATCTTAATGCCGTCTTTTTCTTTTACACTCAAAATAATCATTGTTGAAGTATCTACTTCTAAAAAAGAAACATCTGAACCAAGATATTTAAACGTTTTTCCTGAAAGGCTTTCGAGATAGACATAACCATGATTTTCAAACTTAATACCTTCGGGAAGGGTCGTGAGGCTTCTGAGAT
>JQIA01000839.1_pt1 | contig 16236 bp, 14 predicted proteins | sample 811431 | NCBI WGS metagenome assembly JQIA01 (sample SAMN02998118, study PRJNA258478) | marine sediment metagenome | biome: marine; feature: seafloor; material: sediment; isolation source: oil-polluted sediment collected from 3 locations (0.5 km, 0.7 km and 0.9 km)... | place: USA: Gulf of Mexico ... | reverse complement strand
CTATGAAAATATGGCATTAGCAGCTTTAGAAAATAACAAAGCTACTTTTAGTGATGTTTCTTTGATAAGGGTTGAGAAAAATGAATTGCACAGTAATATTTTTCAAAACTATAATGAAATTGAAGCACTGAGTAAAAATTTTAATAGACTACTACAACGGGACATAAATTTAATGGTTAATATAGCTGACAGCCTTAATATTACCGATATTTTAATTGGAAAAACAGCAATTGATAACCATCCGAGTTTGGATAAAATTGATCAATTAAATGAAGCTTTAGATTTTGAAAATGATTTGATTGGAAAGGAAAATACACCAACCATCGGATTGGGATTAGACTATATATTTGTTAATGAAATAGATAATGTGACTATTGCAGATAACGGGAAAGACGTCATTTTGCCTACGGTTTCATTTTCTATTCCCATTTTTAATAAGGATTATAAGTCGAAAAATAATCAAATTAAAATTCGACAGGATCAGATTATTTCAGAAAAAATAAATCAGAAGCGATTGCTGGAAATGGCATTAGAAGAAGCTTTATTGTCATTTAATAACTCCATTTTAAGTGTAGTTGCAGCACAAAAAAATAAAGAAGAAATACAACATGCAATCAATATTAATTTAAAAGCCTACGAAACAGGAATATTAGATTATGAAAATATTGTTGGGCTTCAATTGCAAAAAATAAAATACCAATTAATGGAAGTAGCCACGACAAAAGAAGCTTTTATTGCTAAAGCAACAACAGAATACCTTACCAATTAAAAAAATATAGAAATGAAAAAATATATAGTTTACATAGCAATATTAGCAGCAGGATTGTTAATGGGTTGGTTTATTTTCGGAAATGAAACCAGTAACGAACAGCACGATCATAACGAACAAGCAGCAGTTGAACATTGGACTTGTTCTATGCATCCACAAATAGATTTACCAGAATTTGGAGCTTGTCCTATTTGTGGAATGGATTTAATACCAAAAACTGGTTCAGAAGTGGGTTTATCAAAAGATCAGTTTAAAATGACAGAAAATGCGATGGCATTGGCAAATATAGAAACGGTTATCGTTGGTGATTTAGCAGATACTTCTAAATTTTTAACACTATCTGGAAAAATTTCTACTAATGATAAAGCAAGTGCGATACAAGCAGCTCATTTTGGAGGTAGAATTGAAAAATTGAATTTTAAAACAGTTGGCGAGTATGTTGCAAAGGGAGCGTTAATTGCCTCTATATATTCACCGGAATTGGTGACTGCTCAAAATGAATTAATTGAAGCCTTATCCATAAAAGAATCTCAACCAGAATTATATAAGGCTGTTCGGAATAAGTTAAAGTATTGGAAAATTTCAGAAAAACAAATTCAAGGTATTGAACAAACTAAAAAAGTACAATCAAACTTTAATATGCACGCTAATGTTTCGGGATATATTTCTGAAATATTTATAGATGAAGGAAGTCATGTTAAAGAAGGAATGCCTCTGTTTAATATATCTAATTTAGGAAGTGTATGGGCAGATTTTGATGTGTATGAACAAGACATAAAAAATCTAAAAGTCGGCCAATCTATAACAATTAGTTTAAATGCATACCCCAATAAAATTATCGAAGCTAAAATTGATTATATAGATCCTATTTTAGATTATAATACGAGAACAGTTTCGGTTAGAGCGACGTTACAAAATAATGACAACCTATTAAAACCAGGAATGTTAATTACAAGTAAATTAAAAATAGATTCCAATACTACTAATGAATCTTTAATTTCTGTTCCAAAACCGGCGGTGATGTGGACAGGTAAACGTTCTGTTGTTTATGTAAAAGTATCTTCAATAGAACCAATATTCGAATTACGTGAAGTGAGTTTAGGGAATGAAATAGGTGAGTTTTACGAGGTTTTAAAAGGATTGAAAAGTGGTGATGAAATCGTTTTTAATGGAACATTTACAGTAGATGCTGCGGCACAACTTAAGGGCAAATCGAGTATGATGAATCGCTCGTCTAACAAGACTAATTCAGAAAAAGAAAACTCAGAAACTAAAGAGATGACCTTGATAGATAAATCAAGAATCGACGAAAAATTCAAGCAACAATTAGGAATTGTAATTTCAGAATATATCAATTTAAAAGATGCCTTGGTTAAAGATAATTTTAATAATGCTCAAAAACAAACTGGTAAGGTTAAGGAGTCATTAACTAAAGTAGATATGCTTTTGTTAAAAGGAGATGCACACAATGAATGGATGCGATTTTTAAAATCATTTAATATATCGATTGAAACTATTTCTAACTCAGATGATATAAAAAATCAAAGAAATGCTTTTTTAATTTTAAGTAAAGACCTTTCCCAGTCTATTAAAACATTTGGTATTGCTACAGAAGGTGAAAAAGTAGTATACCTTGAGTTTTGCCCAATGGCAGATAATAATAAAGGAGGGTTTTGGTTGAGCTATGATAAGGAAATTAAGAACCCATATTTTGGAGAATCAATGCTAAGTTGTGGTGAAATAAAAGAAACTTTTTAATAATGTATTCAAATTATGAAGCATACTTATATAATTACTGGAATGACATGTTCAGGTTGTAAAACCAATGTTGAAGATGTGCTAGGAAGTTTACCAGAGATCACAAGTGTTTCTGCTAATTTAAAAAAGGAAGAAGTTATCATCGAAATGACTTCTCATATTACCTTAGAGATATTACAAGAGACTTTATTAAAGGCAGGACTGCATTATACTATTTCTATGCCAGGTCATAAAATGATTAAATCAGAAACAAAGAATGAAGAAGGAAATGGTGTTTTTTATTGCCCAATGCATTGTGAAGGAGATAAAACATATACATCTCAAGTAGGATGTCCTGTATGTGGAATGGATCTGGTGGAGCAACCCAAGGTAATAGAAAGTGTTACTTATACTTGTTCCATGCATCCAGAGGTTATTAGAGATGCTCCTGGTTCTTGTCCTATTTGCGGGATGGACTTAATCCCAATGGAACCTTCAGAAAGTGAGGAAGATAAAACGTATCAAAAATTACTTAAAAAAATGAAAATTGCGGTATTGTTTACGGTTCCCGTATTCCTTATTGCGATGACAGGCTTATTGCCTCATAATATTTTGTTGGATATAGCACCGCAAAGTACTTGGAACTGGATACAATTAATTCTATCGTTACCGGTTGTTTTTTATGCCTGTTGGATGTTTTTTAAACGTGCTTATACATCTATCATCATCTGGAATCTAAACATGTTTACACTTATAGGAATAGGAACTGGTATTGCTTTTGTTTTTAGTATCATCGCTTTGCTTTTTCCAGAGATATTTCCAGCGCAATTTAAAACAGAAAGTGGTACAGTTTTCGTTTATTTTGAAGCTACTGCTGTAATATTGACCTTAGTTTTATTAGGGCAGCTTTTGGAAGCTAAAGCACATAGTCAAACCAGTGGTGCTATTAAAGAATTATTAAAATTAGCACCCACTCAAGCAATATTAATTACAGCAGAAGGAGATCAAGTAATTTCTATCCATGATATCAAAAAAGGAGATCTGTTAAGGGTTAAACCTGGAGATAAAATCCCTGTAGACGGAAAAATCACTGAAGGTCAAAGTAGTGTAGACGAAAGTATGATTACTGGAGAGCCTATCCCCGTTGATAAAAATGTAGGAGACCAAGTAAGTTCTGGAACCATTAATGGAATAAAATCTTTTGTAATGAAAGCAGAAAAAGTAGGGTCGGAAACTTTGCTTTCTCAAATCATTCAAATGGTAAATAATGCGAGTAGAAGTAGAGCACCGATTCAGAAATTAGCCGATAAGATTTCTAAATATTTTGTTCCTATAGTTATTTTGGTTTCCCTCATCACTTTTGTAGTTTGGTATTTAATTGGTCCTGAACCTGCTTTGGTTTTTGCTTTTGTAAATGCAATAGCAGTATTGATTATTGCTTGTCCCTGTGCCCTTGGTTTGGCTACACCTATGTCTGTCATGGTTGGAGTTGGGAAAGGAGCGCAAAATGGAGTGCTTATTAAAAATGCCGAAGCTTTAGAAAATTTAAATAAGGTGGATGTTTTAATTATCGATAAAACAGGTACTATTACCGAAGGGAAACCATCTGTTGAAAAGGTTGTTAATGCTTATGGTGAATTTGATCATAAATTATTAGAATATATTGTTTCCTTAAATCAATATAGTGAACATCCTTTAGCGGAAGCTATTGTAAAATTCGGAAAAGAAAAAAACAGCAATCTTCAGGAGTCAAAAGATTTTGAAGCAGTGATGGGTAAAGGTGTTATAGGTACTGTAAGCAATAATTTAATTGCTATTGGAAATAGAAAACTTATGGAACAAGTTCATGCGACTATTTCAGAAAAAATTGATGCTAAAGTTGTAACAGAACAAGAGCTGGGTAAAACGGTTTCATACATATCTGTTAATAAGAAAGTGGAAGGTTTTGTAACTATATCTGATGCAATCAAAAAAACGAGTACAGAAGCGATTGCTATACTGCAAAAAGAAGGTGTTGAGGTAATTATGCTAACTGGCGATAATATTAGAACAGCAACAAGTGTTGCTAAGGCTTTAAGCCTTTCAAGCTTCCATGCAGACTGTTTACCTGAAGATAAACTAAATGTTATTAAAGAATTACAATCAAAGGATAAAATTGTAGCCATGGCAGGAGACGGAATTAACGATGCACCAGCATTAGCACAAGCCGACATTGGTATTGCCATGGGGACAGGAACAGATGTCGCTATAGAAAGTAGTGAAGTTACTTTGGTAAAAGGAGACTTATTAGGAATAGTAAAAGCGATAAATTTAGGAAAAGCAGTAATGAAAAATATAAGGGAGAATTTATTTTTTGCCTTTATCTACAATGTATTGGGAATTCCCCTTGCAGCGGGAGTTTTATATCCAGTATTTGGATTATTATTATCACCAATGATTGCGGCTGTAGCGATGAGTTTTAGTTCTGTTTCGGTAATTGTAAATTCATTGCGGTTAAAAAATGTAACTCTTAATTAAAGTATATTGTAACCTTAATAGTTGTCCAATTTGTAAAATGGATTTGAAGTAAATAATAAATATTAAATTGCGACATACTAAAATCAAAAATAAACATTAACTAAATTAACGAAAAAATGAAAAAAATTGTAATCGCTATCGCATTAGTACTAACTGTTGGGTTTACCGTAACCTCTTGTAAGTCTGAACAAAAAGATGCCAAAGAAGTAGAAAAAGAAGTGGTAGAGAAGGCTGAAGAATTAGAAGAAAAAGAAGTGGAAGTTGAAGCTGAAGAGATGGCTGTCGCAGTTTACCAATGTCCTATGGATTGTGAAAAAGGTAAAACCTATGACAAGGCCGGTCAATGTCCTGTTTGTAAAATGGATTTAAAAAAGCAAGAAGTTGAAGGAGAAGTAGATGCTGATGCTAATAAAGAAGGTGATGGACATAATCACGAAGAAGGTTCAGAAGAAAAAGAAGGATAAATAAAAAAAATATTTATTGACATAAAAAAAAGCGTCCAGTTTTAAACGGGACGCTTTTTTATTGCTATATAATTTAGGTGTTAATTTTCTTCTTCAGATTCTATAGCTATAATATGTTTGTCTTCTAGCTTTATTTGATTGGACTCTAAATCTACGGAGGCTCCTTTGGATAATACTATAGAAGAAAACTCATTAGTTGGTTCAAAATCATTTCCCGCAACCATTAACTCTTGCAGGTTTCTTAAATAAGCAATTCTTGAGGGTATTTTCCCAGAAAGGTTATTATCAAATACATTTAACACTTCTAATTGTTCAAGATTAGCAATCGTTTCTGGTAATTCTCCAGAAAAATAATTACTACTTAAATGTAATTGAGTCAGGTTAGATAAATTTCCAAGCGAAGAAGGAATATTACCATTTAATCCATTCCCATTAAATGCAAGTAATTTAAGATTTTGTAAGTTTCCTAATTCAGTAGGAAGGGTTCCATATAATTTATTAAAAGAAAGTTCTAAAACTTCTAAACTATTTAGTTGTCCAATAGTAGTAGGTATTTCACCTTCAATATTATTGAATAACATGCTAATGCTTGTTACCCTATTATCTTTAATAGTAATTCCATGCCATTCAGATGCGGGTTGGTTTAAATCCCATGATTGTGTCCAATTTTCCCCATTTGTTGAAGCATAAAAATCTAATAAAACTTGTTTTTCTGAACTGTTGATTTGAGCATTTAAAGGCACACAAAAAACAGTAAATACAATTGTTAATATTACACTTTTCATAATTGATTGTTAAGAATATTCTTACAATATATGATATAAATCTAATATAACAGGTTATAAATCTAAAATATTCGATGAAATACACTTTATTGATTTTCTGATAAGTGTTTGATATAGTTTAAATTAACTTCATGTCCTCCTTCAAAAACTTGATAATTGATGTGTTTTCCAAAGAGATTATTTCCTTTTAATTGTTCTTCAGTTTTTCGAGCTTCAGTGATATATTTATCTCTGTTTCCATAGAGATATGTAACTTTTACATCCTCCTTTAAAAAATTAAAATCATCTGAGGTTAGTTCGGTAGGTAATCCGCCTGAATGTAATACTAAATGCTTGCAATTAATTTTTCTACTTGCAATCCAACGACTTGCAATGGATACTCCTTGCGAATATCCAAGAATAATTAAATTTGTGCTTTGTGCTTTAATTTCAGTTTTATAAACTTCATCAATATAAGCCAAAACATTTTTAGTTTCTTCGATAGTGTTTTCTTTTGTTAGCCATGAAGCGCCTACATGTTTAAAGTTTTTTCCTTGATAATACTTTGATGGGGCTTGAGGTGCAATTATATAGTTTTCTTCTGGATTAATATGAGAAAAATAGTTGATAAAATATTTACTTAAATATCCCAACCCATGAAAAACTAACCAAATATTTTTTGTATCTTTAGTTAAAGTATTTAGAGTAGAATACGTATTAGAACTTGTATAGATTACTTTTTTTTCTTTAGTCATTTTAAAAGTTTCATTTTGTATTTTTACAAATGTAAATTATTAATATGAAGAATAACAAAGAAGCGATATTAGCAGCGTGTAATGCGATTTGTAAAAATACTTTAATGGAAACTTTAGAAATTGAATTTATAGATGTTTCTGAAGAAGAATTAATAGCTAAAATGCCTGTTAATTCTAGGGTACATCAGCCAGATGGTGTTTTGCATGGAGGTGCTTCAGTAGCATTAGCGGAAAGTGTAGGAAGTGCAGCTGCTTTTGTTTTTTTTAAGAATAAAGAAGTAAATATTCGCGGAATTGAGATTTCGGCTAACCATGTAAAGGGAATTAAAGAAGGATTTGTGTTTGCTAAGGCAAAAGTTATTCATAACGGAAGAACAACACAATTATGGCAAATTAGAATTGAAAATGAAGCTGGTGAACTTATATCGATGGTAAAACTAACAACTATATCTTTATATAATTAAATTAATTATGGACTTTGCCTTGCTCTTAGATAAATTAACGGCTCATTATAATAAAGAACTGCCTTTTGTTTTGTTTTCACTTCCAGAAAGTGAATCGGTTAATATTTGTTTTCAAAATGACTCCTTACTGTTTGACACAGAGCTTTATACGGAGGAATGTTTTGTATTTGCACCATTTGATTATCATAAAAAAGCATATTGCATTCCTTTAGAGAAAAGTGATGTATTTAAAATTGATTTTATTAAAAAAAATATAAGTGAAGTAGAAATTAATATAAATGAGAATTCTTCGCAAAAGGAGGAATACTGCAACCTTGTTAAAGGGACAGTACGGTCTATAAAATCTAGATATGCCAAAAAAATTGTAGTTTCCAGAAAGGAAGAATTTGCATTAGAAAATTTTAATCTTCAGAAATTAGTTGATGGAATATTGAATTTATACCCCACTGCTTTTAGATATGTTTGGTATCACCCAAAAACAGGCTTATGGTGTGGAGCTTCTCCAGAGGTATTAGTGCAAACCGAAGGTGCTTCATTTACAACAATGGCACTGGCAGGCACACAAAGGTATAATTCTAAAAACAACTATTCTTGGCATTATAAAGAAATTGAAGAGCAACAAATAGTGGTAGATGCAATTTCTACGAGTTTACAGAAAGTAACTTCGGTAGTAAGAATATCGAAAACCTATAATCACAGAGCGGCTTCATTAGTACATTTACGTACTGATATCACAGGAATACTTAAAAAAGGTAAAACCACATTATCCACCATCACATCTACCTTACACCCAACTCCCGCAGTTTGTGGAACGCCCCAAAAATTTGCAAAAAAATATATTTTAGAAAATGAAAATTATGAACGAGAATTTTATACTGGTTTTTTAGGGCCAATTTGTAACAAAGAAAGTTGTTCTAGATTATATGTGAATTTACGTTGTATGAAAATAGAAAATAATACCGCTTCTTTATATGTTGGAGGAGGAATAACAATCGCTTCTATTCCAGAAAGCGAATGGGAAGAAACAGAGCATAAATTACATACTATGTTGCAAGTTTTACAACCCATGCTTTAATAAAGAGTAAAATTAATTCATTGCATCTTCGTACTTTTACACCAATGAAATATTCTACTAAGCTTCTTTCCCAAACCCTAACACAAATTTGTTTAGTAAAAGGGATCAATCATATTGTAATTTCCCCAGGTTCTCGAAATGCACCACTTACTATTGGGTTTGTTGAAAATGAGAATTTTAATTGTTTTAGTATTGTAGATGAGCGTAGTGCAGCTTTTTTTGCTTTAGGGATGGCTCAACAACTAAAATGCCCAGTAGTATTAGTCTGTACTTCTGGTTCAGCACTTTTAAATTATTATCCGGCAATAGCTGAAGCTTTTTATAGTGATATACCCTTGGTCGTTATTTCGGCAGATCGACCAAAAGAATTTATCAATATTGGTGATGGACAAACTATTCAACAAGAAAATGTGTTTGCAAATCATATTTTGTATAATGTTAATTGTAAGGATGGGAATGAAAATATAACTTATAATGGAAATGAAATAAATAAGGCTTTTAATTTAGCTTTTGAACAACAAGGACCAGTTCATATAAATATACCATTTACAGAACCCTTGTACGATACTGTAAATGAATTACAAGCACATCCAACAATTATCCCTTTAAACGTTCCGAAGAATAAAGCTTTAGTTGAACTAGATTCTTTTGCAAATAAATGGAACGCTTCCAGTAAAAAAATAATATTGATTGGAGCTCAATCACCAAATAGTATTGAGCAAAGTTTTATAAACCAAATTGCTGAAGACGAAAGTGTAGTGATTTTTTCAGAAACCACTTCAAATGTGCATCATCAAAATATATTTTCTTCTATAGATCAACTCATTGCTCCTTTAGAAGTTGATGGATTTAAAAACCTTCAGCCAGAACTATTAATCACATTTGGAGGAATGGTTGTTTCCAAAAAGATTAAAGCTTTTTTAAGAAACTATTCTCCAGTTGAACATTGGCATATAGATGCTAAAAAGGCTTTTGACACCTATTTTTGTTTGAAACATCATTTTAAAATGACCCCCAATGAATTTTTAATTGAATTCCTTAAAAAAACAATTGAAACAGAAAGTACATTTCAAAAGGAATGGTTAAAAGTAAAACAACATAGGATAGATCGTCAAGAATTGTACGAAACCACGATGCCCTATTCAGATTTTAAGGTTTTTTCTGAAATTATAAAATCCTTGTCTAATAATATTCAATTACAATTAAGTAATAGTGCTACGATACGTTATTCCCAGCTTTTTAAATTGGATAAAAGTATAAATGTATTTTGCAATCGCGGGACAAGTGGAATTGATGGATCTACAAGTACAGCCATTGGAGCTGCTTTTGTTTCTGAAGACCCAACCGTTTTTATCACTGGTGATCTAAGTTTTTTCTATGATAGTAATGCCTTATGGAATAATTACATACCAAATAATTTTAAAATTATAATAATTAATAATGAGGGAGGAGGAATATTTAGAATTTTACCAGGAGATAAAAATTCTGAAAATTTTAAAACTTATTTCGAAACAAAGCATCATTTAACTGCAGAACATTTATGCAAAATGTATGACTTTGATTATCATCTAGTTGTAAAGGAAAACAAATTAAAAGGATCTTTAGATTCTTTTTTTAAAGAATCTAATACTCCAAAATTATTAGAAATATTTACACCTTCAGAAGTCAATGACAAAGTGTTGTTAGATTATTTTAAGTTTATAAAATAAGTGCCTAATAATCCAATAACTAATATGGTATCTTTGCAGTATGATTGAAATAGGAAAACACACCACTTTAATAATTTTAAGAGAAACCGATCCAGGATTATATTTGGGTGCAGAAGAAGGAGCTGAAGAAGTTGTTTTACTTCCACATAAATATAAGCCAGAATCGTTTGAAATTGGTGATGAAATAAAAGTTTTTATTTACTTGGATTATGACGAACGACCAATTGCTACTACACTAGAGCCTTATGTTCAATTAAACAATTTTGGTTATTTGCGTTGTGCCGACGTTACAGAGCATGGTGCTTTTATGGAATGGGGTTTGGAAAAGCATTTGTTTGTTTCATTTAAAGAACAAGCAAGACCTATGAAAATTGATAATTGGTATATTGTTTATTTGTATTTGGATGAACAAACAACAAGGCTTGCAGGCTCTAGTAAAACCAATCAGTTCTTACAAAATAAAAACCTTACGGTTGAGGCTTTTGAAAAAGTAGATGTTTTAATTACTCATTTAACTGAAAAAGGAGCAAATGTTATCATAAATGGAGTCCATAAAGGACTTATATATCTAGAAGATATTTTTGAAGATATTCGTACAGGAGATCGACTTAAAGCTTTTGTAAAGAATATTAGAGAAGACAATAAAATAGATGTAGTTATACAAAAACCTGGTTATAAAAGTATAGAGCCAAATGCTCAGTTTATACTAGAGGAGTTAAATGCAGCAGGAGGATTTATACCTTTGCATGATAAATCGGACCCTAATACAATTAAAGACACTCTTGGCCTTAGTAAAAAAAGTTTTAAGAAAGCAATTGGGAGCCTTTATAAGGACAAACAGATTGTTATTAAAGAAGATGGAATAGAATTGCTTTAATTGTTTTCAGTTTCAAAAATCACTTTTCAATAGATAGGATACTTTTAATTAGTTTTAAGGATCTTAGTTTTTTTGATGTAAAATAAAGAATCAATCCAAGTACTATCAAGCTAATCAACTGGAAAAGTAAAGAGTATCCAATAGATATAAGCATTGTGTTTCCTAATTCGTAAAAATAAATTCCTACAGCTATAGCTATAAATAACCAAATGAATGAAGCTAGGATTGCCATGCAAAATAGTAACATAGTTAAAAAAACATAAGTTTTTATATCTTTTTTTATTGCTTTAATAATTTCGCGAGTAAAAAATTTCGCAAAAACTTTAAAAGGAAGTTTTACAATAGTTACAATATATTCTAATACAGAAAGCATAATGCCTTTTAATGTATTTGATTTTGGTTCTTGACCTTCTTGAGCTTCTGTTTTATATTCTTCAGTCATATTGTGTTTCTTGAAATTAAATCTATTATAATATTGAAGTTACTGAAAATTGAAATTGTTATTTTTTTCTGTTTTCAAATTTTGAAAGAAGTTGATGGGTTTGGACTTGTAATTTAGTTTTAAAAAAGTTTGTGTTACCTATCAAAAGTCCTTTAAAACCTAAGGCTTGTTTTGCCCATTTATGAAGGTCGAAATAATCTATATGATGAATAATCTTTCCGTCTTTAAATTTAAATTCAGCATCAATACAATTATGGACTTTTCTGCCAGTTTTGCTAAAAGTATAAAATGCCTCCCAACGTGCGGTCCCTTTATCATTATTACAAACTATATCTGTAGAGTTTACTTTAAAGATCTTTCCTTTTTGACTTTCACAAAGCATCCGCCACATGTTTTTTGCGTGTTCTCCTTTTAAAGTTCCAAATGCCGGGTCGTTAAAAATAATATCGTTATGATAGCAAGAAATCATAGTTTCTGCATCAAGGTTATTAAATGCGATATAGAATGTTTTAATTAGGTCTTGCATGTTAGTTTTATTTAAAGATATAAATATACATTATCTAGAAACACTTTTGTTTTAGTTTATGTTTAGAACTTCAAATAATTTTATGAATCTTAATTAGAAAACTTTTTTTCCCTTAGATTATGAATTATCTTCGTCACCTTCTGAAAAATAAATGATATGAAATTTACGGGAAAGACAATTTGGATTACCGGAGCTTCATCGGGCATTGGGAAAGCAGTTGCAATAGCCTTATCTTATAAAAATGTTCACTTAATTCTTTCTGGAAGAAAAGAAGAATTATTACTTGAAGTTGCTTCAGTTTGTAAAGAAAATGGGAGTACTGCACAAATAGTGCCCTTCGATTTGGGTATTGAAAAGGAGGTAGAACAAGCTGCCAAAATTGTTTTAGAAAAAGATAATAAGGTGGATTGCTTATATCATTTTGGGGGGATAAGCCAACGTTCTTTTGTACATGAAACTCCTTTGTTTGTGGATAGAAAAATTTTTGAAGTCAATTATTTTGGTACTATTGCTCTTACAAAGGCAATATTACCTCATATGATTGATAATGGAGGGGGGCAGATAGCGGTAACTTCTAGTATTGTTGGAAAATTTGGATTTCCATATCGATCTTCATATTCAGCTTCCAAACAAGCATTACACGGTTTTTTTGAAAGTTTAAGAGCTGAAAATGTAAAAAATAATATTCGAGTTTCTATGATTATTCCTGGTCGAATAAATACTAATTTATCATTGCATGCTTTAAATAAGGAGGGGAAGAGTCATTCTCAAATGGATGCAGGATTGGAGTCTGGAATGTCCACTGAAAAAACCGCTGCAATTATTTGTAGTAAATTAAAAAAAGAGAAAAAAGAAATATTGGTAGGAGGAAAGGAGTTATTAATGGTACACATACGTAGATTTATACCAAGTTTGTATTATTATTTATCCTCAAGAGTAAAACCTTTATAAATTGAATTAAAAGAAAATAATGTCAGCAAAAATTAATGGAATCCAACAATTAGGTATTGGTGTCACCAATGTAGAAGAAGCATGGAAGTGGTATCGGGAGCATTTTTCGATGGATATTTTAATGTTCGAAGAAGAAGCTGTAGCGGAACTTATGTTAGCGCATACCGATGGTAAACCAAGAGCTAGATATGCTGTGCTAGCATTAAATATGAGAGGCGGTGGAGGTTTTGAAATTTGGCAGCATACTGGAAAAGACCCTGAAGCCATTAATTTTGAATTGCAGTTGGGTGACCTTGGTATCAATATCGGAAAGATTAAAACCGATGATGTAGATGCTGCTTATAAAAGATATCAAGAATCGGGACTTGACCTATTAACTGAGATTCATAATGACCCAGCGAATAATAAGCATTTCTATTTGAAAGATATCTATGGAAATATTTGGGAGGTGAAAAATAACGAGGATGTTTTTAGAAAGGAAAAATCGGTAAATGGAGGAGTTCTAGGTACGGTAATCGGTGTGGAAAATATGGCGGAAAGCTTAAAAGTGTACCAAGAGATTTTGGAATATGATGAGATTGTTTATGATCGTACTGGTGTTTTCGACGATTTTAAGGGTATTCCAGGTGGTGATAAAGAGTTTAGAAGAGTATTATTAAAACATAGCGATGTTAAACAAGGAGCCTTTAGTCCGTTTTTTGGAGAATCGGTCATCGAGTTGGTGCAAGTTATAAATAGAGAGCCAAAGGATATTTATAAAGATAGAATTTGGGGTGACCCTGGTTTTATTCACCTGTGTTTCGATATTAACGGGATGGATGCATTCAGGGAAAAAACAAAATCGTTTGGACACCCTTTTACTGTAGATAGTGCAAGAGCTATGGATACATTTGATATGGGAGATGCTGCAGGAAATTTTTCTTATATTCAAGCTCCAGAAGGTACTTTAATTGAGTTTGTGGAAACGCATAAAATACCATTGGTAAAAAAGTTAGGTTGGTATATCGATTTTAGAAAGCGAGGTAATCATCCATTGCCTAATTGGATGCTTAAAATGTTTCGGTTTAAGCGAGTGAAATAGTTTTTTTAGATTAAATTAATTTTGACCAATGATAATCCAATTTGCTCCATCGCTTTGTATTTGTACATATTGATATTGGCTTAAATTATAACTAGTCACTCCATCTATTGTCTGACTAGAAGTAGTATTTATTGTTGCTGATCCAGGAATAGATAATTTAATAATATATATTCTACCTTCAATTCCAATTGCAGTAGGAAGTGTAATTGTAGTACCAATTCCTGTTTTAATATTATACGTATAGTGAGAAGCGTCAAGCGTAACTGAACTACCAGAAACATGACTCATTGCTACAGAACCATCAATATCTAATGTACTATTGGGGGCTTTGTTTCCATTTCCAACTCCAACTTTACCACTACCATAGAGACCGGTAGCATAAATAGTATTTCCAATGTTGAGTTCGTTATTGGCAGTTGCTGAAGTTGTTTCTGTTTGTTTTCCTAATAAAATATTATTGTTACCTGTAGTAGTTCCTGTGCCAGAAGTTGATCCGAGGGCAATATTTTGAGTACCGCTTGTTAAATCAGAAAGTGAGCTTACGCCAAGAGAAATATTTCCAGCACCAGTAGATGAAGGGCCAGCGTTGAATCCCAATAAGATACTTGTACCTACTGTTCTACCATCACCTAAATCATCCAGAACTTTTGCTTTAGATGTCAACCAGTCTGTACCATCCCAATAATAAAAACCAGGTGTGTTATCTATTTGATAAATCATTAAACCTGTTGCAGGAGATGTAATAGCATCTCTTTCTGTTTCTGTCATTTTTGGAATTAGGATGCCCTGAGATGTAGAATTGATTTCCAAAGCAGCAGAAGCGTTAGGAGTTGTAGTGCCTATCCCTACTTGTGCTTGTAAAAAATGGATATTGAAAACCAAAACTGCCAATACTATTAAAAGATTTTTCATAACAAATTAATTAATAAAAATTTAATAATATTCAGATATTAAGAATAATATAAATTTTAGTTACTATTTAATAAGTAGGTTAATTATCAAATAGAGAACTGACGCTTAAGAAAACCTTTTATTTATTCACTTATCTTAAAGACTTGGAGCTATAAGTGTTTGGTTTAATGATATTTGTAAATATATGAAATTAATTTGTATAAGGATAGGGTAGTATTTTATATTTTAATCTATAAATGGATTAGAAAACTTAATATCGTTGATCAGCTCATAATCGGTAAGTGTTTTCAAAAAAGCAACTAAAGCTTCAGATTCTTCTGGAGTTAAATCTAAATGACGAGGATCCCCATTACCATCTTTCATGTGTGCAGAAAGGTAGGGGTGAGGTAAAACCTCCGTACTATAATGTTCTACAACTTCTTCTAGAGTTTCCATTCTTCCATCATGCATATAAGGTCCTGTAACTTCAATATTCCTTAAGGATGGAGTTTTAAAATGGCCATTAAAGGAGGTTACACCAAGAAAAGCTCCATACCCATTATCTTCTACGTTATCATCGATGTCGAGCCCAATATTGTCTGGTTCTGCTCCACTAAACACCACTTGATTTGCACCTTCTGGTATAGGAAGCTCAGCTATTAATGGAATAGTGTTTGGTAAATGACAAGTAGCACAAGTACCAATAGCACCAGGAGTTGATTTTCCATTAAAAATATCTTTACCAATATTTTCTTCCGCAGTAAAATTCGGAAAATCTGTAAAAATGTTATTGGTAGCCTCAATTCCTTCATCATATCTAGTGTTAAAAGAATAGATGGATCGTACAAATTGAGCTAATGCCTTAGATATTTTATCACTTGTTATTTGTGAGCTTCCAAAAACGTTTTCGAATAAAGGATTATAATAATCTAATGCGTTTAATTTTGTAACTAAGCCTTCTAATGTCATGCCCATTTCTACCTCATCCTGTATGGGCATTAAAACTTGAACCTCTAAAGTTTCTGCTCTATGATCCCAAAAAAAACTTTCTGCTCCATAAAACCCTGCGTTTGCAAATCCCATAGAGTTTCTGAAAGTATGTCCCCCTTCAAAGCCTTCACTTTTTGATTTATTATCTGAAAAACCAAATTCTTGTAAATGGCAGCTAGCACAGGAAACAGTATTGTTTGCAGACATGTTTACATCGTAAAATA
>JQIA01000837.1_pt1 | contig 16246 bp, 22 predicted proteins | sample 811431 | NCBI WGS metagenome assembly JQIA01 (sample SAMN02998118, study PRJNA258478) | marine sediment metagenome | biome: marine; feature: seafloor; material: sediment; isolation source: oil-polluted sediment collected from 3 locations (0.5 km, 0.7 km and 0.9 km)... | place: USA: Gulf of Mexico ... | reverse complement strand
ATTGGAAGAAATGAATTTCTATAAGAAATTATTCTATTTATTTTAAACCCATCGCTATAAGCTTCACCTTCAAACTTTTTATTTGTTCGTAAAATATTAAACACTCGTTTTTCGTCAATCTGCTCGTTAAGTTTTCTTCTTACTTCAGTAAGTGAGAGATTTGTTTGTATTTCAAATTTATCGAAAGGTAATATTTTCATTTTTCTCAATAGATAGTTGGCGGTCACCTGCTGACGGAAATTACCGACAGAGGTGGAAAATTTAATAAAGTTTATAAAACGACGGATTTAAAAAAGCCGACCTATCCAGTCAGAGTGCACCAGTTTGCTCTGTGCAGATAACACATTATTTTATAAATTTTGGAACTGATTTTTTTTAAATTTTTATAAGTTCCTCATCCATATACTCATAATTATCAGGGATTCCTAAACAAATAATATGCTGATCTTTTATATATTTACGGAATTTTTTTTTCAGCTTTTGTTTATGTGTTTGCTCCATAACAAAAATATATTCTGCCCACAAAACATCATCAATGCCCAAAGGGATTTCTGCATTATTGTTTAACCCGGCAGAACGAACCTCCCAGCCCTCATAATTGAAGAAAGCAGATTCAGCTGTTGGACTTCTCAATTTGTTTTGACTACAGATAAACAGTATTTTTTTCATAAATTCTTCTTTTAGCACAGGACGCCTGCATGAGGGGCTGGGGAAAATTTTCCAGTCACTCTCAATGCAATTGTTCTCATTTTATTCATCACTTATAATAAAATTCAAAATGTTATCATCAGTTGATATTAGGATTAATTGTTCATTTTTGATAGAATACTTTTCGAGATTACCAAGAACATTAATTACAAAGTGTTCCTGGCCTTCATCATCGGAGCCACAGGCCATTTCGGTTGGAGCAACAGTATTAATGATAATATTGTCTTCGGCCACACTATACCCGGATGTGAATTGATTGCACATAACAAATCCAGCGACAATCCCTGTGGCATTATTAAAGTGTAGCGTTGAAGCCATTTCATAAGGAACTATGGTCACAGCCTCATTATTCTCCTGGAAACTGATAAGAACCCAGGTTTTATTTTCAAGTGAAATAGCTTTTTTGTCATGACTGTCCCCGCAACCTGAAAGAGTAACGAATAAAACTAATAATATAGTTATTCCAATAATAGTATTCTTTGCCATTAAATTATTGCCTCTGTTTTTCTTTAAGATTGATGCATTCGTAAAAAGTAATAAGCTGGCTTGGGTCGGTATTTATTTTGTTGTTGCGTTCAATAACGTCACTAATGAATTCATGAAAATGTCTGTTTCTTTTTCTCCATAGTCTGAATTCATCGAATAATAAAATAGCGTTTTCAAATAAATATTATTACAACCACTGATAAATAAGTAACAATCATACTGATTGTTTTTTCTGTCTGGTGGCGTTACAAATTTCATTTTGTAAAATTTAAAATCTCCGTAATTTACAATTGAAAAAGGGGCGTTTGTAGCATCCTTATGTTCAATATCCCGTCTTTCAACCTTTAGTTCTGTTAATGCACCATCAGATAATCCGGAATCAACATGTTGATTATATCTTTTATAAATAAATATATTGCCAGAGCCTTTTTTATTGTTCTTTAAATCATAAAAAATACCATAGCCAAGATCCGGACCTACAATAATTCTCTTTGTATAGTCTACAACATTATACAATTCCATGTTCCCAATCTTCTTAGGCAATTTTCTGACAATATTCGCATTGTCATTATTGTGCTTTGAAATTTCTTCAACCGAACTTCGAATATCTGCATCAGGATTTGTTAGTATGCTGTGTCTTGAGTGGGGAATACAACCTGCTAATACCAGACACACTACCAATAAAAGATAACTATTTTTACAAATTATTTTCATATTTCCTTTTCGATCATATATGAATGTTTAACAATCCGAGTTTAGCGATTTGTTCGATTCCTATCAAATATCAGGGATGATACCTCGCAGCATCCCTTCCCATACAACACCACCAGGTTATTTACCCCTTTTTATTTCCACGTTGCCGTTCCGTAAGTTGTCTAAGAGTTTGGTTGTCCTGCTGTCTCTCGGATTGCGCTTTTGATAGGTTTCAAGATTTTCAATCGCTTTTTGTTTGTCTCCAAGAGTCAGGTAAACCATACCGATAGTGTAGGAGGCATTTGATACCCCTGCGGAAAAAGCCTTTTTCAGATAAGGAAGTGCCTCTTTTGGTCTTCCTGTTCCAGCCAGAAATGTTCCGTACATGTAATTACCGCGTGGGTCAGAGGGGGCGATAGTCAGTAATTTTTGAAAAATTGCAGATGCCTTCTCGGCTGAACCGGAAATATCAAGATTATGGCCCATACTGTTGAGCGAGCCTGCCCGCCAGAGAATTTGAAGATTCGGGTTTGGCCCGTTAACCAGAATGTCCAGCATTCCCGATAAAATTCTTATGTCCTGAACGGCGCGTTGCCGATCCTCGGTTGTATCGAACTGAGGCGGATAGTTTTTAGCGTGTAAGGACAAATCGGCCAGCATCTGGTCTAAATACTTTCCATCAAGTCCAAATTTTTTGCCGGAAGGTAACCCGGAAACAGTAAGGATTCGTTTTGGTTCATAGTTGCCATACTCTTCACCCAGGGCAAGAGAGGAAAAGAGCATTATAGAAAGTGCAATAAGATAAATACGTATCATAGATAAACTCCTGGAACTGATGGTTATGCTGTTTCTCACTTGAGGACAAGGCCATTAACATAAGGATTAAAAGCATGAAAAGGTGTTAGCAAATGAATCGCTCCGCTCTATTCGTTTTATAAATTGACCGCCCGCAGGGCACCTCTGCTAATACCTATCAAGACAGATTCCTCTTATATGTATGATTGCAATACGTATCACCAGTGCCGATCTGGTGGCTTCTTTCAAAGGACCACATCTCAGCATTTTTATGAGCAATGACCCAATCGCTGTCACATGCATAGGGACCAAACTCAGGCATGCCCAAAGAGCAAAATGCCTCGCAATGAGGGCAATTTTTATAATTGAAAACAATAGTATCCTTATCTTCATACTCAACAGAGACATCACAAAGTAGCCGGAGGTTATGGATATTCCGTTTCATCTTCTCAACAAATGCATCAAACGCCACCGGGTGATGAATTTTCGGTATGAGGGATACTTCAGCTATTATTCTCACGACATTAGTAACCGATGGGCCCACGAGGTCTGTCGCTTTCTGCTTACCGACAAACAAAGAAAGTGTTTTTGCAAGAATACAAAAGGGGCCCGCTATTAAAAGGCCAGTCGATTTACGAATTATATTAATCATCTTTATCCCTGTTCATTACTTTAATCGCCGCAAATAGCCGGCTGGTGGTTATTCACCCAAACGGTTAAAAAGTTAATATGTTTCCATCCACAAATGGCCTTTTTCCGCAATATCTACGTCAAACTGCGGTGTTGCTGCCGTTTTTCAATTTGACCAGGTGGCAAGGTACCGGGCAATGATCTCATCGGACCTGGCGTTTTTTATCATAACTGTGATTGGAAAAATGTCGCCCTTCTTATCTGTATCACCTGGACATTTTTTAAGAATAGTGCCGGTGTTATGTAAGGCTATTTTACCGTCAGTCATTAATCCGAGTATGTTTCCCTCGACAACAAATACGATCTCTTTTTCAATATCCTTTAGAATCCGGGCATGGATTTTATCAATATCAAGAAAGGTAAATTGATTTAAATTCTTCGTTGGAGCCGCTTTGCCTTTCCCAAAATATTTTTCATCCTGCCATGTGCAACGCAAATAAGAGGGTCCGGAACATCCATCACAGGTTTTGAATATCGATAACTGATCGGCAAGCCCATTTTGTATGGAAACCTTGAGGACCGACCTGGATTTGGTGTATTCTATAAAAGCATTACCAATATTGTCGCATTTAATGGCTTTGCCACAGATTAATGAATTCTCCCGGGGTTGGCTGTCGTACCACCAGTTTATGATTTTGTACAAAAGGACGTTCTGATTATCGATGTAATATTTTTCAGATAGGTTATCGATGAAGTTTACTTCAGAGCAAGATACTATAGTGATACTTAAATGAAGGTAAAAAAAAACGGGCATCAGTAGTAGAAAACGACGGGCCGAAATTATAGCGCTTTGGTAATACATTTTTTTCCTTATAACAAAAAGACAAAGGGTGTTGCGCATATTATTTCTGTTGGTTGCGAACAAGACGTACCGCCATTGCAAACCCCTGGCTGTGACCGTCTACTCTACCACTGATGAAATCTATGTAATAGACGAGCATTGGTATCTCCTCGATCCGGGTGACGCTCCAATACGGCGCACCCTCGCCTAAGTCCCTTATATCCGGAAAGACGATTGAGTTGATAACTGGATTTTCGCATTCCTGTTCAACAATGCTGTACAATTCTTTAATGGTTGGGACACGCCATCCGTCGCCGGCTTGTTTTGCAAAATTCCTGGCCTCCTCAAGACGCATCAGTTTCGGTGACCCGACACAGCCGACACCTTCTTTCCAGGTGGTCCCCGCGCTGCAACGACACCAGGTTGTTTTTGTTACTTTATCAAAGGCCTCCCCGTTGTTTAGTACGAAGCGAGAAGAAGCGGCTTTACGCAATTGTTGTTTATCACAATCCGCCAGAACCGAGCCTGAACTCAGGCATGTAATAACAACGGCAACCAAGGCAACGAGTTTTTTCATGGGGTATTCTCCTAATGTTTACTTCAGGGGATGGGCACTTTAAGCCCGAAACTTAAAACAACAGAATTGATTAATTTAATCAAGCCTTAAAAAAGCGGCAACGTATGCCTGCTCACCTGAAAGGTGTGTTAAGCTTTCTTTTCATTCAAATGTTTTTCAATAAATTCTATACGAGATGTATTCATATATTTCGTAACCTTCACCCGACGAGCGGGCATCAAGAGAACCTTTATATTATTGATAAATTACAAGTTTCTAAAACGTTTAATCAAACACCGACGTAGCACGCTATTGCTCGGCACTTTCATCCTTGAATTCCAGCATCATAGATATTAAAACTTGCATCCACTCTAATATAGATTAAATGCCCAAAAAACAAATTATCATCGTAAAAATTTATTTCGAAAGAATCATCCTCATCAACTGAGATAGAGCTGATTTTTATTCGGGAAATAAACTGCTTATTTGAAACAGGGAATTCATAATCATCAAGCCATGAATCGTTTTTTAACCGTAACAGGTTTATACAGGCAAAGGACTTGATCTTTTCTATTTCACTGTAAGTCCACTGTACTTTTAAGTAACCACGCTCAAAAGTTTCCGCAAACGTTTCTCCTGATTTATTATCAAAGCATATCCAAACGTCAGAAAACCAATTTGGTACAGTACACTCATACCCGCCGGAATAGTTGCTGTTTTGCATATTTTTCCACATAAATTTTTTTTTATTTAATGGAGGGCTGTTATTTATTGTAAAAGCAGAAAGAACAAGTATGAATAATAGCAAAAAGCCTGCTCCAATATATTTTGCAGGCTTCTTAAACTTAGATTGAAGTATTGGAATAATTTTTGGTTTTTTAGAAGGTAGTGCATCTGTAAATAATAGAATAGCAATAATAAAACCAGATAGAAATATAGAGATCAGATCAACTGTTGATACATAAGCATGCTCAACTGTAGGGCTGCCTGTTGCAGTTAGCATTATATTTAATATCGAAGAGATAATATAAAACCACATAGCCCGGCGTTTTAAAAAAAACAAAAATATTGATGCGATAAAATAAATTATGAATAAAAACAGACTAAACCACTGATCACAATATTCAAATATAGAAGGTACCTGGTTAGATTCCCATTCTAAGTATTCTTGCAGTTGCATTGGCAATTGATCTTCGAAAAAAAAATAGAATGCTATTGTAAGGATAATAAATAACCATTCAAGAACAATTGCAGTTTTAAGTATTAATTTGGGTTTCATAATTTAAATTTTTATTTGCTGAACGCCTCAAATCACAGGCCAGACGGCGAATTAACGTAAAAGACTGAAAAAAGAAAGCCTTCAATTACTCCACGCTCACGTCTGGTCCGGCATCTTTGTTTGTTCTGCTTTTATTAATAATATTTATTTTGTAATTAACATAGTAGGCAGTAAAGAAAAATGTTAAGAAACCATTCATCCACTTTGCGTCACCCTTCTCGATACTAAGCATTTGATGAACTCTTGATCGAGCCTCAAATGACCATATTACGAGGTATACAGAGTAGAATAAAGTAAGAAATTTATCAATTGAATCAAACAAATTCACATATTCATATTGCTTAGTAACTTCGAAATATATAGATGGAAACAATAATATTACTGCCAAATACGATGTGAGCATAATAATAGTAACATATCTAACCTTTAATAGTTTATCTGATTCCGAATAACTATTGATAACAGCACTCTGTCGCTTCGCATAATGAGCTATGTAAATACCCAGTGTTATTATTGCTAAAAACAATAGCCACCAGGTGCTCTTCCACTCTAAATCACTAATTAAACCATCGCCCCTCTTTTCAATATTAAGAGCAGATTTAGGCGGCGCATATATATTGTCTGTTTTCTTCATTTGCTTTCCTGTTTGTGCATAGCGACAAAATCAACGGTAAGCATAGGGCATCCGTTGGGTTGACTGGTTATGCATCACATATTCTTCAAAGTTTGCTCGATCGCCAGCTTGTGTTTGGCAACGTAATCGCAGCTTGGTTCTTCACCGCACTTTCTACATTTTAAATCGTATGCGGAATTAATGGTCTGGCACTGAGGACAGGCATAGTTCGATCGAATATTATTAAGCCAATATTCATAACCCATAGCCATGATCTGTTCCAGATCATCCCACAGTTCTATCCTATGAGGTCTTTCAGATTGAAACTGTTTTAGATCACTACAGGGATACTCCTTACATTCAACACAGAAATCGATTCCTCGTTCAGCTGCACAGGAAAACATTTTACATGTCTGGCAATAAGGTCCTCTTTTATTCGACCGACAGCCATAACACCTGACCGCTTCCTCAGAAAGCTGGAATCTATCTGCCAGTCCTTTAAGCCTTGCAGGGTCTTCCTTCGTTGCAATGAATAAAGTACATGCCTCACAGTAAAGGCCACATACAGCAGCTAATGTATTGTCCGTTTTCCCAGAGTGTTTTTTTTCTTTTTGCATGACAAATCTTCCTCATCTATTTATTGATATCTACCACACGCTTTGCATTGTTATAAGGTTTTATTGCTTTCAAACTTATTTAAAGTTTCCTGAGCCCACTCTGCCCATTCATCGTTCCATGAGTTCAATTGTTTTGCATATTCATCCAAATCAATATTCTTAGTAAACTTTTGCATTATTTTCGGAAATTTCGAAGTATGTTTTTCATATTTCGCAAGATATTTTTTTATGTAAGGGATCGCTTTTTCTATCGGTTCACCTTTGCATGTGAGTGCTTCTACCATTAATTGATGAAACTGCTTTTCCTCGTGGAATAGTTTTAACGCATTTTCTGTTTCATTTATTGCCTGGTCATACATTCCGATTCTACGGTAATCATCACACAAAAATATATAGGAAGCTTTTAAAATTATTTTAGATTTTGGAGAATATGCTTTTGCTTTGTTGGCAAGTTCAATTGTTTTTTTAAAATGACCTTTCCCCTGAAAGCTGCTTGCTTTTAATATCAATAAGTAACTTAAAATAAATTTAAAAGGATTTATCATTATAGATTGAACCTTATAACGTTGCTTTTCAGCGGACGCGGCTTTTTGCGCTCCGCTACAAAAGCCTTGTTCTCCAATAGTTTTTATTTACATGCTTCATCAATTTCATAATCTGAATCAGGAACAGCTTCTCCAGTGATGCATGTGAAGCAAGCATTTCCTGCAACAGCTGATCCAATTACCCAAATGGGATTACCGCAATCACATTTAACTCCTGATTTATAATCTTTTAAAGCGAGTTTCAAACCGTTCTCTATTTCTTTTCGGCTTGTACCGGGATTGTTTTTTAGATGTTTGTTTACATATTCTTTCAGTTTAATTGGTGCAAATCCAGTTTTCATTATTTCCCTTAGTTGTTGGTTCGTTGAAGTAAGGGCGGCGGCTTTTTGCCGTCGCTCTTTTTTTTTGTTAGGCTTTTATAATGTCTGTTTTTCCAATGAGTGATTTTTTTACCGTAATAATGTCTTTCGCAATCGCTGGTGACTGAGATTTCGACCAAAAATCATAATAAATATCAGCCAACTCAAAGAAACTTGGATTATCAACGAGTTTGGCTACGATAAGTCCCTTGCAGGCATTACTAACTGAGCCAGCAGGTGCCCGCCCCGCGTCTATCTTGTTTAAATACCCATCGATAGCTTCAAGTGAGTTAACATTATTAAAAAAAGGCATAGCTACTTCTATGAAATCCAACCATATTGATTCTACCGCTGAATTGATTTCATATTTTTTATCTATGCGGTAACGTCCTCGTTGGTGATTAGTTTCATTTCCAATACCAAAGCCACAAGTACTCCCAGAGACCTGGATGTCTCTTTCAAGCAGCTCGTTAAACTTTTTGTTTATCTTGGTAGAACCTACAAACGCCGAAGGCGTAATTAGAAACCAATCTGTTTTTGCATGAATTCCAACCAAAAAAATGAATCTTAAATCGCCTATTTTTTGTACATACTCAAAATTGGTTTTGCGAAGTTTGAATCCTTTGTCGGCAAAACGTTCATCGAGTTTATTCTGCAATTCAATTTTTAGTTCGTCTATCTTCATTCTAATTTTCAAACGCCTAACCCCCGAAAAATAACCAGCCACAAAAGCCGCCGAGACTAGTTGAAGCTTATTAAAAATTAACTTATACGATACTTAACGTCAGCCAAACTCGCCTTTTTGGGTCTGCTTTACTCGTTTGTTATGGGGTTGTCTTGATTAGATATTTCCAAGATGGATATTTTTTGTAAAAAGACTTTTTGGCTACTTTCCACCCCTTTCCATTTTCATACAACCATATTTTACCAGAATCTGCATTTTTAAAGATTTGAATACAGCCGGAATTTCTTCCCTGTGCTGTATTATAGAAACTTGAACCAATATTTCTAAGTTTTTGTTCTGGATACGTTTTCCGTTCTGGGGGTAAACGAACTTTCCAATATTGTTTATAAAATGTAATTCGTTGTTCTAATTTTAGTGGTTTATCATTAATGCGACACCAAAATGTATCAAGGATAATGGCAGACATATCATCTGGGTGATGTATTCCTATTTCATTGAAATATTTTGCAAGACGCGACCCACTCCAAAGTCCCCAACTATTTCTTATCCCTATACCTGATGAAAAGTGAAAATTAGCCATTTCATATTCTTGTATTTTTTTTAGTCCCTGATGATCTTCGTCCGATAGGCTTTTATCTAATTCTATCCAAGCCTCTTGTAAATCTTCAGGTATATAAACACCATCAATATATTCTGAAGTTGAAATATCATATTCTGGTTTTTTTTTCAGTCTCTGGAGTTCTTCAGGCGAAAGGTTTTTTAAATTTTTTGCACAGAGGGCTTTTATATTATCAGGAATATAAACACTATCATAAAATTTGGCCTTAGATATATAAAGTGGCTTTTCTTCTGCGGTGACTATTGAACACAAACAACATAAAACTAAAATAATGGATAGAGTTAAGAATTTCATAAAGACCCATAACGCCGGTGGTCAGCGGCAACTAACGCCGATTTACGACAAAATTAATTAAAAAATTGCAGTTTAAAGTTACCACAAAAGTTAGAACAACGAACTCTGCGTTAGTTGTGTCACCAGCTGTGGCACCATTGTTAAGTGAAAAACCGTAAAGACAAAAAAAATAAACCTACCCCTGTTAGAATATTTGAGTAGATTATTATATTAGATATTATTAGGTTAAAATGTTCTGCCTTTCTGACAAGAATTTTATGTACGATAAAAGGAATTATCCCACCAATTCCCATTGCAATACCAAATATGAATCCGATTGTAGAGTTTTTTTCAATTTCAATTAAGCCATAGAATAAGAGAATAATAATTGGAATATGAAGAAGCAAAAACCCGGTGATTTTTCCGGGTAATTTCAATATTTCCCATTCTTTTTCATAAGCGGATTCAATCTCATGCAAAAGTAACAATGTTGCATTCAAAATATATAGAATTGAAATAATTTTCATTTCTTATTCTCCGACAGAATTCATTCAATTAACGCCGCAAACAACCGGCAAATAAAGGCGCAGAACGAATCGGCGCAGCTTTATTGCCCGCGTTAATTTGAATTGTTAGGTGTTTTCTTTTATAGCCATACAGCCCAGTCGCCGTAGTCAAATGTTCCGCTGCCATGATGTAATTTCCCATCAGCCTTCAACTGTCGAAAAGCGTCACGCATTCGGATCAGAATCTCAGGCTGAATATTCAAAGTGTGATGCGCAGGAAACACCTGCTTCACCGGCAGGGTTGACACCTTCTCCAGAGAGTTAAGGTATGTCTCAGGATCTGTGGACGGAAAATAGGCAAAGAGCGTGTCTTTATAAACCAAGTCACCCGTAAAAAGGTAACCTCGATCTTTTTCCCAAAAACACATATGACCCGGTGAATGGCCGGGAGAATGCACTATTTGAATAAAGCGGTCTCCAATATTAATAACTTCATTGCCCTTTAGTACTTTTGTCGGCTTACCCTGAAAAAATTCATAATTGTTTACATCATAACCATCAGGTAAGTCACATCGGTCAACGACCATGCCTTTAATTTGCTCCATTGTTAGAGGAAATTCTCCGTTGAGCCAGTTCAGTTCATCCTCATGAGCGTAAAAATCTGGAAAAAATTTATGACCGCCAATATGATCCCAGTGGATATGGGTGGCTATTGCGATAACCGGTTTGTCAGTCAGTTTTTTGACTTGGTCATGGATGTTACAAATTCCGAGTCCGGTATCAATCAGCAAGCTGTATTCAGTGCCATTTAAGAGATAGCAATGTGCTTCCTCCCAGTGACGATATTCACTGATTATATAGGTTGCTTTGTCAACTTGATCTATTGTAAACCAACTATCCATTTAACTTAATACTCACTTTTTTATAACAAGTTTTATTTACCACTTCTTAGTTCCGATGTACGGTGTTCGCCTAACGCTGTTTTTCAGCGGGCGCGGCTTTTTGCGCTCCGCTGTAAAAGCCTGGATAGACCTCTTCAACTTTGATGAGAATGAAATCCTCTGGTTTAATTATCTTGAACTGATCATCGACACAATCAATGAAACCGGACCAGAGTTTGACAGCCCGACTTTCTACATAAATAGTTAGAGCTGTGATTTGTTTGTGGTCGTCTTGGTCATACTCTACTTGATCAATCACCCCTACTGGAAGTTCGGGTAAAGTCCGTATTCTTAAAAAATCTGAGTCTTCAGCATCTATTGATACAAGCGGAGATTCAGCTTGTTCTTTATGAAATCCGTAATAGTTGCAATCCTCATCGAGCCTTGAAACAAAATGCTCAAGCGTGTTATCGGAAAAATGAATGTCCAGGTCAAAAAGTTGTAGATACTTTATTGAATCATCGGTCCATACAACTGGAGGCCCTATGTCGACTGCCATTTCAGTTCCGATCCACTGATGAATTTTCATCCCATGTAAATTTTCAAAATTTTGGCTGGGCTGTTTCACTAAGTTTCCTCGGAGGTACGTTTTAGGTCAGGGGTAATTACCGCCGATTGACGACTAAATTTATTAAAACATTATAGTTTAAAGTTGCCACAGCATTTAGAACCACGAACTCTGCGGTAGTTGTCAGCTAGGGCACCTTTGTTATAATATTTAATTCATTAAAATATATGATCTGAAGATAAGATCATTTCTCCGATTTCTGTTTCAATTTCAAGTGCCTCTTTCAATTGATCCCCACAATCTTCGGAACATAATGCAAACATAAAATCATTGCCAGCCTTGCGAGCATCAGAGCCCGGCGGAGGAACGAAAGAAAAAACTGTTTTACCAGAAGTTGATATCTTTACCGGCATGACTTTGCCTTCATACTTGGAGATATTAACTTCAGGCCGTTTTTTGCATCCAATAGAATAAAGAGGACCTTCATCCTTAATTTTCAAGCCACACCAACAACAGGTAGAAATTACTTGACGAACTTTTGGTATTTTCTTTTTTGATTTCATAATGTTCCCATTAACGATATCTTAAAATAGTTTGAAATTATGCTAAATTATAACGTATTGCTAACCCGATAAAAAAGCACAGCTTTTTTAGTCGGTGTTCAGCATGTTGTTATTTTAATCATTATTATTATTGTGTATTATCAATTTCACTTACTAATTGTGCCCATTGAATTACACTTTCATCTGATCTGTTATGAACAAAATCCAACCAAACTCCAGAATAGTTCCCTACTGAAATAAGGCATTTTTTCAGATCAATTTCGTGTACTTTAGTTATCAATGCTTCAATATATGGCCTACACTCTTCAGAATGTAAGCATGGATTTATTTCCAGATTTATCTTTGAATCCATTTCATGATAATCTAACTTTCCGTTTTTGGGGGTTAATTCTTTTAAACCAGTAATAATGTCATCATATTTTTTGTCAAATTGCCGTTGGTTCAATTCCGTTTCAATAGCTTCTTCAGTTATATAAAAGGATCTTTCCAGTTTGATTTTATGTTTAACATACATTACATTAATCCAACCATTGGAACCGATGATACAACTGTTTAACAGGGCGATTAAACCATCAATATCCCGGTAATTATTCCAGCAATCAACAGGAGGTTCTTTCTTTTTTTCTGGTTTCTCTAATGTTATTACCTTTTTGGGTAATTTGTCAGAATTGACTATTTCACCTTTATGCAAACGATATTTTATCGGTGGTTCAGGTTCTTCATCATGTTCAAAACTACCATTAATATTGTCTGTATTTGGGGCTAAGAATTCCATATACCTGACTAAGAATTCTTCTCCAGCTGAGCCACAAGTTGCTCTAAGAATTATATTTTTCTTCCCACTTATTTCTAAACCTTCAAAATATTCGCCATATTCATTCAACAGATAATTAATTTTTTTGATATCATCATTAAGCTGTTTAGCATATCTTATTATGTATTCTTTCTCACACTGTTGACATGCCTTGGCAAATTGAATAATTTGTTCTTTTTTTTTTCATTATGACATTGAATTTTAATTTCAATATTAGTTTCCACTACAATCTCCAGGAACAGTACAAATCAAAATAACGTTTGCATGAGGGGCTGGGAAAAGCATAGTGAGGAACGAGCGCCGCTTTTTCCAGTCCCTCTCCATGTTTTTGTTAACTGTTGCTAAATTGTTTTACAAGCGTAACAGCTTTACAAGAATTAGATTCGACGACACAATTATATTTTCTGTCAAATCTTAGATTATTTCTTGTGATTAAATCCCTTAAGCTATTTTCAGTAAAGAAATAATCAAAATATGGTAAAGCTGCCTGTGCATGCCTAAAGTCCGACATGTCATTGGTTTTAAATCTTCTTTGGATATCAAGTCTAACCGAGGCATAAAGGCCGGCACCTATGACTATAGATGCGAAATATTTACCTAATTTATTTAGATTGAATAGATTGTAAATCGAATTAGCTATACTTTTCCCGCTATTAGTTTTTTCTATCTCTTCATCAGTTGGTTTATGCCCATATTCTTTTTCAAATAAATAAATCATCGCATCTTCAAATAGAGGCTTGTAACAGTCAACACTTCCTGCAATTTCAGATAGAAAGAGTTTTTTGAATGAATTGTTTTCATGAGCGTATTTAACTTTATCTTCATTTAATTTGGGAGTAATATCTTTGAATTTTGGCATTTTATATATTCGATCTATCCCAATTGTATTAATCATATCGCACATGGTCTTAGACCACATTTGATCATAAAATGCTTTCTGAATAATTAGCTGTTCTTCCTCAGAAAAAATGGAATTATGAGGGTGTTGCGTGCCATATATAAATGCAACTTTTGTCCAAATAAACTCATCTGGACTATAAACCGATTCTTCCCCATAAATTGTACTTTGAATGAAATAAAGAATCTCGAATTGGATTCTTTCTTCAGGGCCTATCAAGGCAACTCCATTGGAAAGCTCATCAATAAGCTTTGTTGAAACCTGTAATGTGTCTGGATCGGTTTGTTTTAAAATTTCATAATAGTTTTCGTCACTGATGGGGCATATGATATTACCGTATTCGACTTCACTTTTTAGCAGCATCAGCAAATTTGTAAAACTATCATCTTTAGCATGACCTAATTCAGCATTTCTAAGTTCAAGCCAATAATTGGTATCAAGATAAATTTTTTTGCAATGTTTTATCTCTTTTCCGAGCTGTAGCCTTAATCCTTTTGTATATTCCTCTAAGGGTATATGTGGTTCATCGCGATCTCTTTCAAATGTATCCATGAATCTCATTTTTTCCTTAGACAGTTAATGTTTACCAGTCACTCTCAATATGTTCGTTGTGTGTTTTGTTCAATGTAGTTCAGTATTTCAGTCATAGGTATTAAATCATTGGTATTTTTTAATTCTGAAATATCTTTGAAATCATAATACCTTATCTTAGTCACACAATCATATTCACCAAGCACATTATCCATCATGATTAATCCATAATGGGCAAGTGTATTAAAATCATATTTTTTGAAATCCTTTCCATAAATAATAATATCAAGAGAACCATTTTCTCTGATTGGATAGAAAAACAATTCTGATGGGGTTAAACTAATATTTTGATAATTGAGAGTAAAATCAAATCCCATCGGCTGCCTGAAAGCAGTGACTTTCCACCCAGCGAGTTTTGGGGCATTTTTAACAATTGATTTTACAATTTCAAACTTACCTCTATCTCCTTCAGGTGAGATTGTCATCTCTCTTATTCCATTCTCTTCTCTTGAAACTTCAATCGATAGTTCTGTCTGAACCTTGCTAAGTTGTGATAGTATTTCATTAAGAACTTCATCATTATTGGACTCGTCTATTTTGTGAAGTTTATCTTTGTTATTGGCAAACCAATTCCAGAAACTTTCAATAGGATCTTTTTTTTTAAAAAAAAGCATGCCTGATCCTTTTTTCTCCTGCTCTTGGTTCATACAAGATACGAGTAATAATAAAGATATGATTGTAATTATTTTTTTCATCTTAAGACACACAACGTTTAGCTCAGGGTTCGACAAAGGCGACCACGAATTTTCCCAAAATTAATATGTTTATACAACCAAGCACTGTAATGAGCGTCGCCACCTCTGGCGATACCCTGAAGCGCCGTGTTAAACGCATTTCAATATAATAGTAGGTCTATCATCGTTTCTATGTTCTCAACAGAATCAATGCTTTCTTTGTGATTCTTCATATAAAGTAACGGGACAATTCTTTCTTTTAGGTCCTGAAAATCAATTGTATCAACTTGGGTATTCGGTGCCCATTGTTGATTGTTGATTTTTTTAAAATCGAATACATTCCCCTTCGAGTCAATCATGACACTCTTTTGATTTACCGCATGAATATTTATATCCACGTCAATATAGTATTCTTCAAGATCAGAGACAGCAAGATATCCTTTTGAGTCAAGAATCAAAATTGGAAATTTTATATCTATAAAATATAACGTTCTCCATTGAGAGATTGCCTCTTGATCGACGATATCTCTTTGAGCTTTTCTATTTTTCCACCATTCTCGAATCATGATCATGTGTTTAACGCTTCGCATCACCCGACGGGCGGTGATTGTTATGCCTTTTGATTATTTCTTTTTAACCATTCAATTGCACTTTCAACAGACTCTCTTACTTCTTGTTCTTCGTCCTCAAGTAATTGTTGGTATACATTAAGTTTTTTTAAGCCGAATTCATTTACCAAACCTCTTAAACAAGCAATTCTGGTTTGATGAAAAAGGTCTATAGAAAGAGTCCCTTGTTCATAATATGGGGCGCATTCAGGATGTTTCAGGTTTGATAAAATAACCGATGCTTTCCATGATATTTCTCCACCGGAAGTATTTAATAGCCAATCACCCATTAAGTGTACAAAATATTCATCGGGTATATAAGGCTCTTCAAGTTCTTCCAGACAATTTCCAAGGGCAAACATATAGTCGCCTAACGAATAAGGATAGATTGTGCGAAGCCACAATCTTATCCGAGTTGTTGAACAAGCCCGATAGTATTTGAGA
>JQIA01000836.1_pt1 | contig 16262 bp, 14 predicted proteins | sample 811431 | NCBI WGS metagenome assembly JQIA01 (sample SAMN02998118, study PRJNA258478) | marine sediment metagenome | biome: marine; feature: seafloor; material: sediment; isolation source: oil-polluted sediment collected from 3 locations (0.5 km, 0.7 km and 0.9 km)... | place: USA: Gulf of Mexico ... | reverse complement strand
TCGACATTTAAAGCGAAAGAATTGATCAATATTCATGATCTTGCTGTCGTTCCCGGGCAGCGGGGTCAGGGTATAGGTGATAGGCTGTTAGAGGCTGTCACCCAATTTGCCAAGACAAAAAATCTGTGTAAGGTGACCCTGGAAGTACGTTCTGATAATCGGGCGAAAAGTCTTTATCAACGACATGGCTTTGGATCTGCATCCTACGCAACTCAGGATATGTTGTCCTGGGAAAAATCAGTGTAAGAAGTTACGTTAATAATTCCTTATACACAACTAGTGTTTTTTCCGTCATTTTAGCCAATGTTAGTTCTTGTTGGGCTATGCTGTGATAATCCTGGTAGTCTGCTGTTAAGGTATCAATTTGACTAATCGCTTGTTGAATAGCTTGGTGTATTTCAGAAATGCTGGTGTGTTGAATTAAAGCACGTTCAGGAAGATATTTTTCAGCACCAGGAATACGTGTAGAAAGAATGATGCAGTTATTGTGAAGGGCTTCAATAAGGACGTATGGAAAACCTTCTTTACGCGATGAAATGACGAGTAGGTCACAGGCAGACATTAATTTCTCGACATCATTTCGATAACCAAGAAGAGTGATGTTATCAAGTTGTTGTTCGACAATAAGCTGCTCTAATAAACTGTGGTCCGGACCTGTTCCAGCAATGCATAGTTGTGCGTTGATGCCTTTCATTGCAGGTATAAGCAAATCAAATCCTTTTGCATCAACCAGTCGGCCTACCGTTAGAATAAGCGGTTGATCTTTACTGAGCGTGTGTTTTAAGGATGTGTCACTTTTTGAACGAACAGAATTAATGGCTTGTATCCCATTGTTGATGATGGAAGTATTGCTATGGCTTAAATGTAGCTTTGCTTCGTCAGATACAGCTATAACAGCATCAAAGGGTTTAAACATAGATGTAGATTTTTTTTGGTTATGCAAAGTGGCAACGGAAGCCTTTGCTTTACCAAGATGAAATCTTACTATGCTGGCGGCTTTATTTGCCTGAGCATGGATAATATCAGGTGCTATAGACGTTAATATTCGGGATAATTTAAGGTGTGATTGTGGGTTATATCGCCACCCAGTAAGATCCAGAGAGTGGAAAACTACATCAGTATGCTCAAAATATTGGGAGAATTCCGGGGCAGCTATACAATGCACCTGGTGCTGGGTGGACTGCTGAATACTTAGCTCAACAAAATGACGTTCCAGTCCTCCATATCCTCGACTGGCAAGTATTTGTACAATTTTCATTTTTCAGTAGTGTCTATATGCTTGGCTATGCTATTGGGTGCGTTATCTGGCCAGGGCCCAGTTTTGTTAAGTTTGTGTTTCTGGAATTCGTATAGCTTAGCATAACGCAGGAATGCATAGTGTGCTGCACTGATTGAGTTTATAAAGCCAGCACCGCCATTGAGGAAATTTCGTTTAAAAACAAAAACTTTAATAAATACAAAGGCCGGGTAAATACTTAAGTGATACCAACGTGCACGTTTGCCTCTCTTCCAAGACCATGATGTTAGTTGGTTTGAGTAATTGTTGATTTTCTCTGTTTTTGTGTGGATAGAGGTTTCGCTAAAATGATAAAACACATGCGTTAGTCTGCCGTATTTATGTGAGGTTTTAGGGCTGGCGTGCACTGGATTATCATCCATAGTGATACTGTCTTTTCTAAAAAGTCGTAAATAATAGTTTTCTCTCACCAAAGAATGGTTCATTTTCCAGAACAATTGCTCACGACGAGGTAATTCCCACGCCGGGAAAGATGGATTTATGAGCGTTTTTTTGATTTCTTCCTGGCTCGGTGTACTAAGAGCCTCATCGGCATCCAGTAGCAATACCCATTGGTTTGAGCATAACTGTATGGCGGCCATCTTTTGAGGGCCATAACCAAGAAAGTCTTTCTTTATAATTCTGACATTAATAAAGTTACTGGCTATTGTCCGGGTATTGTCAGTACTGCCAGAGTCAACAATAACAATTTCGTCCGTCCATGCTACAGATTGTAAGCATGTTAAGAGCGTTCTGTCATTATTCAGAGTTGTAATACAAACACTTAATTTGTGCATTAGAGAAATAGAGGTTCCTAACTAATGATAGATTTAAGTTCCCGGGCAACTTGAATGAATATTTTTTCGGCTGTAGCAACCATCTCCTGAGGATCTTGAATGGTTCCCAGGCGAGAGCTTAATTCAATTTCTTTTGAGATTTCAGAAAGAGAAATAGCGCCTACATTTGCACTGGTAGATTTAAGCGAATGAGCAGGTGCTATTAATTGTTCTAGGTCCAGCGTCAATGCGGCCTTTTTCATCTTATTTAAGTTGACAGGTGTATCTTGAAGGTAGAGTTGTATTAGTTCGGTAAATTCATCACCCATTATTTCTACAAGATCTTCTACAATTGATTTATCGATAACAGAGTGAGAAATGTTTTCTTTGATCTTTTCCGCACTTTGTTGATGGTCTTTACTTGGTATGTTTTTATCGACATTGGCCTTTAAACCGGTTTTTTTATTTAGCCATTTGTATAATGTCTCTTTTAACAGTTTTCGGTTTAATGGTTTAGATAAATAATCATCCATACCTGAAGCAATGCATTTCTCACGGTCACCGGCCATTGCATTAGCTGTCATTGCAATAATAGGGATATGGCTGCCGTTAGTCTGTTCGATAGCTCGTATTTGCTTTGTCGCCTGGTACCCGTCGAGAATGGGCATCTGACAGTCCATCAGGATCAGGTCAAATTGGCCAGAGGCAAGTTTATCGACGGCTATTTGTCCATTATTTGCTGTAGCCAATGTCATGCCCATAGAGGTAACGATTTTTTCAGCAACTCGGAGGTTTACCGGATTATCTTCAACCAATAAAGCATGACCAATGAGCGGGCCATCTGGCACACTTGTTGTTTCGGCTTCTTTGGTGGGCTTAGCTTCTTTGGATTGAGTTTTTGAATGTTCCTGGTGGTCAATTAAGTCCAGTGCGGCTGATAGGGTAGAATGTAGTTGGTGCTCAGCAATAGGTGAGTGGATAATACCTTGAATATCCGGTCTTTTTAATTGCGTGGCACTGCTATTTTGCTCAGCAATTATTACGATACGAATATCGTGGGTAGAATGCTCTGATCGTATATTACGAATTAATGTCATGATTCCTTGACTCACGGATTCAGAGTCAATTAACAATAGGTCGTATGACCAGCGTTGCCCCATTCGAGCTGACTGCCTCAGCGTATCCAAAGCTTCAATAGATGTATCTACACGTTGTGTGTGCAGGCCCCAGGAAGTCATAAATGTATTGTATCGTTGGAAAAGTTGTCCTGGTGGTCCTAGAATCAATGTTCTTGCACCATCAAGGCCTTTACGAACAGGTTCAATATCACCTACAGCTTTTAGTAAAGGAACGGCAAACCAGAAGATCGAACCTTTTCCTACTTGGGATTTAACACCAATCTTCCCGCCCATGAGGTCAACCAGGCGTTTACAGATCACCAGGCCTAGCCCGGTTCCACCATGAATGCGTGTTGTAGATGCATCTGCCTGAGAAAATGCACTGAACAGCCTGGAAGCCGTTTCTTTGCTCATGCCTATGCCGGTATCTTTTATGGCAAATAGAATTTCGTTGTGTGTTTTAGTGCTTTTATGTAGGCTGACTTTAATTTGTACCTGGCCATCCTCAGTGAATTTAATGGCGTTACTTACAAGGTTTGTCAATACCTGGCGCAGGCGAACCGGGTCTCCTCGTGCTGTTAGCCGAACATTAGAATCAATGTTAGATCGAAGCATAAGGTTTTTTGTTCCGGCACTGCCGCTCATCATTTCGGTGACAGATGAAACCAGCTCTCGTAGATTAATACCTACGCTTTCTAATTCAAGTTTTCCGGCTTCAATTTTTGAATAATCGAGAATATCATCAATGATACTGAGTAGATGCTTTGAAGAGTCAACGGCGGTATCGAGATAGTCTCGTTGGTCAACATCAAGGTCAGTTGATGATAAAATTTCAAGAATTGGAAGAATGCCATTTAGCGGTGTTCTGATTTCATGGCTCATTGTCGCAAGAAATTCATCTTTTGCCATGCCCGCGGATGAAGCATTGCGTTTGGCATCAGTTAGTGCGTTTTCTGCGGATCTTTTATCTTCTTCAGCACTAATGATTCGGATATTAAGCTTTTCTATTTGCTCTTGGGTTTCATTTAGACCATGCTTCAGCTGGGGAATTTTTTCGGTAGACTCAAGAGAGTCTGACTGGAAATGGCTGTGTTGGTTCAAGGCAAAAGTGAGTGCTAATGTGACTGAAAATATTGTCATTAATTCAGCAATATCGAGAGCTGCCTGCGATATTAATAGTGTGGCGATAACGACTGAAAATGCGGTGAAAAGATAAAGCAAAGCCGCCTTTTTATTGGCATAAAGCTGCAGTGTGCCAGCTGCTATTGCAATAGCAGAGACCATGATCATTATGGTTGAATCAGTCAGATTTAGTATGGCTTCAGCTAGGCCAGCTCCCCAAGCAGTCCCGCTAATAAGCGCAATGGCCATTGCGCTTAAATGCCAGGAAACCCCGTCAAAATTAGCGCTATGTATATGCTCAGACTTTATCGAAATAATAAAGAAAAGTATGTTGGTGGTGATAATGACACCTGCCCAGGCTGAGCCCGGCAGAGCTAGCAGCTGGTTATGGTAGGTAATAAAAAGAAGTGATGTCAGCACAATCTGCAATAAAGAAAACCACTTTAGTTGTGCGAAAAAATTTTGCAGTAAGTTGTTTTCATGTGAAATCTGCGGATAAGATTGCACTTGTTCTGATGGTGTTTCATCCATTGGCTAGGCTTCCTTTACTGATGCGGACTGTCATAGTGCAGAGCCGGAAAAATCAAAAGCCAAGTGCTGGTCGGGTTTTTGAACAAAATTACCTTGAATATAATCAATCCCGGAGGTCCAGAGTTTTGCAGCGCTTTGAGCATCTTCTATCATTGGCGCTATGACTCTCATGTTTGCATCGTGAGCTTGTTCTAGGAGAGTGCTTAAGTCCATCGAACCAACGGACCCGGAAATGGCGGCAGGCGTGAGCTTTAAATAGTCAACATTTAAATGTTTGAGTAGTTGCATTGCCATAGAACTGCCATCAAATTGGCTTAGGCAGACGTGGATGCCTTCTTTTTGCAGTTGTGAGAAGTATTCTTTTGCCCAGCGCAGCTGGCTAGCAACCTGAGGTAGTCTATAGTCAAGAACGAGGCCACCGTCATGAATGCTCCTAGCGTGTAACTTTTGACTTATCCAAGAAACACGGCCTTCTTCTCGAATACTTTTAGCCGACTGACTAACAAATAGTTGTACCGGGGTTCCCGCAGTATCTCGGCGGGAAATGACGGTAAGTGCATGCTTTATGATCCAGCGGTCGACATCAAGAATTAAGTTGTTTTGCTCGGCAGCGGGTATCAGTTTTGCTGCAGGAAGGACAAGTCCATCAGCTGTTGTTAGCCTGAGTAATGTTTGGTATTGCTCAGAGCTTGAGTCAATTAATGACATTACCGGCTGGTATAGAACCTGTAAATCATTGCTCTCAATAGCATCCTTTATCCAAGTTCCTATAACCTGGTTGCTCACTTCACCCTTTGGTTGTTCTGGCGGAACATAGATTTCAAATTTTCTAGATGATTGCGAAACAGCCTTTTCACAAATAGATTCGGCAGTCGCGATAATCATACTTGCATCTGCCGGTAAATCTCGAAGTTGCACAGCACCGATTACCAGGCTTATTTGCAAAGTATTGTTATCTACTTCAAAAATATGTTTTGACGCTTTACTTACTAGATTGCTACAACGTTCTCTCAGTTCTTCCCGGTCTTTGTTTTCCATCAATATAGCGAGGCTATATTCTCCGAATCGTGAAGTAATAGAACCTGTCGTTAAATCTTGACCCAATAGCATGCCAACGTTATTTACTAAATGTTCAAATGATTGATAACCTATTTCATTCCGTATACTTGCCGGTGACTCAAGTCTTAATATAAGTAACGATCCACTTGGTTTTTCCTGCTCAGCAAGCACCTGGTTTAGGCGGTCAATCAATTGTCCTCTTTGATATAGACCGGTTATGTTATCTTCTTGAGGTTGTGTTGTACTTGCCATCTTATGCAGCTGAGCTCTTGCTCGGCGAACGCGGTTTTGTACGGCAGCGATAAGGTGTTTAGGTCTGATTGGCTTTGCGAGGAAGTCGTCACCCCCCATGTTTAGCGCATCAAACTGTTTGTCTTCATCTTGTTCGCCAGAGAGGAATACGATCGGTGTGCCAAGGAACTCATCATGTTCTCTAATAAGAGCTGTTAGCTCCATACCATTGCATTCAGGCATGTAAAGATCCATGAGAACCAGGTCCGGCTGAACTTTGGCCATCTCATCAAGTACGTCAAGTGCATTAAGAACGGAGGTTGGCTGCATTCCCGCTTTTTTAAGAATGCTTTCAGCAAACTTGGCTTGAGTTCTATCGTCTTCAACGATTAAAATTCTATATGGATCATCATGGCCGGTTAAAAGCAATTCATCAAGCTGCTCCATGACAACTCGAATATCTGCAGGTTGCGTGAAATAGGCATCTGTTCCCGCACGCATAGCTTTAAGCCGGTCAGAAATTTCTTTACTCTCGGAGAATGCAATAAAGGGCAGGGTGATTTCCTGTTTTTCCCGAATGCTTTTTATGGTGTTGCCAATTTCTTCTAGTTGGGTCAGGTAATCACTGTCAACTATGAGAGCATCAGGTACCTGTGCTGATATGAGTTTTAGTGCATCATCAAGATCACGTAAAACTTCTACATGGTACTTAGGGTTGTTTAGGTGTTCTAATAATAAGCCCACATCATCAGATTCTCCGCGAATAACATAAATAGTCGAAGTGTTTTGCAGTTGGTTTATTTTAGCCGGGAATGATGGTTCGGTTTGCTCGTTATTATGTGTTTGATTTAAATAACTGCTCGGGGTTTCTTCCTGGCTTTCATGGTCTTCAAATGACAGTTCAAATTCGTGTTCATCTTCGATTAAAGTTTCTATATCAGAAGTAGGATCATTAGTTTTTTGCGCGGCCTTCTCTAGAGCGATAAGCTCTTCTTCAAGAGAAAGAGCGGCAGGTTTGGCTACAACAGTGGTTGTACTGCCGAAACTATTCAGCTGAAGAATAAATGCGTTAGGATTTGCGGCTAATGGTGGCCCAGGAACACGAGGAAATAATAATAATTCCTCCTGTAAGCTGGTTGCTGATTTTTTAGGAGCTGTCACGTTCCCCTGGTTTGCATTGGTAACAGTTTCTAACCCATGAACTATTTCGTCATCTTCAATCGCGCCAATTTCGTATTCGGGGTTATCGTGTTGCTGGGCTAAATCAGTATCATACGCTGGTTCTTCTGCATGTGTGGATGCGCTATCATTGAAGGAGTTTTCACGTTCAAGGATAGTGTCAGGTGTTTGGTTGTCTTGAACTAGTCGAGATGCCAGTTTATTAAGCTGAGAAATCTCAGAATCACTGGGCAGTCTTTCTTCTCGAAGCAGTGGTTCTAAAAACAACTCAAGTTGATGTAAGTTATCGCTATCTTCTATAAGGCCTGCGTTACCTACTAGCCCGGCCATGTGTCGTGCATCTTGAAAAGCGATGCTAACTACATTGATATCCCAGCCTTCATGGCATAGCCGTATGCAGCGATCGCGTAATCGCGCCAACCGTTGGGGAAGATGTTTAATAAAGGCTTGCCTTAATTCGGCTTCCTGAATACCTGATATCTGTGACACAAACCTACTCAGTTTCCATTAATGCTACTGTGAATATAGCACCCTTGGCTAGTAAGGTCTATAAAAGTTAAGTAAATACAAGGCGGTTAAGCTTGAAACATAGAATTTACCTCAACTATAGGTTTTAAATGTCTAGTTCTTCCCATCGTTGATAAAATCCGCTGAGAGTTTTTTCCATGTCAGTGAGCTGTGTGCTTGCTTTTTTAATGGTGTCTTCGCTTTCTCTAAAGAAGTCGGGGTGCGACATTTTTTCCTGAATAGCTTCAATTTTCGCTTCAAGAGTTTCTATCTTCTTGGGCAAGTCTTTTAGTTCATGCTGTTCGGTAAATGTAAGCTTTTTTGTATTCTCTGCTGCAACTTTTGAGTTGTTTGTCCTTGAATTGGAAGTGTTTTTGGACTTTTTTTGAGCCGTGTCAGGTTGAGGGATATCGTCGTAACCACCCAGGTATTCAGATATCACACCATCTCCTTCCATTACCAGGCAGCTTGTTACCACGTTATTAACAAAACTACGGTCATGGCTCACAAGAATTAAAGTACCGTCGTAGCTCATTAATAATTCTTCTAATAGCTCCAGGGTTTCTATATCAAGATCATTTGTCGGCTCGTCCATTATGAGGAAATTTGTTGGGCGAGCGAATAAGCGTGCCAATAGTAAGCGGTTACGCTCACCGCCGGACAGCGCGCTTACCGGCTGACGAACGCGTGCCGGAGCAAATAGGAAATCTTGTAGATATCCCATGACATGACGTTGCTGGCCATTAATCGTAACGTATTCATGACCATCAGCTACATTATCTATTACCGTCTGGTCTTCACGCAGTTGGCTGCGAAGCTGGTCAAAATAAGCGACTTTAAGTGTACTGGATGTTTTTATTGTACCTGAGGCAGGCTGAAGCTGACCAAGAAGAAGTTTGATTAATGTGGACTTTCCACTTCCATTAGGTCCGACAATGGCTATGCGATCGCCTTTAATAATGCGAACGTTAAAGTCTTTAACAATGCATTTGTCCGGCCAGTTGTAGCTCACGTTTTCTGTTTCAACAATAACCTTACCGCCCTGGTTTGCCTTTTGTAGAGTCATGTTGACTTTTGATACGACATCCCGACGCTCTTTTCTTTCGTCACGTAAAGCTTTTAGGGCGCGAACTCTGCCTTCATTGCGTGTTCTTCTGGCTTTAATTCCTTGGCGGATCCAGACTTCTTCCTGGGCCAGCTTTTTGTCAAAACGCGCCTGTTCCTGTGATTCAGCATGCAATGCCTGTTCTTTACGAATAAGATAATCGGCGTAATTACAATCCCATGAGTAGAGCTGCCCTCTGTCTACTTCAATAATTCGTGTTGCAATGGCTTGTAAAAAAGACCGGTCGTGGGTGATGAATATCAAGGTGGTTGAACATTGTAAGAGGAAACTTTCCAGCCATTTTATGGCGGATATATCCAGATGGTTAGTAGGTTCGTCAAGCAATAATACGTCAGGATCTTGTACCAAAGACTGAGCGAGTAACACCCGTCGCTTCATGCCGCCAGATAATGCGGAAAAATCTACATCCGGGTCAAGGTCTAGGCGTTTTATTGTCTGGCTGACACGTTGTTCCAGGTCCCAGCCATTTTGAACTTCAAGCTCATGTTGTATATCAGCCATCTTGTTGAGATTGCTCTCACTCGGGTCAAGTACAACTTCTTCGCTGATGTGGTGATAATCACGAACGATTTCACCTAGTGAGCCAAGTCCGTCTGCAACCACGTCAAATACACTGCCGTGAATGTCCTGAGGAACTTCCTGTTGTAGCCGGACTATTTTTGTAGAAGGTTGAACCCAAAGCTCACCATCATCAATTTTTTGAACGCCACATAATATTTTCAGTAAGGTAGATTTCCCTTCACCATTCCGGCCTAAAATACATACTCGTTCAGAACGTTTGATGTTTAAATTGACATGATCCAGTAATGGTGGGGTTCCGAAGCTGAGTTGTACATTTTTAAGTCGAACTAAAGGCATAAGTATTTCATCATAAATTATCTGCGTGGATTATTGACCACTGGTAATTTGTATTGTACTTGACCACGGCTCTTATCAACAGTTGAGATATGATTATTTATGTTAGAGTGTTTTTTATAAAAAAGTGTAGATTCTTTTGAGAGGAGAGAAGATTGTGAAGCGTATATTAGTATTGTTGTTTACCCTGTCTTTTGTGTTGATGGCTAATGCAGCGGATAAAGTTGAGATGGTTGTTACGGAACTAGGGCATGGCCTGTACATGCTGAAGGGACAGGGCGGTAATATCGGTGTTTCTATTGGTGATGATGGCGTCTATATGATTGATGATCAGTATGCCCCATTATCAACACAGATCCGTGAAGAGCTTGATAAGTTGGATAAGCGAGCGATAAAATTTGTCATTAATACTCATTGGCATGGCGACCATACCGGAGGAAATGAGAATTTTGGAGCGCATGGAGCAGTAGTGCTTGCTCATGATAATGTCCGTGAACGCATGAGTCAGCCACAATTTATGGATCATATTCAAAAAGATATTCCAGCTTCACCTTACGAAGCGTTGCCTGTGCTTACATTTAATAATGAAATGAGTTTGCACTTTAACAAACTACATGCTCGTGTAATGCATGTAGAGCATGCGCACACCGACGGTGATGCGATTGTCGTGTTTAATGATGTGAATATTGTACATATGGGTGATTTGCTGTTTGCCGGAATGTATCCATTTATCGACCTCTCCAGTGGCGGTAGTGTGGGTGGTTATATTGCTGGACTTGAGTTTTCTCTCGATTATATGAATGATAATACCCAGGTAATCCCCGGCCATGGTCCACTGACGAATAAACAGGAAATTGTGAGTATGGTTGCTATGCTGAAGGATGTAAGAAGCCAGGTCTTACGAGCAAAAAAAGCAGGAAAATCATTAGATGATATTATCGCCATGAAACCTACGGCACCTTACGATGAGAAAAGGAATGGTGGTTGGATAAAGGCAGATAGTCTTGTGGGCTTTGTGTATCACTCCATTGACTGACATAGTCAGTATTTCTTGATTTAGACATGATGTTTGAGTTGGTTAGACTGCCTTATCTGCCGTTATTTGTGCATTTGGCGACAGATTGGCGTGCGTTTGACGGGATAATGTCGTAATAGTTTTTTTATCGTCGAGTTACTATTTGTGACGTTAAGCAAACAATATTGTAACTGGCTAGCATCCATAAGCTACCGCCTTTATGGACGCTAACTAAGATTGGAGAATCAAAATGTCGATTTCAAGTCAAATTATACTTAAGCTTAGGCAGGATCGTGGTTGGTCTCAGGAAAAACTTGCTGCCATAAGCGGTATTAGTGAAAGAACAATACAAAGAATAGAAAGTGATGGTAGTTGCTCTTTGGATACAAAGCTGGCATTAGCATCTGCTTTTGAAGTGTCTCCAACAGTATTAAACGATTTACCGGACCAAAAAGATTCAAGCGAGTTGAAAACAGATTGGTCAGGAGCCGTGGGGTTATTTGTGTTGGGCCTTGTTTGTCCATTAATTATTATCGTGACGGGTGTGGGTGGTTTGTGGGAGGTAGCGAGTGTTTCCATAGTGGCAGGCTTAGCTATTGTCCTCTCTATTATTAGTCATGGAGGTAAAGCAACTTATTCATTATTTAATAACACTTCCTGGATTGTTCGTTATCCTGTTTATGTAACAGGGTTAAATAGATTGATTATTCAATCTAAAACATTTATTGAAAATGTGTACATTGTAGGTATTGTTGCATCTTTAGTTTCAGCCCTTTCATTGTCTGTTCACTCGGACATACCGCAAGATAATTTGCCTCAGTTTGTTGCGATTGTTGCAAGGCCTCTTGTTTATGCTGTTGTTCTATCAGAATGCTGGTTTAGACCTTATAAACATAAAATGGAAAGAATGTTGATTGCCCAGCGTGAGATGAGTTAAATATACCTTTCAAGTGATTTTATGCGTGTGAACTGCTCCACTGGGGCAGTCATTCGTGTTTTAGAGCAACCCGAAGTTCATATTTTCATTTAGTGATGACTTATTTGGTGGTGTTTTTAGCACTGTTTTGACATTAGCTTGTCGTGCACTATTGCCTGTTTAGTTGGGAAATGAGAGGCGGGATTACTATTCTGATTGTTTATGACCTCAGTCAACTTGCTGCTTACATTAGAATCATATAATGCTCGCTCATGATAGACCAGTCTAAAAGATACCTGGGAGGTAACTACTGTGCAGTCGGTTGAAGAAGTCCTGGATTTTGCCATTTCCCGTGAGCAACAGGCGGTTGATTTTTATACGAAAATAGCGGATATCGCTCCTGGAAAGTTGTTGCAGGAACTCATGCGTAGTTATGCCAGAGAAGAGCAGCGGCATAAGGATAAACTGCTGGCAGTAAAAAATGATGGCACTCTTGATAATGAAGATAAGAAACCGCTGGATTTAAAAATGGCGGATTACTTTGTTGATGTGGATGAAACGCCAGACATGACTTATCAGGATGCACTGATCATTGCGATGAAGCGTGAACAGGTAGCATTTAAGCTTTATACCGATATGGCGGCTCAGATGGATGACTCTGAGTTAAAGTCCCTTTTTGAGTCTCTTGCCCGGGAAGAAGCAGAACACAAACATTACTTTGAGTCCGAGTACGATGACAAAATCCTCACAGACAACTAATCCATCCAAAGTTCGGGTGAGCATAAATCTGTTTATCAGTTTATTGGTGATCTGGTTAATGCTCAATTCTACACTTGCCTGGCAGGTATGGGCATTAGGTGTAGTCCTGGCACTCATAATGACTGTGTTGCTCAAAGATGCAGCGTTGGCATATGCCGGGATTAAAATTAACGGCCGTACTTTTATTTATTACTTTGCCTATCTAGGCCTTTTTCTTAAGGAGTTAGTGAAAGCGAATTTGCATGTGGCCCGGTTGGTATTGATGCCAAAGCCTGATCTAAAGCCTGCGATTATCCAGGTTAAGACGGAGCTGAAAACTGCTGTTGGACGTTTGGCCCTGGCAAACTCTATTACCTTAACTCCCGGTACTTTGGTTGTAGATATTAAGGAAGACTCACTCTTTATACACTGTATAGACGTCAGTGAAGAAAACCCCGCTGCTGACGTCCGTGAAGGTGTCGCAAAATTCGAAAAATATCTTAAGGTGGTGTATGGCTGATATCATCCTCAATCTTGCAGTTTTTATTATTATGATGGCTATTTCACTTGGTATCTATCGTTTGGTTAAAGGACCATCTGTTGTAGATCGTGTTATTGCAATTGATTTGTTAACTCTGGTGTCAATCGCTCTGATTGCTTTGATAGCGCATATTAGCTCTCGCTTTATTTATATTGATGTGGCACTGGTATATGGTTTGCTGAGCTTTCTTGGCGTGCTGGCTGTTGCCCGTTATCTTGAGCGGGGTCTCTAATCATGATGACTTTATTAACAATACTTTTATGTGTTGGCATTTTAATCAGTGCACTGCTTGCTATGTATTTAAAAAATACGGTTGCAGCCATTGTTAGTGCCGGGCTGGTAGGGCTTTTTGCCTCGGTCACCTATGTGATCCTTGCAGCTCCGGATGTCGCTATGACAGAGGCCGCTATAGGTAGCGGGATCACCACGGTAGTATTTTTGTTTGCATTGAGTAAAACACGCGGCGAGACACAGGAGAATGATGATGACTGAGTTAATAGGCAGTTTGGTGATTCTACTGGGTTCTATATTTTTATTGCTGGCAGGTATTGGCGTTGTGCGTATGCCGGATAGTTATAATCGCATTCAGACCGGTACAAAAGCGACTACTTTAGGGTTAATTCTTGTTCTGGTTGGGGTTGGCATTCATCACCCGGCGTGGAGTTGGAAGTTAATACTGCTGATTTACTTTGTACTATTGAGTAATCCGGCATCTTCACATGCGCTGGCACGCGCTGCTCATAGTTTAGGCATATTTAAGGCAGATGCTACATTGGTGGATGACCTGGAATCTTTTGAAGGCCAATCCGATAAAACAGAAAATACGACACAGGAGAAATCCGAATGTTAAAACGAATTTTCCTGTTAATAGCATTAGCTATGATGGCTATTATGTTTGCCGATATTGCGGTTAATTTTACTGAAAAAAGTGAGCTGTCCGGTATTGCAAAACACTATGTTGAAAAAGGTGGTGCTGAGCTGGGTGCTGCAAATCTTGTAACCTCAGTTGTGGTGACTTACCGGGGGTTGGATACACTGGGTGAAGTGACTGTGTTGTTTATCTCAGCGGCTGGTGCTTCTTTGTTATTACGCAGACGAAAGGGTGAGATTGTCCATCATAAAAAAGAAGATGCATCAGAGATTGTGCAAACTACGCTCAGCATCTTGTTTCCTGTCATTCTGTTGTTTGGGGTGTATATATTTATTAACGGCCACTTGACTCCTGGTGGTGGTTTTCAGGGTGGGGCGGTTATTGCTTCAGCACTACTGTTCTTTATGTTAGCTAGGCCAAATGACTCAATTAGTCACACAATGTTAATGAAGGTCGAGTCCTTGTCTGGCTTTACCTATGTGTTACTTGGTGTGCTTGGTGTTCTGTTTGCTGGCGGCTTCCTGGATAACCGAGTACTGGCTCTTGGTGAGTTTGGTTCATTGTTTAGCGCCGGCTTGATTCCGCTTATTTATATCCTCGTGGGTATGAAGGTTGGATCAGAGCTGGGCAGCTTATTACAGAAATTTAGGGAGTAGTGCATATTATGTTTGAATTTAGTCTCCCCTTGGCAAATATTGTTCTGGTAACAGGATTTGTATTAATCCTTGCCGGTTTATGGGCAATGTTTGTGCATAAAAATATTATTCGTATGATTATTGGTTTTTCAATAATGGATACCGGAATTCATATGATTATGGTTGCACTGGGATATATTAGTGGAGGTACAGCACCTATTTTTGATGATGCTGTTACTGCCGCTAGCACCGGTGTAAAAATGGTTGATCCTGTACCTTCTGCCCTCGTACTTACAGCAATTGTTATTGGCCTTGGTGTCACTGCGATTATGCTGTCGTATGCGGTCAAGATTTTTCAGGCTAAAAATTCCCTTTCGATTGATGATTGTGCAGAACAGAAATGGTAACCGAACTATTAAGCCCACTTAATATTATTATAGTCGCTCTGGGCGCCGGCTTCTTATTGCCTCTAATTCATGCGAAGTCACCACAGGCTGGTGTTAGGGTGATGTTTGCTAGCTTGCTGTATTTTGTCGTTATCAGTGCATATCATTTTTATGTTTTGATGGCTGGAGCAGCCGCTACCGAAATTATTACCTCAGGCATTGAACCTCCTTTTGCTATTAACTTACGTTTTGGCCTGAATGAGGCATTTGTATTGCTGGCAGTCAACACAGCCGGTTTGCTGGGTGCCAGATATTTGCTGGACCAGCTTAAAGAACAGGCATCAGCCATGATACTGTTCATTATCTGGATCATGGGTATCAACGGAATGGTGATGACCCGGGACTTATTTAACTTGTTTATTTTTGTTGAAGTCACTGCAGTCAGTAGCTTTGTCTTAATAGCAATGGAACGTAGTTCTATTTCATTATCCGCAGGTTTTAAATACGTAATTGCTGGCACAATGGCTTCTGGTTTTTTGCTGCTGGGAACCATGTTGCTTTACTATCAGGCAGGCACGCTGAATATTGATGACTTAGTACTGCATCAGTCGATGATCGTAGGTCCATTAGGTACTGCTGCTTTGATGTTGGTAGTGGGTGCTATTCTTATAGAGCTCAAGCCGTTTCCTGCAAATGGTTGGGGTATTGATGTGTATCAGGCAGCGCCAGCGGGTATTGCGGCGTTAGTTTCTGTAGGTGTGTCAGCAGGTTATCTGTTTGCTCTATACAAAGTGATGCCTTTAATGACGGCCTTTTTGCCTGTTATAGCTGCAACTGGGCTACTAACTTTTGTTGCTTCTAATTTTATTGGTTTAAAACAAAGTGACCCTAGGCGTTTACTCGGTTATTCATCTGTTGGCCAGTTAGGCCTGATGATTATGGCAATGGCTATGTTGACGCATTTTTCTTTGCAGCAACATATACCAGTTGTTGTTGGTGGTTTGTTTATCAGTCACTTTTTAGCAAAGGCGGGTTTGTTCTGGATGTCAGGTCTCATCAAGGGCGATACTCTGAAAAGTTGGTCAGTGATTCGTAGTAGGCCTATTTTAGTTTTGGCCTTCTTGTTTCTTATTACTGCGCTTGCTGGTCTGCCCCCATTTCCGACGTTCTGGGCAAAATGGCAGTTCGTTATGGCGCTCATGGAGAATCAACAGCATATCTGGGTATTCTTCCTGTTATTAGGCTCTCTCCTTGAGGTGGTCTATTTATTCCGTTGGTTTGGTAAAATTATGGCTTCGAATGCAGAGGACCAAACGGAAAGCATTACGCCGGATCGTAAAAAGTGTTCACCTGTATTTATATTTGTCGCTGCACTGATAG